>Ga0068628_1000788_pt1 | contig 12174 bp, 14 predicted proteins | sample InSIn2gowninarea_FD_77431 | JGI IMG/M metagenome (GOLD analysis project Ga0068628, IMG submission 77431) | Clean room microbial communities from NASA Spacecraft Assembly Facility at Jet Propulsion Laboratory, Pasadena, California, USA -... ... | reverse complement strand
CATATTCTTTTTAATTTTCAACACGGCTTGCGGTTTCTCTCAATCTAAGTCGCAATTGATGGCTTTCAGATTTTTGGCTGGTATTGGAGGCTCTGCTCCGCTTGCTATCGGTGGTGGTGTCCTCGGTGACATCTTTAAACCAGAAGAAAGAGGAAAGGCTATGGGTCTCTATGCTATGGGTCCTCTGCTTGGTCCCGCCATTGGTCCTCTCGTCGGTGGTTTCGTTGCTGAATATTCTACATGGCGATGGATGTTCTACGCTACTTCCATTGTTAATCTCATCATCCTGATCGTCGGCTTCATTTACTTCAAGGAGACATATGCACCTTACCTTCTTCACTTGAAGGCGAAGCGAATCAGAAAGGAGACAGGCAACGACAAATATCGTGCACCCGGTGAAGAAGACCTTCATATGCCTGTTTGGAGGAAAGTCGCTAGTACTTCGGCTCGCGCTTTCAAGATGCTTTTCACTCAGCCGATTGTGCAAGTGATGGCTCTCTACATGGGTTTCTCCTATGGTATTCTCTACCTCATGCTATCAACATATCCTATGCTCTGGTCTGAACAATACGGTCAATCTCCTGGCAGGGCTGGTTTGAATTACATTTCTCTTGGTCTCGGTTTCTTCTTCGGTGCTCCCTTCTGCGGCAAGCTCAACGACGTCATTTACAAGAAGCTGAAAGCCAAGACGAAGGATGGCAAAGGTCAACCAGAATTTCGAATGCCACTGGTTATTGTTGTTTCAACATTTGTCCCGATCGGTTTGTTGATCTACGGCTGGTCTGCTCAGGTACATACCCACTGGATCGTGCCGAACATCGGAGCCTTCTTCTTCGCTATCGGTACCATTGCCTGTTTCCAATGTGTCACGACATATCTCGTTGACACATTCATGCGATTTGCTGTATCCGCAGTCGCCGCCGTTACTGTTCTGAGATCTCTGATGGGTTTTGGATTCCCAATTTTTGCACCGGCCATGTATAAAGCTCTCGGTTACGGCTGGGGAAATACAGTGCTCGCGATAGCGGCTGTATGTATTGGCCTGCCAACTCCCTGTCTTCTCTGGTTGTACGGATCGAAGCTCCGAAGTCGTTCATCTTTTGCCGTTATGGCCAAGGCAATGGGACCACCCGGAGGGAAGCCAGGTGGACCTGGAGGACCTGGAGGACCTCCGAATATGAAGCCAGGTGAAAATTGAAAGTGTGATTTGAGCTTCGAGCTGAATTGTGATGTTTAAATCTCTCATGATTTGATCGAGGCAGGGTGCAATCATGGAAGATGCCAAAGGCGACAGAAAACAAAAAGACGCAATGCAGGCAGTTGCTGCCCACTTCTTCTTGCCTGGCCAATTCTTCGGGTTAAGTGGATCATTTGGTCCATCGAATTGTACCTGCGAGTTATTAGCTGGATTGTCAACGACTGCGTAAGGCAACTAACCTTGAGTTCTTCAGGGAAGCCAGGCGGGAACGGCGGTAATCCTGGAGGCCCTCCTGGTGGACCACCTGGACCTCCCGGACCCCCTGGCCCTTTTCCTCCTGGTCCGCCTGGACCTGGCGCAATTGCATTAGGGTTCTGCTTCTTCTCATCTTGTAAAAACGGTGTGGGAGTTGCGGGTTCCTTCTGGGCTTCCACATCGAAGTCTGGTCTTCTTGGTTCATGGATATGGCCATGTTCATCATCACATGTACACCAACTCTGATGTGAATGACTACTTATCGGCCGTTCGGGCTCCGGCATCTGTAGTGCCAGCTTCTCACTGGGATAACGATTATGATATGGATTATTTGAAAGCGTCTCTTGTGAATATGTATCAAATTGAGGTTGGAATTGAGGTGTCATGGGCTGATCCGTGTATGCATCATGATTCATGTAGCCCTCAGCAAGCAACCGTTGATTCGCCAAAAGATCAGGGTGTCGACCAATTTCGTGTTCGTCAGAGAATATTCGACTGTCTCGAGTGCGGAATGAGGGAGCGAAGGAGGTCTGCGAGTCGGGTCGTTGTCCTCCAGCTGCGGATCTCGACTCATCGTAATGGCCCACGTGGTAATCTGGGCCATCATCATATAGAACTGCAAAGGTTGAATCGCTGCCACCATCTGAGCCAGGTGAAGGATCGGCAGGCAGTGATCGGTGTCGGTAAGGCTCTGACGAGTTCAATCTGCGTAAGGACGGAAAGCGCGAGGCCATGTTCGGTGATGAGATTGGTCTCAAACCACCATTGTTGTTTGCGTCCTCCTCCATGCTTGCGGAGGCGACGTTGTTCACTTGTCCTGTCGTCTGAAATGCGTTTGTCAATATTATGGGAGAGTTATAGTTGTAAGGATCAGCTAGTCGATGATGTAGAAGGCGCCGAGCTTATTAGCTATGGAAGGTGCGTTTTTGAAGATGAATCGTGTGGACGTATGAACGAACGTGATCAAGTATGAAAATGCTAGAACGGAGCGAGCGTCGTGGTTGGTAAGGATATTACGCAGATAGAGGATAAAGGACGATCGGGAAGACAAGACAAGCGTGAAAAGGTCAGGGACCAAAAGGAAGACGAAGTAAGGACGGGCTAGGTGGAAGAGATAGATGGGCGAAATTGAGAGAAGTGATAGTGGATGACGAGTGGTCAGTCAGCCGGGGCTATGTTACAGGCAGATCCTGAGGGAAGAGGCTCCCTAATTCATGGCTCGAGTTAATTTGGGAGTGGAGAAACGGGTAGGACTATTCAGCCAGTAGGAGGTTGTGCAAATTAGCGGGAATACGACTAAAGAGGGTCTTGGGGAAAGCGAAGGAAGTGGCAGAGTTCCCTAAAAGCTAGAAAAAGATGAGATATGCAGAGAATGGAGTACCATGGTTTTAGCACGCGAAAACGGGACAGTAAGCATGTATGGCCAGTGGCGTGCATAACGGCTGTTCAAGCGAGCCTAGGTCGAATTGGCATAGTCTTAAGGCCTCCTGAAAACAAGGCACCAACATAAGGGCGGAAAGAGATTACAAGCAATCTAGTTTGTTACAGAGCAGGCCATTGTTGCTGATGGCGAACCGTTGGGATCTGGATGTGGGCGACGACAACGCTGATCACGAAGCACAAACACTTCGTTGTACAATACTCGCCACACAAGCTGAAAACATCACGACAACAATCAAATGAATCTCGTTATGGAAAGCTTTGATGAACACACAATAAAACCAGGGGTGCGCGTCTCATCAATGACCAAATACGGCTAAGCCTGGGCATCTGAGGCCGCCTACAATCATATGCTTCTAATTTCGGACCCGTAGCTTGGCCTAGTTGGAGCTTATCTTTATTGTCCGACCAAATCCAATTTGTGGCCCTGCCAAGTCCAATAAAGCCCGAACTGCGCCTGGCGCCGTTTGTCCGTTGATCGCAACCAGGGTTGAGGTACCGTTACAGCTGTCCATACCGGTCACGGACATCTAGCGGACTCTACTACCAATTGAAACGGTGTATTCTTCACCAGCCGTCATCACTGCCAAGTTGTTAGTGAACCGCCAGAAAATTAGTTCAATTGCTCTTCTGGTTATTCAAGTCAACCGTGTGGCGCAAATTGATTAGAATTGAAGCAAGCATAGCATGGCCCATGTACCTTGTGCAAAGTAAAGCCGCGACTGCTTGGAGACCTGAAACTTTTCTGAATCACTCACACCACACCCTCTTGTTTGTAAAAGAAGAATATTCCAGACGGACTAGGCTTTCGTCGCGAACCTAATTCCTAATGAAACCGTACCAACGTGTCGATGCTAATGATGATGCTAACACACAAGTAGTGACACCATGACGTCCTTTTCAAGCATCATAGCTAAGGGAGCTAGTAATGCAGACAGTCAAAGCTTTACCACAACCGGATCGATTCTCAGCTGGTAGATGCAGATATCAAGCTTTTTCGAGCTGATCGCAAAGTCTCCAAGCTCTCCGCAGTGTTGAAATCGTGGATGTCAAAGTCATTGCAGGCTCGTATTCTCCGGACTTTTGACACGCAATTGAAGCATCATAGAATCTATAGAGTATTATTGGCGTCGGAAAAAGGACGAGACTGTCAGAATTGCCAGTGCGATGGAAAGAACTGAGCACTGAAAAGGCACAGATCGGGTGGTTGGGCTATCGCATGTCAAGCATGGTGTTCTAGCTCCAGAGCTTGCCCTGACAGTGACTGGCTGACCACAACCGGACATCGAAGCCACTGGCGCAATAGTACATGGTGCTAGTATGGTACTCGATAAACATGGTGACGGATTGGGCACAATAACGTGGTTGAAGCGAATGCTCCCGGCTGCTAATATCGATCTTTTGTTGACGTGTGCTAGATTGTACGTCCCCCACAATTATGCTTGTACTGTCGGCGAGATAACCTTGTCCATGAGCTTCTCGGGCAGTAATAGTTACCTTCTGCAGATAACTTCTGGCATCAGCTTGGCAACCCGCTTGAGGTTGTTATGGCGTGAACTGCTACCGGATAGCTGAACCATATTTTTATCACTTGACCAAAAAATGCGAGGGTTTGTTACTCCAGCTGATCGTTACAAACACCTAGCTATCGATGCCGAGCAGATACTCTACTCCCTCACTACCCCGCCGTTGAAACCGCCGTTCAAGAGTACAAACACAAAACGCACACGATCATAATCACTTTTGAGCACCAGCTGAATTTTGAGGCTTGCTGACCGAGGTTCCGAGTCTGACATAAACGAGCACAGTGGATCTTTGCGACCTATCTTTGCATATTTGACACGTGCACCTTTCCAGTTCGTGCGACATCCCAACTCGTCACATGCTCGAATCGAGCCTCGTTCGGCGACTGATCCGCCGTTGGCCGTGCTGAACAATGGAATGATCCGTATTTTTGTGTCTCAGGTGATTCTCCATGGTTTCTTTGCTTGTGGGTAAACAACAATAACAATAAGACCTCATTACTAAACATAGTGATTGCAGATGAATACAAGTGCTATGCCAAGATCCATAGCTACCACCCAGGCACCGATTGGTCCTCTTCGAGTTGCTCATCAACCCACTAGTTTCGTCAGTACAAGCATGACACATCCTCGGCGCAATAACCTTTTGTTTTGCTTAGTGTGCACTTAGCGACCAATTATGCGAGACCTGAACAGCCTAACTTCATCGAGCCTTGAATCGTGTGCGTGGTAGTCCGTACTGTCGATCTATTGCCAAACAATTGCCTTTCGAGCTTGTGTGCCAATCGCGCATATGATCCAGTAGCTTTGCCCGATTGGAACAAACGCTACAAGTAATCAAAAGCGCGAGCTCGCAAACGGATTGGTGTGCTGTGCATGGCAGAGTTCTTCTGAAGCGGTTGCCTTTTGTGGACAAAGGTGTAGCTCTACTTGTAGAGCAGGATCGCAGAACCGTTGTGTTGTCAAACTGGGCCCGATTTGTCACATATTGTTGTGTTGCGGTATATGTGACTAGTACTCGTATTCAGCCAATGATGGATATGATTCGACCACTTGTAGTTCCAAAATACGTGCACCAAGTCCTACGACCATCGCTCCATTCTCGTGGAATGCGTAGCTGGGGATGTTCGATGGCATTCATCACTGTCGTATTGAGTGCTAGTAACATGGCTTGTCAACAACCAAGCTTTGTGAAACTGACTCAAGCATCCATTTCTCCATTGAGTGGTCGCTCGGACTATGCAGTTTCTCCCCGTATTGTGGTTTTTGATCTCAGTACCTCCAATGGCTGGTGATGAATGATGCAGACTGCAGTAAGTGATCTGGCGAACGATGTATCAGGAGCCAAGTAGGGTTTCAAGGTATAAGCCTCTTCATGCATTTGTGCTCATTCGCTGTGAACTGACCGTCCATGCTGATCTGTGTCCTTGTTGGCTTTCCAGATTGCTGCGGGTTGGGCAGCCTGGTTCTGCTCGTCTGAGAACCATTCTTGTTTCCAAATTTCGGCCCTCTCTTTGACTTTCTCAAGCATCTCTTCAGCTCCCTTCCACCCTTCACCTCTATGTCCACTGCTGATCCCGACGATAATGCTTTCTTCCTCAATAGGTACCTCTCCTAGCCTGTGTACGATAATGACTTTTTCGAGGTTGTGTTTGGAGCGAACGTCGGAAGCGATCTTGAGCAAAGTATTCAATGCTAACTTAGGGTATGCTTGATAAGCAAGATGCGAGACCGGCCTATTATCAAAGTTATTGCGTGTAGTCCCTAAGAATAGCACATTTGCACCAGCAGTAGGAGAGCGAATGAATTTTGAGGCGAAGCTGAGATCAAGGGCATCATAACGTAGCTCAACGTGAGCGGTCGCATCTGCAGTTTGTAGAACTTGAGGGAAGTTGGCTGGATCGAGTACTGAGCTCAATGAGCCAGGAGCCATCTTTCAAGGAGGCACCCGTTGACACAAGAACAGCGTGAATCACACCACTTAGCTCGACAAGCCCTACAGAAGGGTGTAGAGTAGCATGAAGAGTGATCGAAGTATTGAAGCCGTGGTGAACATTTTTCGAACATGCAACACTCTCATCACAGTGACTAGCAGGAGCGTTAGATAAATAACGTCATCGGACCACCGATAGCCTTGCCAAGGTTTCTCAGCCTCGTGCATATCTCGGGCATCGATACGTCTTGAGCCTGCCACGTTGTCAAATAAAAGCACGATTTCCTTCGTTAGCAACGCACAGAAAAATATAGGGTTGCTTCACTTTCAACATTCATTCACCGCCAGTTGACCATTGTATTTACCTAATAATGGCAATTCTACTTCCTACAAGTGGTAATCTTGGTCAACTGCAGAGCTCGGAAGTGAATTTCTTAGCCATTTGAGGTATCTCACTGGCTGTTCGATTTTGATACACGTACCAATAACGACAACTGCATTGATGTATTTAGAGCAAGATGACGATTCTCCCTCTTACTGACCAGCCAGGTACGAGCCGTGTTTGGATGCCTGCTAGGAGACATTGGGTGTAGTTGGAGTTTCTACCACCACAGCCATGACTCCCCACCGCTTCCAATGTTCTGAGTGAATCCAGACCTCGTCAGTCGAAACGTGTATTGATATTCCCTCACCCGGATCCACTGTTGAATTTGAAGGACTTTCCAGAAGCTTTTCCTCTTGTGATAGACGTCGTCGTTTGATAGGATTTGGTCTTTGACAGCTGCATGAAGTGTTGTTGAATCGTGTTGACAGCGCCGCCGCATTGGCCAGAGAAGTCATATGCAGCTGTAAGAGATCTTGGAAAGGACATCTGGCCACCTCAGTTGTGACATTCTTTCGAGACTTACTCTTCATCAAAACAATGCCGTACTGGCTGGCCATTGCAACATTTTCCTACCATTTCGTTGACAATACGTGACAGATTTAATAGACGTGTAGATAATACCTAATCACATACTGTCAAGTTCATGGCAGACAGAGGTGGAAAATTTCGTTGTCGATTCGATGTTGTTATGTAGCTCCTCCATTGCAGGGGATCACAGGATGGAGAAAAATTGACAGAATCTTTTCTGCACAGTTGACTTTCACCCTGGCAAATCCTTATGCCCCTGAAACACGACAAACAAGACGAACTACAGTAGAATTGCTGTCCTCGTGTTCTCAAATCCTTCAGGACGCCATTGCCTAACTTCGTGCTGTCGAGAATTGTGGTGATAGATCCCGAGCAGGTCCAGATGCTGAGTGGTGATTCTCTAACAGTTCTGATTGGTGGGGCATTGTGCTAGCAGAGCGTGAACTGTTGCCGCAAGTTTGAGCCCAACGAATCACCGACCTGCAAATGACAGGGGCGGACGAACCATTTTCATTGTTGAAAAGCCGAACACGAACTATCGTGTTTTTCGCCTGGTTGAACGAATATGGTAAAACCCGCGAGTAATGCTTGTGCTTTTGCCAATCAAATAGACGCCATCTCAACTCAAATTCGTGGTCCGGATGTAATCAACGGTTTCATACAGTACTGAACTTGTAAAACTCGAATATGGGCAGGCACAACAACTGACACGGCAGGAGCTCACCTCTGGTGATGACCTTTTTAGCGACCCGCACAGCAATATACCTAACTCATCGCATGCTTGACTGTGATCACAGCATAGGTCGGTGATCAATCTGACGCTACTGATCTAGCTTGATGATGACCTGGGGACTGGCCACATTTATCGTACCATGTTGTTCCTGCACTTCACTCTTCGAGACTAGTGATGACTGCTGCCGCATGGGGCCTCGTCAGTTTAGCTCTACTCGGTACCAATCTGCCGGATATGAACATGAACAGCCGAACAAAACGTCTTCGGTGCATACCTGTGGGTCAGAAAAACGTTGTCTCTGCTTCACGGACCGTTGTTCCCCAATGCTTGTTGCATGTGTCTAGCTACACTAAAACGAATGTGCCATCTTACAACCTGCAACTGTATGAATCCGGCCACATGGAGCAAACAGGGGTTTCACTTCCATACATATGTCGTGAAGTCTGCACATGTGTCGTCCACACAAATGTTGCCCTTTAGGAAAACGTGTCGAAGGATGCTATCAGCGAGCTTACCTATGAGTTGATGCTTGTTGCCCAGAAGTTAACATGGTCAACACCTTGTATCGTAAGTGTTTGCTGCTGATCAATCTTGGGGTTTTCCCTGACAACTTCCAGCTCCACTGGAGGTTATTGCCTCGTGGCCGAAACCCAACTATGTCGATCCTGCCACACGAGGACCCGGTCTGCTCGTATTGTCAATCATCCTCATTGTGCTTGGCTTCATTACCATCTCGTTACGAGCCTATTCACGGTTGTTGGTCACTCGAGCTTTTGGTGCCGACGATGGCTTGATTATTATTGCTTACATCATGGCTGTGGCAATGTCAAGTCTCATTATTGTCGGCAATTTGGACTACTTCAGTGGACGCCATATATGGGACGTTCCTATTGATACCTTCGTGCCTCACAGGAAGAATGCTTGGTGGACCGAGATTCTCTACGTTCTGTCTAGTTCTATGGTGAAGATTAGTGTCCTCCTCTTCTACCGCCGACTCAGCGTCAACTTTACTCGAACCTTTCTCTGGGCTACCTGGATTGGTATTGGGATCAATGTTACCTACATGGTTACTTTCATACTTGGCTTGATCTTGATATGTCGACCACTTGATGCTTATTGGAACAGCTTCAATCCGGCATGGGCAAAGACTCACAAGTATAGCTGTGGTGCTGAAAATATCACTCTGCCAGTTTCCTCAGCCATTAGTGTGCTAACAGATCTTTATGCTACCTTGGTACCGATGCTTCTCATCACGTCAATAAAGAAGTCTATGAAGGAGAAGGTGGCCTTGTACTCTCTCTTCTCCCTTGGGTTTGTCGTTGTCTTCTTCGGCATACTGCGAACTGTCGTCAGTTACCGAATTTACAACGTCACTTACGACTTCACTTATTATGTTTACATTGTTTGGATCTGGCTCCAGCTGGAGGTGTATACAGCCATTCTTGCTGCCAGCGCGCCAGCTCTTCGACCATTATTCCAGCATGTTGTGGTTATCATGACAAGTGAGAAGGGAAGCAGACCAAGCATGATTCCTCACTATGCATACCGCCAGAGTTATGGACCTGGTCATACTATCGGTAGCAGCGCACAACGTTCCAGAAGCTCAGCGGCAATTATTCCGGACAAATCTGCAGCGGCCTCGGAACGTGAAGAGAACCCTTTCGAGCTGGCGGAGACCATCGAGGAAGCTTCAAGAAGTTCATCGCCCCAAACACCAGGACACCATGAGGAAGGATCGTATAGCTGGCTGAGCACTGACAACAACTCTATCGGTGGCCGGAAAGCACCACAAGAGAAACGTGCTCCAACCTTGACCACAATCCCGTTGACTCCCCGAATGCAGAATTCGAATTTTGGAATCTCACAGCCTATTCGTCGACGAAGTTTGAATTTTGATCCAAACCATCCCCCAGTACTTGCGTCGCCCTAGAGGGGTCAGTGACATGCGTGGAAGCATACACGAAAATTACTCCATGCTACGCGTGGTCTTGCTCCATATCACGAGTGGGTCGAAAGTGGGCCGACATTACCCGACTGTTGAAACCATGGGATGCGTGTATATATTATCACATGTGTATGAGGCTGTTGTACGCGTGGTGTATTAGTCAACTCCTGTGGACAGGCATTGCCGTCAGCATTATCCGTTACAAACATGGCAGCTAGAGTTCTGGACTATAATCGACATCAACCAGTATCAGCCAACAGACATGGGCAAACATGGTCTCCGTACTGCTACCAAGCCTCAACATTCAGAGATTTGTCACACGACGTCGTCTCACAGCACGCGAATTCAATGCCTCTGGCACGAGAACCACCAAGCCCTTCCCGGTAGTACGCTGCACTTTATCCTTCTCCGATACGACACAGGCATACACAAAGTCCGTTCTCACTCCCGAACGGACCAACGCAGCAAGCACAAAATCCTCAATCATACGACATGAATAGCCGGACTGCCGAGACCGAAATTCCGTTAATCACAAGCATGTGTGAGAGCTTTCAACAACAACGATTGATGGAAAACGGTCACGACATCCGGTTACACAGAGACATACAGGCCGAGTGCCAGCTCCAATGTTTTCTTCAGACTCACCTTCAAGTTGCACATGAAGTGTGAACGACACCAAACCACAACCACAGAACGCCATCTGTACAACATCACACCAGCTGCACACATGCCATACCTCCGACTCCCATACTCCCGGCGCCGATACCGAATCTACACCATACAAACCACAACCCACAACCCACGCTACGCCGTCCTCAACATATCATGAGCAATTATTCACCATCACATAACCCGCAACCACCCAAATTACGACCATAGACCCGAATACACGGGAAAAGCGCAAGCTTCAATGAAACACATCACATGACACAAAGGTTACGGCGTTACTGTATCAACTACATGCAGCGTATGCTTCGAACAGAAGTGGTTCGGGGAAGCGGTCACGGCGAAAAGTTCGTTTTTTTCTGAGTATGAGTGCGTACTGTATGTATTGTACATAGATAAAAGTAAGAGCGATGGTATGTGGATGTATATGTATGTATGCATATACGTACGTATCAAAGCGTGACCTGTGCATCACTCGTGCCTCGTTCCTATCGGCCGTTCTTGAAGTCTCTACTAAGTACGTACAAATTTCAAAGTCTACCATATGCTCCTTCCAAGGCAATACATACAGCACTGCTGCTCTGTCCAATCCAATGGTCCAATAAAATAATCCACGTGACATGCGTCAAAGCTGAGGTACTTACATCACGCTTTCCCAAAGCCATTTCCCTCCCTGCTGTCCCTCCAGAACACCAGCTTCCTCCAACGCAGTAGCAAGATGACCCTTAAAACATTCAATGCATTCCTTCTCGTTCTTACTCCATACTGCGCCTTTTGCATCGATGCCGCTTCGCTTCCGGACATCAAGGATGCGGTCTGAAGCTCGGAGAATGGTCTGCGTGAAGCATAGACACATCTGGCCTTTGCCATTATCGGCGGAGGGCGTTGCGGTTGTGGACGCTGGTGAGGGAGAGCTGTGAGTTGCGTCGGAGATACCAGAGATTATGCGGGTCATGCTGAGGAAGAAGGAGATTAGGTTGAAACGGGAGGGTGGGAGGTTGAGGGTTGTGGAAGGCTCGGTTGTGAAGGTTGAGTTGATGGTGTGTAGGAGGTTGGAGCATGAGTCCGGTTCCGGGTTGTTGGCGTTGGTGGCTGGTACTTTTGAACCGATGCAGCTTTTTGTTCGGGCATGTTTGGATTTCTTGGATTTGGCAACAGTGTTAGAAGTGTTTGCCAGTTTTGTAGTGGTCGGTGAGATGAGGCCGGTATGTCCGTTGGTGTGATGTAGCATTTGGTCGAGTTGCTCTTCCTCTTCGATACTCAATATCCAACCATCGTGTTTCAACTTCATGGTGGGATCGATGGTACCATAATCAAATTTTGGTTGTACCTTCACCGCATCACTTCTGCCTTCAATGTTTAGGCCTGCAGATCTGGCAGCAGCATGAGCTGGTACTGACATACACCATGTATCTTTGTGGTCTCGATGCGTCCTGCCAGTTCTGAATTTCAATCGAGCACCAATATATCTCAACCAGGACGCCATGAAGCCTGCATCTGGTCGAGCTCCTGTCGCGTACAAGACTGGTGCAAAAAGTGAACAGACAAGTTCAAGGGCAGGTATTGGT
>Ga0068628_1000787_pt1 | contig 12187 bp, 14 predicted proteins | sample InSIn2gowninarea_FD_77431 | JGI IMG/M metagenome (GOLD analysis project Ga0068628, IMG submission 77431) | Clean room microbial communities from NASA Spacecraft Assembly Facility at Jet Propulsion Laboratory, Pasadena, California, USA -... ... | reverse complement strand
CCCTCCAAGCTCCTATTTCCTTGCGATGTTCCTTGTGGATGATTAGCCTTTTACCAACTGGAAAACCAGTCTTCAAAACTACGTAATCCTCAAGGATGAATCCTTGACTGCATGCATGAGTTTTCTCAATGAGAAAACACATGTAATTGATAGTACATTGTCCCTGAACATTAATCTCAACTGGGTCTTTCTCAGAATAGACATGCATCAGTTTCTGATGAGGGAATATTCAGTTAACTGGAGTAGCACTAGTTGAGTGCATTAATGCATCAACTGATTGTTAACTCATTATTAGTTCCTCAAATAGTTTGGAACTAATTTAACTCGACTTAACTTAGTAAACTGAGTTAACTAATTACAACTCAAATATAACTTAATCTTGTCTCCTTAATTTAAGGGATAACTCTTGCATGACTTCAGAAAGACTTCTAACTTGAATTTCTCCAAATAATTAATTTAAAATTAATTAATTAATTATTTCCAAGTAGTTGTTAAAACTAAATTCAATTTTAATTCACAATTTAATTCAAGGACAACTTAAATTGTAATATTCTTGTTGCCATATTTCAACAAGGTGGGCAAACTTGCCTATGGTTTTTTGCATGGTTTTCACACATGCTTTTGGGCATGATGGTTTTCTGTCCAAGGTATTTTCGTAGATATGGTCAAGGGAACTACGGTTATTTTCTAATCCAGCTTTAATGGATTGGGATTTATGGATGCTTCGACAAGTATATATATGTATTGTAACATTGAAGGGAATATGATGAAAAATCAATCTGGTAGTCTCAGTTTTTGGATCCAAGGGAAAATCTTTGTGTATATCTATTTTATGTTTTATGCTCTCACCATTATTCATTTTCTATTTTTAGAATTCATATGCAGGTAATTTTTGTATGAGGTTGAAACCTACATTTGGTATCAGAGTTGTTTTGGCTTCAAGGGGATGCCTTTATTGTTGGGGGGTTTTTCTCAGGCCTGTGGTAGACCCTTTTCAGTGGGAGATCTGTGGGATCAATTCTCGTGGTGAAAGAAGATGGCGAGCAGTGGAAAGATAGAGATCGAGAAATTTAATGGTCAAAGTTTTGACTTGTGGAAACTCAAGATGGAGGACCTGCTAGTGAATGAATATCAGTGGATTGCAATAGATCCAGGTACTAAACCAATGACAATGTCAGCTGAAGAGTGGGTGAAGTTGGATCGGAGGGAAAAGAGAACAATATGGTTGTGTATCTCATATTCAGTATTGTTGAATGTATCAGGGGAAGCTTCGATGAAGGCTTTGTGGGGAAAGTTAGGAACTTCGTACCAATCTAAGTCTCTGGTGAATAAACTGTTCCTACGAAAAAAGTTGTATAACCTGAGGATGAAGGATGGAGACTTAGTGACAGAGAATTTGAACACCTTGAATATTGTGGTAAGCCAGTTGTTATCTATTGATATAAAAATTGCAGATGAGGATAAGTGCATCAATTTGTTGTTTTCTCTACCAAATTCGTGGGCTAGTATGGTTGTTGCAATAGGTCGCAATGTGACTGCCCTGCAGTTTGATGAAATAGTCTCATCCTTGTTGTTGGAGGAGATGAGACAAAAAAATATAGAGGGCCAGAATGGTGGTGACTTGTCTGTATAAAGATGGTCCCAGAATAGAAACAAAAATAAATCCTTGAGTGGGATAGCTAAATCTAGAGGGAGATTTAAATCTCTAGGAAAACCTACAAAGGTGTAATGGAAATGCGGAAATGGAGGACACTTCAAAAAGAACTGTAGATCTAAATCTCATGACAAAGAAATGGATATGATGATGCTCCTTCTGCAGAGGCAAAAACCACCTCAGATGAAGGTGGGGATGTGTACTTGGATTCTTCTTCAAGTACACATGTAGATCATGAGGCATGGTTGATTGACTCACGTGCATCATTTCATTTCACTCCCTGTCTGCGAGTATGATAAATATGATGGCGGTGATGTCTTCTTAAGGGATGATAGGAAGGCTAGAATGGTCGGTCATGGAAAATTCAAGTTGAAGTTGCAAGATGGAAGGATTAGAACACTTCCGGGTGTTCTGCATATTCCTTAATTAGCCATAAATTTGATTTCTGTAAGCAAGCTGGACGAAGTAGGTGTAAAAATAGTGTTCGAGAAAGATATCCGCAAGATGGTATGGGGATCACTAGTATTGATGTGGGGAGTTCGGATTGGAACTTTGTACAAGCTTCAGGGTAGCACTATTATTGATGGATGCAACAATTAAGTGGTCCTTGAAAGTGGAGTAGAAAATCTAGTGGTCTCTTGAGAAAAGACCATGATATGGCATCAAAGGCCTGGACATATTTGAGAGAAGGGCTTTTGAATAATTCATGGTAGTGGTATGATAGAAGGTATGTCTGATTTCTCTCTGTATTTTTATTTATGTGAAAATTTCATTTATGGGAAGTTGAATCGGGTGAGTTACCCCTCTAGTGCTAAGAGCGCGAAACATATATTAGAGTTTGTGCACAATGATGTGTTTAGACCTATGTCAGTTCCATCACTGGGTAAGTTTATGTACTATGTATCATTTATAGATGACTTCTCAAGGAATACATGGATATATTTCCACATGAAGAAATCTAAATTCTTTTCCAGGTTTAAAGAATTTAAGGCTTTGGTGGAAAACTAGACAGAGAAGAAGATAAGGGTGTTGAGGATAGATAACGGTGGAGAGTTTTGCAAGAAGGAATTTGAAGAGTTCTATAGGAAGTGTGGTATATTACGGTAGAAGACTACTCCATACACACCTTAGAAAAATGGATTTACATAAATAATGAAAAAGACATTGATGGAAAAGGAAAGAAGCATGCTTAGTGATGCTAGTCTAGGACAAGAATTATGGGTAGAGGCGGTGGAGACTGCATGTTATCTGGTCAATAGATCACCTTCATCAGCGTTGGAGAATAAGACTCAAGAAGAGGTATGGACTGGTAAGAAACCCTCTCTTTCACATATTAGGATATTTGGATGTGATGCATATGTACATGCTCTAAAGGAAAAATGAACCAAGTTGGATAGTAAATCTGAAAGGTGCATCTTTAGTGGGTATAAGGATTGTTTAAAACTTTATAAGATTTGGAACCCAGAAATAAGAGAATTTGTGTACAGTCATGATGTGGTGTTTAGAGAGGTGAAAGACATTACTAAACATGAAGTCCTACCAAAATAACCTGAGAAGATAGAGTTTGAGCTAAAGGAGGAGGAATCGTACTCTACAGTAGAAGAGGAATCAAAGGATGAAGAGCCACAAACTCTGGCTATGAGAAGATCAATTTGAGAAAGAAGGAAATCAGAAAGGTATGATCCAACTGCTTTCTATTCAAATTTTGATTTATCTATTACTGATGATGATCTTAGAACTGTCAAGGAAGCAATAGATTCAAAGGATGGAAAATTATGGAAAGAGGCAATAGTTGATGAAATGACATCTTTGCACAAAAATGAGGCTTGGGATCTGGTGGAGTTGTCGGTTGGAAGGAAACCCATTGGTATAAAATGGGTTTTTAAGAAGAATATGAATGCAGAAGGCAAGGTGGATAAATACAAAGCTCGGTTTGTAGCAAAAGGTTATTCCCAGGTGCCAGGAATTGATTTTGGTGATATTGTTTCTCCTGTTGCCAAGGTAGCTTCTATTAGATTAATTTTATCTGTTGCTGTTGTTTTTTATTTTGAGGTAGAACATATGGATGTGAAGACAAAATTTCTTCCCGGGGATTGGAAGAAGAGATCTAGATGAAGCAACCTGAAGTCTTTACTATGAAGGGTAAGAAAGAATTGGTATGCAGGTTAAAAATTCCTCTGTATGGGTTAAAACAGTCACCTAGGATGTGGTATCAGAAATTTTATACATATATATGGGGACTTGGCTTCACCAAAAGAAAAAGAGATCTTTGCGTGTTTTTTAAATTAATTAGTGATCATGTTATCTATTTGGTTTTGAAATTATCCAAGAATTAAAGACCCAATTTTCCTCCAAATTCAACATTAAAGATCTTGGTGTTGCACACTATATTGTGGGCATGGAAATTAAATGAGATTGGAAAAAAGTGATGCTCTGGTTAAACCAAAGGAAGTATGTCGAGATAATATTGAAGAGGTTTAATATGAAACAAAGTAAATTGGTGAAGGCTCCTATTCATGTAAGTGTAAAGTTATCCATTGAACAATGTCCCAAGACACCAGAAGAGGAAGAGGACATGTCCCATTTTCCATACACAAGTGCAATTGGTAACTTGATGTATGAAATGGTCTGTACTAGACAATACGTTGCACATGTAGTGGAAGTATTAAGCAGGTTTATGTCAAAACTAGGAAAGAAGTATTGGACAACAGTGAAGCAGGTTTTTAGGTGTTTGTGTGGCACCAGTGATTATGGTTTGTTCTACCAAGGAAGGCTAGGATTGGATAGAGTTTTGCACATCTGTGGATTTGTTGATGTAGACTAGGCTGGAGATATGGATCAAATAAGATCTACAAGTGGGTATGTATTTAACCTGTTTGGAGGTGTAGTCACCTGAATGACCAAGAGACAATCTGTAGTGGCACTTTCAACTATAGAGGTAGAATACATGGCAGCCACTCATTATGTTCAAGGAAGCAAGGAAGCAATTTGGTTGTAGAGATTATGTTCAAGTATGGGGATGTTACAACGAGCTATAAGGATAGATTGTGACAACCAAAGTGTAATTTTTTTGTCAAATATCCCTACTTATCATTCAAAGACAAAGCACATTGATGTTCAGTGTCACTTTTGTGAGGGATATGGTTGAGGACAAAAGGGTGTTACTGGTAAAGGTGGACACTTTGAAGAATACTGCAGATGCATTGACAAATTCTGTGAGCATTGAGAAGTTCTCTTGGTGTAGAGAAACAATGGGTGTTGTAGGGGAGGACGAATGACTAAGCTCTCCTATGGCCCCTTGTGGATAGAAAACAACAAGTTGGAGAATGTTGGGTGTGTGTTACATTCTTTCCACGACTAGCCCCATGAATGTGGGGGCCGGGGGGGAGGTCATAGGGGGATGATAGCCCCCCTGGTTCGTTGCGCCAAGTGTAGTAGGGAGGTCACAGGGGGGCTGTAGCCCCCCTTGTCAGGCGGTTTGAGGGGGGCGGTATCCCCCCTCTACGGGGTCTAAGGTAGCGCCCCCCCAGAACTTTGTTTTGGACCCTATATTAGGTGGGTGAACCTACCTATGGTTTTGTGCATGGTTTTCACACATGGCTTTGGGCATCATGGTTTTCTGTCCATGGTATTTTTTAGATCCGGTCAAGGGAACTACTCAAGATTAATAGATTGGGGTTTATGGATGTTTTGGCATGTATATATATGTATTGTAACATTAAAAGGAATATAATGAAAAATCAATTTATTAGTCCTAGTTTTGGGATCCATAGGAAAATATTTATGTATATTTGTTTTATGTTTTATGCTCTCACCATTATTTATTTTCTATTTTTAGAATTCGTATGCAGGTAATTTATGTATGGGGTTAAAACCTACAAGCTTATCAGTCCTCCTCTACGACTTAGCGTTCATTGTTGAGAAGCCATGGGAGGAGAGATGCAAACATAAAAATGACTAAAGGAATGACCCCAGAAAGGATATGAACCAAGCCAAGGGTTACCACCAGTGAGATAGTCAGGGACTGAGACCCCAAATACGAAGTGCCATCTAGTAAGAAAAAATAAAGGGTGGGGGTAATTTACTACAAATATATGATAATCAGTTGGAACCATAAGGAACCCCCGAAACTCAACATCTTAATAGACTCTTTAGGTAAACCGCTTATAATTTTAGAAATAAATTGAGAAAAGAAGGTGGTATGACTAGAGCCAACTAGGGCCAGTCGCCAACTCACCCTATTAAAACCAGATAAAAAACAAACCTAGGTACCAAACCCGACATACCAAGACAAGGAAATTGAAAGATATATATGTAGGGTTTGAGCCTTGGAGCAATGATGATGGCAGGACTGTCACCACTTCAAAGGAAGGACCCATCCTAGTGTTATGTAGAAAAAGCACAAAAAGTATTGACCCAACTGTAGATTTTTGGAGCAAAGGGTTGAGGTCCACAAGAGATTAAGCGTACCAGAACCATAAAACATAAAAACTAGAGATGCATCATAAGAAAGAAAGATACCTAGTGAAATGGAGTAGGGGAAAGGCATATACCAGAGGTTGCAAAAGTTTGGGAGACCCTCTTCGCCACCCCAAAAAATGTAAAGGTTTCATCATCTGCAAGAATACCTCATGTAGATATAAATGGCTCATGATAACAAAAATATCGATTCATGAAAGATGTCACCAATGATTGTGGGGACGTAGAAGGGACATTTGGCATGCTTGTCACACCCTTGAAAACCTCCAATCCACCCAAACATCATGCTCTCATCAATGATCTCAGAGATTGTGATGTCAGGAGTTCCCGAATGATCCACCAATCGATCCAATAGGATACATGCCATATCTACAACTGCGTGAAAAAACCTAATGCGAAATGTGTTATCATACAACAACCATTTGTCTACATTTATAAAGAAGAGACTCCTTTAAAAGGCCTAGAACCTTGGTTTCCAACAGCCGCCACATGGTGATTTTAAAGGGCCAAGTGGAAGGAATAATCTTGTTGTCTGTGACCACCAACACTTGCACCAATCTCTGGCTTGGCATGGATATCACTCTTCTTATCTCTATCTTACTATATATGTTCACCCCAATATATATATATATATATATATATATATATATATATATATATATACTCTTAATATTTTTCCCATCTAATTTTTTTTATACATAATAAACATTATTATATACTTCTTTATGATCTTAATTTTTTGTATACATAATAAACCTTAATTTTATTTGCAAGATAAAACGTTACTTCTCATCCTCACATTTTGCATTTTGTAATTTAACTTATTAAATGTGAATATTTAAGAAAACATTTGTCACATTTTAAAAAAAATTGTACGATTAAACACATTTTTGTTTGTAAGCATGGTAGTACCTTTACATTCAATCATTTCAATAATTAAGCAGATTACAATCATAAAAAATGTTCGATGGCCTCAACCTGCCCAATCGGAAACCAGGTATGTTGGCCATCAAACTACATTATAATCCATCTGAAACATAAATAGTCTAATTCTTTCTATCCAAGCCTTATAAGACTTATAGTTTGTAAACCATCTAGTAAACATAAAACTATAAACATAAATTCTACCCAACATATACATCAAAATATAAGCCAAAAATTATCAAACATGGCTTCCAACAACTAGTCATCTAACAATTCCACCAGAGCAGGAACTTTTGTACTTGAACATGGCAGTTTAGATTGGGGCAAACATGGAATGTGGCGCTCAATGCAGCTAAGGTGGGAATTCTGGTGCTGCTGCTAGATTTGAATCAGCTGGAGTTTTTCTTTGATGTCTCTAAGACTCAGATCATAATCCACATTTTCAGTTATGTTGAGGGAGGAAACCATTGCTTTAGCCATAATACATTTCATAAGCCAAAAAAGATGAATAGGCCGTTTATATAAAGTGAGGTGACCACGGGTATAACCAGTGTCAGGGATCAAATCACTCCAACCCTTTGTCAATGGCTCAATCTTAGCTTCAATTTTAATTCTTCCTCCCAGGTCAAAATCAAATTATTCACCTGGGTCGAGGTTGTTAGTGTCGGTATCTTCATCCCTCCATCAGTGATCAAATTTTCTTGTTGCATTGCATGTTAGGTGTCTCATCCAATCAGCTACATTCCATTAGGTTCGTGGATCATCTGATGGTAGTGGCATATTATACATTTTCCCTTATGATCTTTACCTGCTAGCTCATTTTAATACATTCAAGTCATTTGCAGTCATTTTTTGTCCTAAAATCTGCAAAAGTCATTTTTAGGGTTTTAGGTCTCATTAGGTTTAGGGTTTTGTCAATAAGGTCTTGTAAACGTTTAATAATGGTCAACAGGCACATGAGGAGGTCAAATAAAGTCTCAGCAACAAAAATTTCAACAATCACATGTTCAGTGATTGATTTTTCCTCAAAACCCTGTTTTGAGGAAAAACATAGTTTTTTATATTTTATGTACAAAATTTCATGTATTTTCATTTTTTCTCTATGTAATAATTTTAAGAGGCAACCCTGGTCACCTTGCCAAGCCTCTGCACTCCAGTTCCTGCAAAAGAAACAAAACTTCAAAGCATTTAGTCCATCAAGGGCAAAAAAGTAAGACAAACTACCCAAAATAGAGTTTTAAAAATGCAAGTGAAAGACAAACATTAGGAAAGTGGGTTCTCATAAGTCAAAAAATAAAATCATTGGTATATAAACTTTTTTCATGCCAAGGAAGCTCATTTGTATGCCAAAGGAGAGGAGAGCAAGCACAAATCGTGTTTTTGAGCCAAGGGAGCGATTTTGCATCCATATAGTGAAAATTTGCAAGCGCGGCGCACCTAGGTCAAGGCGCGGTACACATAGAGTGCAGTCTATGTTGAAATTTCTAACTGGCGTGACACACCAGAGAGATGCGACGCACCTGTCAGTGGGCGCAACACACCGGTCTACAAGGCCCAAACTTCATCTAAATCTTCCTCCATAGCTCTCAAATCGCAAATTTTTCATTTCATGAGTAAGTTGACACTCCTATACTACCAATGTATGAGTTTCATCAGTGTTTATGGTGATTCAATAGGGAAAATTTTGAACACTAGTTCCTTGCATAGTTTGTTGAAAAAAGCTGCCTAGGGTTTGTAAATTATTGTTTTTGTTGTCTAAATCCCACCCCTACCATTTTCACTCCCTCACTACATTTCATTCACCTCTTTTATCCTTCCATTTTCCACTTACACTTACCTATTCCTCCTATCCCTAAACTAGTAACCCTAATCCATACCTTCACTTATCCCAAACCCTAGTTGACAACCCTAAACCCTAAATATTATTCCCCTAACCCTTCCATTCCCCAAAAACTCAACAAGCAGCATCCCCAACCCCTCATTCACATTGCCTTCACAGTCCTTATCATCAATCCATATATTTTAGCAACAAATACCTATTGTCACTCTAAAATCTCTTCATACTCATCTAAAAGAACTCAAGCATTGGAAAACATGGAGTCAGATTCTTCTTATGATAGAAATGAGGAAACAGTCAGTGACTCCTCCAAAGAAATTCATGCACCAAGGAGACATCACAACAGTGGAAAACATAACCGGGAGGAGCCTACTTCACTTACTAAGCTATTGGCTTGTCCTCTCGCTGTGACATGCTTCCAACATCAATCTTGTTATCAATTTTGTGAGATGGTGGAAAGAGTCAAATACCACCACGAGCTTTCCAGACTCTTTGTGCTCCATCTTCGCAATGGCTCGGTCAATTTGGTGGGTGTGACATTCACCTTGACACCTGAGCCTATAGCTGAAGCAACCGGTATTCCGAATGTAGGTGAGCAATGGAATAAGGGGTAGCTGGTGGACAGAGATCATTATGAGCCTTATATCAAGGCTGGTTTTCAGAGACATGTCAGTAGGGTCTTCCCTTTCAGATACCTACAGGACACATATGCTCCCCTTATGAAACTCATAATCAAATATTTCAGCTGTGAGGGAAGATTTTATCGCTTATATACCTATCATATCAGATTGTTGATGCATTTCACTAGGATGAGGATCATGAACCTCCCCTATTTCATTTGCCAGAATATTGAAAAACTGACCACATTGGTGCAAAGGAAGCCTCCTCATCAGTAGTATAACAACATCTATCACTTTGCATTAATCAAGATTGTGGTTTTGCATCAGCTTAGTTTATCGAATGTTTCATGGGAGGATTTCATTTCACATGAGGCCTTTACAGGTCCTCAAGTACCCCCATCAGTTTTTCATGAAGTAGGAGAGCCTTCACATCAGCAAGAGGCACATGAGACACAAACTACTAGTGTACCAGTGTTTGTCACTTACCAAAAGGGCATTAGAAGGTTGTTTGCAGCAACAAAACGAGTACTATCTCCACCCGGGGTGGAAGGGGTCTTGTTTCCTTCATTAGCAGAGCAGGTACAAGACAAGGATAAGCAACCATTACATAATGAGGGACCTTCAGAAGGTCAAGAGGTAAATTTCATTCTCATTTAGGATGATGACACTAATTTGAGCTCAAAGCTCAAGGAGATCATTTAGGAGCAGCAAGATGACATTCATCACTTGTCTCTCAACCTGAAAAGAGCCAAGAGGATAATAAATTATCTTGAGCAGAGGAACAAATAGTTAGAGGATCAGCAAACCATCATGGAGCTCCAAAACATAAGAGAAAATCGGCAAGCTACCAAGAGGAGGAAAGTCAAGTTGACACCACTTGAACAAGAAATTGATGCTGGTCGTGAATCTTGACTTGAGAGGATAAACATGCACTTGGAAAAGATGCTGGAGAAGGCCAACAGAGAGAAAAATATGTTGAGGCACATGGCCTACCCCTACTTGGCAAGAAACAAAGCTTGCAAAGCAAGAATTAGGACTTTGAAAGCCAAGTTGAGGAAAGCATTGAGGAAGAGAAAAGAGAAAGACAAGCTCCAAATCTTGGTTGAGGCTTCCTTAGCCCAAAATAGCACTTGATGTAGGACACTTATCCCAAATTTCAAGAGATTTGGGATACTTTCTGCAAATTTTGAATTTTTGGAGTAAAAAATAGGTTTTTCTGCCTGGTGCGCCGTGCCACCTGGCGTGCGCTTTTGCTAGGGACCTCCTTTGGAGGAAAACTCGGCATTTTTGGATTCCTTAGGAAAAAATATGAATGCTCACACATGGACAAGAAATTTTGACAAGTTTTGAGCTTCCAAAAGGGTCAAAAACACCTCAAAAATGCCCTTTCTGCCCCTTTTAGGCCACACAGGAAGTAGTGTTGGGAGAACTCATTTTTGGAGGGGCAAATGGACACCAAATTTAGAAATTCCACTTGTTCTGGAAAAGAGAAAGGTGGACCTTTCCAAAAATCCCACTTGAAGAAAATTTGGTGCACTAAAAGGCCTCCAAAATCAGCTTAAAAGTAGTGTGGCACATAGGGACAGGAGCGCAGCACACAGGATGAAAATTTGTCATTTTGGCCAAGAAAACTTTGTTTTTCGCCTAGTTTTTTCTCAGTTTTACTTTTCTCTCTCTAATATTCAAACTCATGATGTAACTTGATGTATTTCTATGTAAATATGCTAAAACTTCACTCATGGAGGTAGATACATCATGAAAAGGTAGTTTCCAACTGAATGAATCAGTTTCCTAGGTTTTAAAGGCAAGTTGTTCCACTACCTACTTTTTAGTTCTTAGTTTAGATCTTGTTGAAATAGCTCCTAAACTCATGAATTTGACCCCTAAAGCCTAGCATGAGTATTTTTTGCCTATATCTAGTAGTTTTTCAGTCATTGGAAAAGGTTGGACTCTTGTGAATGCTTTGAGCATTATTGTACATTCATCTCTGCACTTTGGCAAAGGAATAGACCAGGGTTTGTAGCACTTTGTGGGATTCTTGTGGCAACTTCATTTGGTATTGTTTTTCCTTTTGTAATTGCAAGTTTACATGTGTTTATGTATGCCATTATCTCTCTCTGTTCATCTTAACTAAATGAAAAACAATGTAAACTTTGAAACGGGAACTATAAACTCAAAACGGGAACTCTGGCCAAAAAACCCCGAAAAAACATCAAAAACAGTGCTAAAAACAAAAAATGTTGATGCTAGAATAACACTTTTTTTTTCCAAGCTAAATTTTCAACATGTTTTAAAAATGACGGTGAAAACCAATTTTTGGTGCAAAAATTGTCCAAAAAACACCCTCAAAACGAAGTGTTGATGTTCAAATAACATTTTTTTTCTCAATGGTAAATTTTGTGCAAAAAACACCCTCAAAATGAAAAGTGTTGATGCTGGGATAACAATTTTTTTTTCAAGGGTGAAATTTCAACATTTCAAAATAATAGCATAAAATATTTTATCATCACCCCAAAAAACATTAAAATTTCAAAAAAAAAACAAAAACAAAAAAAAAAAATTAAAGAAAAAAAGGAATAAAAACAATGAAAAAACACAAAAAGAAAAGTAAAAAAAATAAAAATAACAAAACATAAACAAAAATATATACTAAAAAAAACATTAGCAAAAACT
>Ga0068628_1000786_pt1 | contig 12202 bp, 10 predicted proteins | sample InSIn2gowninarea_FD_77431 | JGI IMG/M metagenome (GOLD analysis project Ga0068628, IMG submission 77431) | Clean room microbial communities from NASA Spacecraft Assembly Facility at Jet Propulsion Laboratory, Pasadena, California, USA -... ... | reverse complement strand
TCTCTTAGGGCCTTCCCAAATATCTATAGCCAATAGCCAACTGCTCCTACAAGCTATGACATTGATCCATAAACATATATAATCATTAATGTGCTTCATATTCTTGGGTACATGTTATATTCTTTGTAGTAGTAGCCTCATGCATAGGTCATATATGTTAGGGGCAGTGAGATCATACACAATTGAGATGGAACCAGAAATATTACCTATCAATATGCTAAAAAATCAGTTGGAAATGGTAAAATATGAAGCTAACTATAACCCATCACTATTAGAAAAGTTAATAGACATAGCCACACACAAACATAAATTTATCCACACAAAGGAACAAGTTCAAGTAGCAGAACTTGAAATATACACTAGGTTGGTTTTGGTTAAATTTAATGATGTCAATTGAGCTTAGTTGACTCATTTTCCTCTAACAATAAATATATATGGGTTGTCATCATATGATTAGTCATTTTTTTCATGATGAATTTTTTCTTTTTATACCTATTGCTTTCTTATATAAAACTCCACTAAGGAAAACTCAAATAATGCACATGTTGGAAAACATAAATCAAGAAAATGAAAGTTAACAACTTAGCTAATGTAGTAATGACTTCCTCCAATACCTGCTATGATTTTTCATGGAAAAGAAAGTGTGGAATATGAGAATGCAACATATGCTCTTGCTAAAACTTCCTTCCGTGATGCATAAAAGTTAGATTCAACGTCTCATGAAGATATGGGAAAGAAAGCAGAAGATGAAAACTTGTATGTATCTAGTCGGCTTCACTTAGAATAATCAATCAACTGTATTGCAATTAAGATTTTGTTAGTTGTACCTGCAGTCTTATATCCACTCTATTGTTTTGTAATATTGACCATCTTTATTAAGATTCTTTTTCTATCTAAAATATGCATGTGTTCCTTTTAACATGATGTCTTCTAAGAACTATTGTACACAATTTTTTACTTTCTTGAATTATCTAGTGCATGGTCAAACTATATTTTTTCAATACAAGAAGCATTTTATGAAAATCAATGAAATTCACAAGTTCATTTGGCAAGTCCTTTGGGAAGCTTCAAAAATCTAAAATATTGAATGCGAATTCTGTTTTGAGGATTGCAAAAATCTACAAGGATAGAGCAAAGAATTTGGAAGATGAGTTCTCGAGGTAGTATTTCTCTTTGAATAGGACAACTAGCTGCAGTGGATTGTCAATATAATTTATAGTTGCTTATCAAGCTTAAACACAAAACTTATCCTTTTTGATTGATTATTAATTGATCGATTTGTTATTTCTACTTGTTGCTCTTTATTGAAGTTTTTGTGCTAACTAGTTTGAACTAATTGAGGATCAAACATTGGTGGTATTGTTGTAATATGTTAAATTTTTGTTTGTACTAAATCAAGTATTTCCTTTAAAAAATCAATTGATATGTTATATATTTGAAATTACAAGTATAGTAAATATGGGAAAACTATTAGTGTGTTGCATGTAAATTTGCAAAACAGATGAAAACTACCCTTATTTTATCTTTTCATTATAATGATCACTCATGTTTTGAGTTTGAGTGATTGAGGATGAACACAGGTGTTCCCTCAAATTGGAAGTTTGGTGTTGGAATTTAGTGTGGATTTTCCATTCAAGAATCATATACCAATTGGAATCTAGAATTTACATTCCAAAATAATCTTATTCGTGGGATTACTGGTGATGATTGCTACATATTTTCGTTGTTGGAACTTTTCTCTAAATCATAGCTAATATATTGTACCATAGGTAAGGAACACATTGGGAAGGGAATTGTATTTGCAATTTATCCACTTATATTGTAGTGATCCAATAAATATAAGAAAAGCTTTAATAATTTGATATAGACTAGTTGGCTTATTCATATGTGATAACGGACCCAAATACTAGTCCTTATCTAAACAAATTCTCATCAGACTTGAGCATTCTTGACATCATCAACCTTTAGCCTTGGAATCATTCACTTAGCCTTCTACATTATCCAGTTATATGAATTTATACAAGGCTATCCTATTATTGTACCCTTTTTACTTCATTTCATTTTATTCTAGACTCAGCATTGGACTTTTCGAGGAGTTTCTTTGGACTCCCACACTATATTCGAATGCTCCAAATCTACAAAGTCAAGGAATTATTTAAGTGTGAAATTCATGAAGAAAGAAAACCTAAAAGTTCAAGGAGTATCATATCATGATGATGATGTTGATGGAAAAAAATATCTAAAGATAAATGAGTGCTTCAAAGTAAGAACGAATTCAATTTCTCCTCAACATAATCATAATTTAGAGTAGAATCATAAAAGGTATAAATATCCTGATTATTCAAAAGCTTTCTATGACTATAAGCATTGTGAAAATTTGAATAAAATTTTATGGAATGTGTTTCTTGTAGTTTTTATCGCAAACCTAATCATTTTGTATCCAAGTTCCAAGTAAGGAAAGCATTGATTAGGCGAGTGCATATGTTGACTAGAAGTGAGACTAGGAAGGAGATCCTCTTCCAAGTTCAAAGACATTTTTTCCAAGAAATACTCAGAAAAACTTTTGTACTCATTGAAATATAAGTGGCCATTGGATCAAGAAATGTTGGAAGATGCATCCACATCTTCATCTAAAGAAAGACAAAACCAATTATGAAATCGAATGAGGAAGAAAATTTAGATGAAAGTCGTAGGCACAATGTACCCATCCCTAATGCAACTCTCCAGAAAAAAGCATAATGTAGAAGGAAGAGTTCCTATCCTGGTTTGGTAAGAAATGTTTGGACTATTTGTCCACTTAAATGGTACTTTTCTTTTGTATTCTACATGTTTCATATCCCCACAACTAGGTATTTTGTAAAAGTGATGTTATGAATAAATCACTTATATGCAATAATGTTTTCTTTCGCATTTTATGCTATTATGACTTGTCGTTGAGTTAACTTGTATAGGAATTTGTGAGTCAAATTTAGTATACATTTTTAAAAAAATGCATCTCCTTAGTATATATTGTGGTAAGCATCCTAAAGTTTTGTGATGGGCATTTGCATTACATATGACATGCCTACAATCGTGTCAAGCACGCATTTACACAAGTATCTCCATTTGAATCTTGTTTGGGTTATTTGCCAAATTCTCCTTTGGATTCCATATTTGGTAAAGATATTGTAGTAGACGGAGATGGTGATGTGGACAAAGCCAAGAATTTGATTGAACAAATGTAGCTAGTGCATCAAAGTGTACAAGAGAAATATTGAGAAAAGCAAATAAAAGTACAAAGAATGTCATGAAAACCATCGAGTTAAACATTATTTCCAAGTTGGAGATCAAGTTTGGTTGTATATTAGAAAGGAAAGCCTTCAAGGTGAATGTAAAAAATCAAGCCAATCAGATATGGTCCTTTCAAAATATTGGTGAAGATTGGTAACAATGATTTCCGACTGGATTTGCCACCTTATATGCAAATTTATTTTGTTGTGAATGTGGAAAACTTTATATTGTATGAGACTAAATTTATGCACCTATTGAATATTTTACTCTTGAATATTTAGATGAGTTGCAAGAAGACACAATTTTTTACAGGAGAATAAGAACTTCACGCAGAGGCAATGTGGATTATCTTTGAGTGCGGCTCAAAGGTACCAGCCAGTTAAATCAAGGTGGATTGAGATTTGGAAGGCGAGCGAGATGTACCCTCACATACTTCTTGAGTAAAAATAGACTTTTGGTGGCCTAAAATCTTCCACTGGGGAGGAATGATCCATGGGAATAAAAAATATGCTTAAAAATAAAATTCCTCAAAATCGCTTAAAACCATTTCCAAATCATATATCACATCATTTTAATTCCAGTGATGCTTGAATCACCTCAAACTCACTGTGTATATCAAAGTTATCGTGTTTTGATGTTTTTGGCAAATAGTTAAAATGATCAACTTTTAAGGTTGACAGGGTTGTTACTGGGAAGGGCATATAGCGATGTGGCACTGGCATCAGAAAGATGAGCAGGTAGGTATAGTGGTTAGATGAGCCAATCCTATGCTAACATGTGGTAGGTCGTATAGGTTGATTTAGCAATTTTTTATTGGTTGTTTAGTTTTGGGTGGACAAATTAGGATGCGCCACATGGCGTAATGGGAGGGCTCCACATGGCCTTTGATACTAATGAAAAATTTGTTAAAGGCCTGACCGACCTAAGAGGGGGTCTACCCCACGAGCTACGACTATCCAACATGATGTATTACCTCCATTCCACACTAATGGCTCTTAACATGTAAGAGGCACTGACTATATTTAATGTTGAACTAATGAGGGTTGGGCTAGTGGGCTCGCCTGACCAACCCAGCCCATGTTTGTATCACATGCCATATGTCCAAGGTTAATAGAGTTGAGTGGGGTGGCCAGGGGGCCAAAACCCCGGTCACATGATACACCATGAGAACACAGTGTAGAGGCGAAGGCATAGAGGATGAGGGAGTTAGCCCTACATCGAGATTAGAGGTAATACTAAAAAACTATGTAGAGATGAAAGTCAAGGGGCTATGCGGGTAGCCTTGTCCCCAAGTCCTATTCATGGCAAGGAGATTGTCAGTGGAGGGCTCGTAGTGAAAGGGTTGATGCATGGCCCAACCAACGACCACATGGCTTACAACATGACCAAGGGTAGAGTGTCGGAGAGTGCGTGGGCTCTGGCTGGTGCCCCTAGCCACGTAGTATTCCATATGACTGAAGGAAAGTGTGGAGTTTTCGTGTGGATGCTCGGTTAGTGGTCCTGCATTTTACACCAATTGTGGTGAAATAAACATTGAAAACACACTAATTTGTAGCTTGGTGGACATGCTAAAGGAGGAAAACATTGCCAAATTTTCTAGTTTGGTGAATTTGTAGGATAGATAGTAGAGAAAGCAACAAGGAGACCTATCGTAGCCCCTTTTAGCCTTTTTTAACCCAAGAAGAGCCCACACAGGAGTTTTCTATCCTTTCGTGGGCATATATAGCATTTGTTTCTTCACTATAACAACTAGTTTTTTAATTTATTTTCAGTATGATTGTGGAGGCACACCGTTTCGACACTTCATTATGAAGTAGTTGAATTTGTGCTATTAGATCTTAGAATGAGTATGAGGACCTGTTGCCACATTTAGTGAGAGAGTCATTTTTTCTTTTGGTGCCATCATTTCTTTGATAAAGGGAGTTAACTTGTGAGTGATAGTCCTTTGAAGGAGAAATAATGCCACTCTAGAATGAGGTTTACTCTATGAGTCAAAGATTATAAATGTACTCTCTTTTTTGCTGAGATCAATAAAGCGGCCTAGCCATTGGAGCAGGGATCAAAGACGTAATCCACATTCGACCAAATTCATTATCATTTAGTTGTTACCTTCTTCATTTTCATCATGTTGGTTAAATATGATTTAGTTTCATCTTTAAGTTCATTTAAAACTTAACTATAATTCAATTTTGAATAAATTGCGAGCTAAATTAACTTTTGAAGACCCAATATTCTCGAAAGTTACAAAGTGTGAGAGGACAATCAAATCTAAGATCAAAAAAGCATTTCAACTTAAACGAGATTTCCCACCTCCACATTTGGGCCAACCAAGTGTGCAATGGATACAACCGAGGCCAAAGGGAGATATAATTATATACCAAATTTTAACCTTGAGTGTTAATCTATCTCAATTATATGTGAACATTCTAAATATTAACATTAATTAAATTTATTTTATCTTAAGATTTTCTGAAATTAAATTAATTATTTTTATTTAAAATAAATTTATCCAATTAAACGACACATAATAAAAATATTTATAAATGGCCAAAAAGAGATATAATTATATACCAAATTTTAACCTTGAGTGTTAATCTATCTCAATTATATGTGAAGATTCTAAATATTAACATTAATCAAATTTATTTTATCTTAAGATTTTATCAAATTAAATTAATTATTTTTATTTAAAATAGATTTATCCAATTAAACGACACATAATAAAAATATTTATAAATAACTTAATATAGAATATATAAAGAATCCATAGTTACTTTATTTTGTAATATATCTTAATTAAGTATAAGATCTTACATTTTAGTATTTATTTATCTCAATCCATGGGAACTTTAGCATTCTAATACTATTGTATCTAAAATACCTATTATAAAAAATATTTTTAACATAACATATACACATCTAAATTAGTAATATAAGAACATCACAATGAATAGAACATTTATAAATAAGTTAAGAAAGTAAAAACATTTTACGTAAAAATTCATAATTATACACGTTCATCATTGAAAATGTTTTTTTTTTAAAGGAATGTCACATATTTGGCAAGTCTCCAACAACATAGTACTAGTCTGATTACTTCTAAGGTTTTTATATTTTTCATGTTAGACATTCTACAGTTTTAACAATGATTCTGCATGCGGAATAAACTCAAAGAATCATTAAACCTTATTGCCCAGGGATACGAGTTACCTCCAGCCATTGGTGATGTATTGATGCAGGCCACAGTCCACAAGCTTCTCCTTCCGCACTCCAGCTTCTGTCCAAGCAAAAGAACACAAAATTCTGAAGGCACTTCCAAGCTCTGCTATCTCAGCTAGATGGTGTAGAACTGAAGGGGGTTTGAGATATGAGCTTGGGGACCAAACAGATGAACATATAGCTAAGCTTCCATCAAGCTTCTAAATGCTATGTGTTAGAAAAACCACAAATCAAGGTAGAGATGAGATCAAAGTAATGGACCACTTTAGTAGCTCCCAATTGTAAATTTAGTAATTGCAGTTGATTTTCTTAACTTAAGGAAACTACTGCAGTTGGTTCCCATAAGTTAAGAAAAGCTGCAACTCCATAAATCAAGGTAGCTTTTGTGTAAAATTAATGGAGCTTAACATTCTCCCACTTGGTCCATACTTCCAAACTTAATGTCTCAAAAACCATTGAAAATCTTTATTAAGTAATAGATACATGAATCATGGCGATAAGTCCTCTAATGACGAGTATTATCTTCCATGTATTACTATGCATTTATTCTTATTATAATTTATGTGGCAACAATATCTTAATGAATAAACCTTATGTTTATTCTTGGTCCTTCTTAAATGAATTTTCTCAAATCAACTTAAGGTGCACATAAATATGAGAAAAAACATCACAATAATTAAGAATTTCATTAACATTGTCCATACAATGAAAAACTGCATAATGGAACCAAGTCCCATATTCAATACATGATCCTTGAAATTAACTGTGGCATGCCCTTAGTCAAAGGATCATTGATCATTAACTCAGTGCTGACGTGCTCAATGACCACTTTATTTTCTTTAACACGTTCCCTTATAGCTAAATACTTAATGTCGATGTGTTTATTTCGAATCCCACTTTTTTAGCCATAAAACCAGCAGTTGAATTATCACAATATATTCTCAATGGCTTAGAGATAGAATCCATAATTCTAAGCCCAAAAATGAAATTATTAAGCCATACACCATGTAAAGCAGCCTCAAACAAGATATACATAAGCATGTAGTCTTTGGTCCCTTGAAGGTACCTCATTACTTTCTTTGCAGCTCTCCAGTGGTCTAAACCTAGATCACTCTGACATCGTCCCAACATTCCCAATGGGAGCTACACTTGGTGAACAATCCTTCATCTGAAATATCTCTAAAATTTTATTAATATAGGTTTCCTATGACAGACCATATCTCCACAATGGTATGTTATTGTCCACTTTGGGCCTAAGCCCTCATGGATTTGCTTTTGGACTTACCCCAAAAAGCCTCAAAATCTGTCTCTATGGATCTTAATGCCAATGACATAAGATGCCTCACCCATATCCTTCATATCAAAACTTTTAGAGAGGAATTGTCTCACCTCATGTAGCAAACCCTTATCATTGGTTGCTAGCAAAAAAGGTCATCGACATATAAAACAAGAAAACAAATTTTATTCCCACTAACCTTCAGGTATATACATTGATCCATAATGTTTTCTACAAAACCAAAAGAAGAAATTACACTATGGAATTTCAAATACCATTGGCGGGATGCTTGTTTTAAACCATACAATGACTTCTTGAGCTTGCGAACCAATTGCTCACCATGACTACAGGGGAATCAATGAAGATGTGTTATTCATGAAGAAGTGTTATCAATCATTAATGAAGAAGTGTTATTAATCATCATCTTTTAGTGCCAGTGTGAACATGCATTGAATCATATGTGACATTGTTTTGTAAATTAATGCAGTAAAGACCATTTTAGACAAAATACCATTCCCAACATAATCAGATTTATAGAATAGACTGAAAGATTCTTTACTGAAAAGTTTAAGGAATATCCAAAAGGTACAAGCCTTGAAACTGAGATCAAGTTTCTAGAAAACTTGGAACATAAAAGGTCTTTTCTAACTCCAAAACAAAACCACTACTTAAAGCTAAATAACATGTTCCTATAGCTTCCACATGCGAGCCCATCTTGTTTCCTGATAAGATGCTTTGCTCACTTCCCACTGGCTTCCTTAGGTTCTGCAAACCCTTTGTCTGCAAGCCATTTCTGATATTTGGTGCATTCCTTCTTTATGTGTCCTTTCTTCTTACAGAAAAAACACTTGGAAACCTTCTTGATATCAGCCTGGGGAAGTGCTTTACCTTTCTCTTTCCGATTGGCTTGAGATTTTCCCTTTCCACGCGTTGCCAACATTGCACTCTCTCCTAGTTCCATCATCAGTCTCTCTTCTTCTTGAACACACATGGTCATGAGTTCATTAATTGACCATTTATCCTTATGTGTGTTGTATGAGATTTTGAAAGGTCCATATTGGTGTGGAAGGGTGTTCAGGATGTAGTGCACTAGGAAGGACTTTGATATTTCAACCTCGAGTTTCTTCAATTGAGCCACAATGTCCCTTATCTACATGATGTGCTCACGCGCACCTTTCACACTGGTGAGCCTTAGGGATGATAATTTCATGATTAGGGTGCTTGCCAGTGCCTTGTCTGAAGAGACGAATTGTTCATCAATGGCCTTCAACAAGTCTCGGACCTTATCATGCCGATCAACGGAACCTCGAATACCAGCTGAAATTTTGGTCTTAATGAACATCATGCTTACACGATTGGATCGCTCCCATCGTTCATAAAGCGCGACGTCCACTGCAGTGCTGGTATTAGTGAGTGCCGATGGTTCATCCTTCCTGATAGCATAATCTATGGCCATCCACCCTAAATGAAGGATAATCCTCTCCTTCCAAATCTTGTAGTTATCTCCCTTAAGTTCAGGAATGTCACAACGAATTTCAGAGAAATTTGCAGGTTGTACTGCTGCATCAAAAGGATCACATGCTTATGTTAAATTGAGGCTTAATAACTTTCATGTTTTACCAATGTAAATCATGCAAAAAAGAATTGAATCAAATGACATGAAAATTGCATGTGGGCTAAATTTTCAATTCAAACAGAGTCAATAAACTTTTGTGAACTTTTATGTTTTACCAATGTAAAACATGCTAAAAAAAGAATTGAATCAAATGACATGAAAATTGCCTGTGGGCTAAATTTTCAATTCAAGCAGACTCAATAAAACTTTTATGAACTTTTATGTTTTACCAATGTAAAACATGCTAAAAAAGGATTGAATCAAATGACATTAAAATTTCCTGTGGGCTAAATTTTCAATTCAAACAGACTCAATAAAACTTTTATGAACTTTTATGTCTTACCAATGTAAAACATGCTAAAAAAAGGATTGAATCAAATGACATGAAAATTGCCTGTGGGCTAAATTTTCAATTCAAACAGATTCAATACAACTTTATGATAAAAGTTATTAATTCATAACTCCTGTGGGTAGGTTACGAAATTTGATCCTAATTAATCACATAAATATAATAAAAATTCCTGTGGGATAAAATTTATTATATTCAGTGTAATTAATTACAATCTAATGTCTAAATAATCTTTATGTGATCTTGCCAATCAATATATAATTTTATTTAATTAAAGATGATGTGGCTACTCTCTAATTAATTAAAATTACATGGATCACTAGACATTAATTTTGTTGCATAAACAAAACTTAACCAGAGAGAAAATTAATGTTTACTGAAAGGAGTAAGTCAAAATGATATTTTAATAAACTCCATATAACTGTAATAATTCTCCAGCAAATTCAAAAGCAGGTTAAAGCAGTCAGTATGATTACAAATTGATTGTTCAATTTATAAACTTAACCCGGATATTGACTCACAAAATTAATTTTCAACAACGCTAAATCTAAACTTCAGCGAACTGAATGCCCAAATGAGAAATAAACCATTTCTTATTTCTCTTTAATTACAAATCTTCATAAATGTAAGCTTAATGTAAATATGTAATCAATTATAAAACTTACTTTGCATTTTGCATTGTTGATTTTATATAGTTATCCAAATTAACTATAAATTATAACCGAACCATAAAAACATAATCAAAATTTATATATCATATTAAAGCGCCTTGGGGTTCATAGCTCCCACTAGAAAACAATACACATCATGTAACCTTTTGCCCTCGAGGTGCATGTCATATTAAACCCAGGTTTAGATGGGTTTGGATAAATCTGCATATTCAATACACCTTACACCAAGCAGTCGAAGGAATCCCCACCCAACTGCAAATTTATTTCTCTGGATGCAAGAACTGTAGCTCTAGAGAATGATGGAAATAGATACAAAAGTGTAGAAATTTTCATCGAGGCAATACCAACCTTGACAATAAAAGCTACTGCACAAATTTACAGGTATGAAACTATCATAATACAATTCAACATCCAATATCCATACGAATAAAACGTAAATACAACATTATTTAGCACTAAGGGGAAGAACATAGTCACCCAATTTCAGCGCTTCGCGTAAAAGAGGAGCAGATGTTGTTAATAAAAAACCAATTTCTCTTTGTATTTCGGCTGGGCTTTATTGTTGCCGAAATTTGAAGAAAGCGAAAAATCATGGTCGTTATGTTTTTTAAACGATATTCTCTGACCAATAATATATATATATATATAATTCGGTGAGAAATCATAGGAAACTGGATCGATAGGAAATCATTCGGCTATTCTAATTATTTTTAATCCGATTAAATAATCAATGACAACCTAGGCTAAAAGCCAACCCGATATACCTTTGCGGACCTAAAGGCAGTCTTGTGAGATGTTTATATTAAAATTGCCCCTTCACCCAAAGGCTGGTTTATTTTAAGAATATATCCAATATAAAGAGCTTATATAACCAAACTCAGAACTGGAGAAATGCGTTTAAATAATAACTGTGCCAGCAAGGCAGTGACAACCCTACAAAATGTATATATTTATTTTGCGCATACACATCAAAACGAAGTCCAAATATGAAATCTACACACAACATGGAAAGCCAAAAATAAATCATAGAGCACCAGATTGGAAACTCTAGGGCCGCAAGATTAAAACAGGGAATATCTGCATTAGATCTGAGCCTGTAGTGAAAAACCAGGTGGGACCCCAGGCCTTCCTTTGAGAAACAATCAGCAGCACAAGTATGTTCCCGTATGTGGAAAAAAATATAAAAAATACCAGAAAAATGTTGAATCAACTTCTTTATGCGTTCAAGACAGTTTATCGAACAGGGTCGCGAGAAATTAGAAGATCCAGTGACACCATCAATGATAGCCTTTCAGTCTTGAACTAAAGATCGATTATTTGGTTTCATTCGAAAAACTTTTAATATTCAATTAATGTTTTATTGGAAAAATCAGCACAATTGAATATGTACATGCACGCATAGGGTTTCTAAACAGCACAAAGCCGGAACCCTCTGCGGATATATGGAAATGGACTGTTATGCTTAATAGGCCATGTTAAAAAATAAGAATTTGTTTCTTGGCCAACACACAGCAAGGTAGAGGTAAAATTTTAGCTCTGATACCACATGTTAGACATTCTACAGTTTTAACAATGATTCTGCATGCGTAATAAACTCAAAGAATCATTAAACCTTATTGCTCAGGGATACGAGTTACCTCCAGCCATTGGTGATGTATTGATGCAGGCCACAGTCCACAAGCTTCTCCTTCAGCACTCCAGCTTCTGTCCAAGCAAAAGAACACAAAATTCTGAAGGCACTTCCAAGCTCTGCTATCTTAGCTAGATGGTGTAGAACTGAAGGGGGTTTGAGATATGAGCTT
>Ga0068628_1000785_pt1 | contig 12213 bp, 9 predicted proteins | sample InSIn2gowninarea_FD_77431 | JGI IMG/M metagenome (GOLD analysis project Ga0068628, IMG submission 77431) | Clean room microbial communities from NASA Spacecraft Assembly Facility at Jet Propulsion Laboratory, Pasadena, California, USA -... ... | reverse complement strand
GGTTTTTGAGTGGGGAGGAAAAAAACAAAAGGCCTTTGATGCATTGAAGGAAAAGATCAGTTTAGCCCTAGTACTTGCACTTCCAAACTTGAGATAGTCATTTGAGATCCAGACTGATGCTAGTGACTACGCCATGGGTGCAGTATTCATGTAACATGGTAAGCCTATATGTTTTCATTCGAAAACATTCAATGGTTCAGTGATTAATTATACTACATATGACAAGGAATTGTATGCATTGGTGCAAAGTGTGAAAAAGTGGAAACACTACTTGATGGGTAAGGAAACAATCATTCACACTAACCATCAGCCATTGCAATACTTGCAATCTCAATCTAAGTTGCAGAAATCAAGGCACTTCTGATGGATGGGTTTTCTTCAACAATTCTACTTGGTAATAAGGTATAAGAAAGGTATCTACAATAAAGTTGTTGATATGCTTTCTAGGCCTATTATTAGTGCAACTACTTTACTCAAGCATAATTCTATTTTGCATGAAGATTATATTGAGAAGTATCCATTAGACAATGACTTTCAGGATATTTATGCAAACTTGAGTCAAGGTAACCAAGTAGAGGAATTGGATTATCATTTGCATGATAACTTGTTGTACCATCTTGGTAAGATTTGTATTCCACGGCGAGAAAGAGTCAACATCATAAGAGACACACATACTTCTCTTATTGCTGGCCATTTCGGTGTAAGTAAGACGGTGGCACATCTACAAAGGTATTGTTATTGGCATCGTATGCTTGAAAGTGTGTCATGATTTATTAAAGGATGTTCATTATGTGCAGTGAGTAAGCCTAGCAATAGGAAGTTAGGATTGAACACACCACTTGCAGTACCTTCATGACCATGGGAGAGTGTTTCTATGGATTTTGTAGGAGGTCTTCCATTTTCATAAGAGGCCATGAGTATTTGTATGTAGTTGTGGATAGGTTCAACAAAATGTATATTTTAATGCCATGTAAAAATAAAATTATAGCTAAAGAAACTGCTCATTTATTCTTTCAGAATGTATGGGTTCATTTTGTATTTCCCACATCCATTATTAGTGATCGAGATTCTCTCCTTGTTAGGAATGTTTGGTCAAGCTTGTGGGGATTCATGGACACCAAATTGAAAAAGAGTACAGCATTTCATCCGCAAATAGATGGTCAAACCGAGGTGGTGAATAGAATTGTGATACATCTTCTTCATGAGTATTGCAACAAGCATTCTAATTTATGGGATGAACATTTGCACTACGTTCACCATGCTTACAATCGAGCCAAGCACACTTCAACTCAAACATTGCCATTTGAAGCATGTTTGGGATACTTTCCTAAGTGTCCTTTGGATTTAATTTTTCGAAAGGATGTTGCTATTGATGGTCATAGTGACATAGATTATGAAAGAAGGTTCATTGAACAAATCCAATTGGTACACCAAAGAGTTCAAGAACAATTGGAAAAGAGCCAAGCCAAGTACAAAGCAAGGCACAAAAAGCATTGAGTAGATCACAAGTTCCAAGTTGGTGATGAAGTTTGGCTTCACATTAGCAAAGAAAGGCTCCAATGATAAGGTAGAAGGTTGAAACCAATTAGATATGGTCCATTCAGAATTCTAGAAAAGATTGGTGATAATGCCTTCAGGTTGGATTTGCCTTCATATATGAAAATTTGTGTTGTTATTAATGTTGAGAACTTAAGGTTGTATGAGTCTCCTTTGATTGAAGATCAAGGAAAAAATGTCCAAATTCCTTCCATTGAGGATTTTTCTCTTGAATACCTTGATGAACTATAGCAAGACACCATTCTTGATAGAAGAGCAAGGTCTTCAAAATGAGGCAATGTGGATTACCTTCGTGTGGGGCTCAAAAGAACAAATCCTTCCAAGGAAAAATGGATCGAGATTGGAAAGGTGAGGGCACTGTACCCTCACCTGTTGGACAATTAAAAGTGATATTTTGGGTTCCAAAAGGCTTCTAGTGGGGAGGAATGATGAAGTGCTCAAAAAACTAGCTCAAAATTCAAATTTTTCGGATCGGTGTGGAACCTAAATGACCACGTAGTTCTTGTCATCCTGAATTTGATGCAACTTGTTTCATGTGAAACAAACACCGTATGCTCTTAGAATCATGTTCTGTTCGTTTTCCTAGAACAGGTGAATTTTAAAAACAAATGCAGACAACCTAGTCAACAGTTCGTACATATGACTTAGAACTAACTATGCATGCCTATGTGGTAGGGTAATTGTGCAAATCTGGCAAATGGTGTGGTGCCAAGTGGCATGGTGTCATTGAGTGCATTTGGCAGTTTTTGATTGGATGGTTGATGGCCAACCACAAGCTGCCACGTGGCCCAGCCAGAGGCCGCCACATGGCAGCCCGAGGCCCATCAAAAATTCATTGAATGTCCACGTAATAGTGGCGGAGGTCGACTCCGCGACCTCCAAGAAGAAGTCTAGAGCTCCTACCAACACGTCACACTAATAGTTCTTAAAACTATAGTGTTTGGCGTATATTTAAATTCAAAGACCATGCCATTCGGAGGAAAGGGTGAGCCACAGAGCCATCCCTTGGGCACGCGCCACCCATGAGACCACCATCAGAGCGCAGTGGGGGCCCGACCGACGGGAGCGGGCTATTAGCCTTAGCCCCAAGCGCCCCGAGCACATGGCCCCCCCCACAAGTCCATAAATTTCTGATTTTATGCGTTAGAGGACTTTTAAAGCGTTCGACAAATTCACCCTGAAATTGGTGGAAATGGTGCTCGGTTTGTGGAAATCCGAGTGAAATTGTAGGATGGTGCCAAGTTTTGGGGAAATTGCAGTGCGATTAGCAAAAAGACTTGGGGAAGCCATAACTTCTGGATTTTTTGACCAAATTAGGAGCAAAAAAAGGCTAGACAAGCATTTGTGGGCATTTTTGAGCCATTAGAATCGGTTTTAGAGATATCTAAGCATTGTAAACTGATGTACTCACACTTTTGAGAATAATAAAGAGGGTCAAGCCATTAGAAGTTGGACCAAGGAGACGTAGCCCAGGCGAGGTGAACTCCTTCATCATGTGCTGTTGTGATACTATTTTGGTGATGTTCAAGTCTGTTATATGTTGTTGTTCAGTCATTTATTTATCTTAATTTGTACATGAAATTTACATGAAAACACTCAAAAAATAATGTTTAAAATTGCAATTAACCTCATGAATCCTTAAGCACATTTACATATTCTGAAGAGGAATTTAGCACAACAAAACTAATTTTCCCATTCAGATCAAAAATGGATCTATCTGTATCAGAACCATTGATGAGGAAGGCATTCCCTTACTTATGGTTATAGTTTGAAGATATATAAAATACCTTTGTCCAAGGAAGAATTTATCAGTTCAGTCAGCAAAGAATTAAATGTGATTGGGAGTTTCATAGTTTCCAGTCCACAACATTCCTAGAAATTTGAAAAATAAATAAATAAATAAAATTAAAAATGCCTAGATGAAAACCTATATGAGGAATCTAAGGCCAACTCTAGGGTTGAAAACCTCTCTGAGGCATCCCAAGAGCAAAAAGAAAAAATAGAAAAAATAATAATAAATATCCCCAGTGAAAACCTCCTTGAGGCACCTAGGGCAAACATGCAGGTTGAAAACCTCCTCTAAGGCAGCTTTTGTGTCTCAAGAAAAATAAATAAAAATAAAAGGAAGAAAACAAGAACAAGGAAGAAACCTATATCATGTCTTCTAACCTTTCTCTTGTTTTTCAGAATTGTACATAGTGGAAGATTTCATGGCTACAGGGTGAAACCTACAAGCTATCATCCATTCCTCCATCCATACACCTCATATTCATCCTCTCCATTCATATGAATATATCTCTCTACCATCCCATCATCAAAAAATCCAAATTTCACCTCCTCTATGTGATGCTACAGCAAGGACCTGTATTGCTACAAGAGGTCCTGTAATGCTACAAGAGGAGCCTGTGGAGCTACAGGAGGGATATCAAAGGAGGAGAACATCCCAAAATTCCATTATGACTCTGATAAATGATAAATAGGGTCCTATTATGATTTTTCCATTATCTATCCATCACCTATCCACTCCATTTCCTCAAGAATTTGCTCAAATTTTCTACTTTGTCCTACCTTAAAAAAAACACAGAAGCTACTACTATCTCTACAGTGTCTACACTACTCCTTCATGACTATAACCATGTCCTCATTACTTGTCATCATCTCCCTCACCTTCCTCATGCAAACTGAAGACTTCAAGGGGAGATCAAAATAATGCTACAGGAAGAAACTCCTCCCGTAACAGCATGTGCAACCATAACAACAATCATTGATATTATTTTTTTCCACCACAAGAAGAGATGATGGAGCCTTGTTTGAAAATATGAGGAGACACATCATCATCATGGATTATTTCCACCAATAGCAGAATCTTGTACATCAGAAGAGGCACCTACACACACAGAGCAAAAGCAATAGTTAAGGTATCATCAAGAATGAAGACATGCACAAGAAACAAGTCAAATAAGTCAACTCCCTTGATCATAATGATATATGATCCAGCTCTGGCATGCAAACCTTTGCATTATTTCAATCCATAGGTAGGATCAGGTATGGAAACCCTAACCCATCCCTATGCATAAAATGACTAAAATGTGTTTTGAGCGAGAAAAGGTATTTTAATAGGTTAGAGGTGGCTAGTGAACTTGGCCACCCTCGACTAGTAAACTCAAGTGTGAGTTAATTCACCCATGCAACGTGGAAATGTCAACTCAAAATGAAGTGGTTTCCTCGAAGAGTGGGATGATAATCATGAGGAAATATACTTGATTACAGTTAGTGGGGAAAACGATCTAAAAAAGGAAACTCGTGTTAATGCCAAGTAACTAGAGCACTCCAATCTTTTAACCAAAAGAGGATATTATGTGTTGGCTCAACTTCATTTGCACCATCACTCATTCCAAAAAGGGGTAGAGGAAGGACGATCTAGTGCATTAAACAACCTCGAGTGCCATCAAGGAGTTTCAACCCCTGTCTGCAAGTGCTACATGAGAAAGCTACAGGAAGGCCTGCAAGTGCTACAGGAGGGTCAAGAGGAGCTACAGGAGGATTTGGGAGGAGAAAAAGGAGTCATAGTGGCTCAATATTGTCTCAAAACCTTCATGCATACCCAAAATTGCTCCAGCAAGAAGTAAGTGACACCCTCCTTCCTCATTTCTACATCCAATTTTATGATAATTTTGCTTGAAATTAAGAGCCTGTAACAGTCAATTGATCAGTAGGAGGTATTTTTGAATTTTTTTGTGGTTAAGAGGACAAAATAGTTTGGTTGATATGATCAATTCGAGCACCCTTCTTCCTCACTACTACTAAGCACTTTACCATTGTTTCACCACTGATACTGCTTGAAACTTTTTTGAATTCCACACCTACATAACATAAAGGATTAATAAAGAATAAATGGGGGGAGGATTTAACATAAGTTTTGAGTTTGTTGGCTTCTAGTTTTACCTCCCTTCCCTAAGGCTCTTAATTTTGGGAGATGTGTTCTTTATAGATCCCCTTTGAGCTTATTCCCTAAGTGACTACCACTACACCATGTAGGTTTTAACCTTGCAAACAAATTCTCAACAAAAAATAGAAAATATTCAAAGGAAAACACACACATTATGATCTTGTTGTAGATGCTAAAACACCCTCCAAATTTTGCCCGCATTCAAATTTTGGAGCCTCGTATTGATCATAGTGAACTTTCATTTCAAGTCATTAAATTTGTTCCATGTTTGTTCTTTAAGTTTTTCTAAGCATTCAATTTCCTTTCTAAGGAATCCTGAAGTTTCATCTTTTGTTAGAGGCAACTATTGTGCAACTTCAAGAGGTAGCTCCAATGCACTCTCTTGCATTAGTTGATCCTATTTATCATAAAAACATGCACTAGACACACTCCCATGGCATAGTGCACCTTTTGATTGCAGTCGACACTTGTGTCATAAAGACATGTTCCCTAACTGTCGCACTTAGAGATTAGTGTCGTTTTGTTGTCGTTTCAATGTATACATGATGGTTTTGGGTATTAGGCATATTCTTGTCATGTGTTTGATTATGTATGTGTTCGTGATCATGTTCAGGTCCTGTTATGTGCTCTTATTCTCCCTCTCTTGTCCCACAATCTCACACTTAGTCAATTTTGGGGTTCTTCTTTGTCCTCACATCATGTGCAAGTTTTGAACACATTCAACTTCTAGCCAAGTGATGAGTGAATTTTGCACTTCTAAGCCTCAGTGGTGAGACTCTTGTCTCCTAAACCTATGCCTTGTGCCCATCTTGAGGAAAACTCCCTTCACAAGGGCATTGTGCATCTCTAGAGCACATTTACCCAACTCATTACTTCTTACACTTGCCCTCTATGCAAAGCCTTGGTGAACCTTGCCTTCATGAGCGCATTGCACATTACCACTGGATAGTAAGGTCGTCTCTTGACCCTTGCAGTTGTGACTTGCACTCAGCCTAGAGACTCCCTCTCTTTCATTGTGCTCTATGCAACCTTTGGCCTCAAGCTTATACCCATTTCCTCCAAGACCTGCGCTATGCGCCCAAGATTGTCCCCCTCTCTTGCCTTGTGCAGTGCACACTTCCAGAGCCCAGACCTTCACCTCTTGCCCCCTCAACTTGCGCTCTGCACCCAAGAAAGCCTCTCTCTTAGTCCTTGCACGCTATCCCATCATAATCAACATATTGCATGAGAAAACAAGGTATAATAGGTGATTTTGGGATTGGTATTGTCTTGCCATGAGTGAGCTTAATTTGTAGGTACTACCATCTTAACATGAAAGACGATGTTCAAGGTCATCAAAGAGAGATTCCAAGAATACACTTGTGGAGATGAGACACAAAGAGACCATCATGAAGGAGATAAGGGAATTTTGAACTACAACAGATAGATGGCAACCAAAGTGACTTGGAAGACTCTACTACTATATCCAAACCCTTTGGAGGGTGAAGATGAAGCACATTCAATATCTATCATGAAGATTTGGATACATAGCAACAAAGAAAAGTACTTGGCATTGACACATTACAATGAAGTCTCATGTCACAGTTGCCAAATTGTAGCTTCCCAAAATGTGAACACAAGAGTGTTCTTTTCCCCATGTCGTCTCGCCACAATTTTTGTGGAATGTAATTACATAATTTCCAAAATTAAAAAAACGTAAAATGTGTGGAAGCCCAAGGGTCACACATGGAATGTGAAGAGTCACTAATAAGTCTAAGAGTCATGAGAGAGTTCAAGAGTCACATGGGAGGTGGAAGGTCACCTCATTTGTTATAAATAAACCCTCATAAATCAAGCAAAGGACTTTTCGCCTTGGCTTCTTCAGCTAGTCATAGGAGAGAAGATCATTCTTTTGAGGAGAAAGTGGTGGTTTCGTGTTCCACTATTGGGGTTAGTGATGAAACATTGTAATTGTGTATCTTAGAACTTTCACTTAATATTTTGAAGCTCTCAGAGGCAGACATACTTTCATGTATGTATCGTGAATGTTGTATGACTATTCTTTCATGTTTGTGATGTATGTTTTTTTTATATGTACTACAGAAAATGAGCTATTTCGTTGGGCTTGGTATACACCTTAATTGAATTGTTCATCCTTGCTTCTATGATTGTTGTTGCTTTGTGAACTATTTTCCAAATTAATCGACGATTCTTTCTATGTATGTGTGTGTCTTTATGAGGATAGTACTATTACTTTTCTCCCTAAGGCTCATTGTTTCTCTTCACATATAGTATAGTACTATGTACACATTGCAACTATTTATTTCACATAGCTCACTTACTTGATTATCTAAAAAATATATGCATGCTCTCTTGTGTTGTAAATTGCACCCAAGGCACATCTTTAATATTATTGTAATGGAAGTCGGGCCTATTTACCAAATGGGGGTCCTATCCCAAATAGTGTGAGGTCTAGTTGGGACTTCATATCAAAGAGACCCCCTTGTGTTGGTGGCTTCCAGCACCGTCAATATATCTTAATTATGAAGGGAATGAAATGAAGTAAAATTTTAAAGCCAAAACACAAATATACAATGAAACTTGACTTCAATTAATAAATGAAAAATGTTGAAGCTATATACAAGCAGAATGAAAGCAAACTAGCTCAAACGATGATAGCTTATCTCTGAGAAAATATGTGATGGCTACACGACATCTTGAATTGTGTTGAAATGAGGCTCGAAGGCCTTTGTATCATGAAGAAACAATGAGAAACCCTAAACATCCAAAACCCTAACCCTAGGAGATGAAGTGTCAAAGACTTATGGGCTCCGATGGGTTAAGTTGTAATGTCACCTTCCCAGGGCCATAACTTTGACATACAATCTCCATTTGGCGAGCACGATAGCTTGTTGGAAAGGTCTATCCGAGGAGAACAACTTCTGACTAGTGACTATTAGCATGTTTCCCTAAAAAATGTCACTTAGTACCTAAAAATGGCTTAAGAAGTCCAAGACCTTAAAACTACCAAAATAGGAAAATTGTGTTGCGAGCTAGTGGAATCGCTGAGTGGCCACGAATATGCCCCTAGAAACCATCAAGTTTTTTCAATACAACCGTAGTTCCTTTGACCGTATCTACAAAAACCATTGGCAAACACAAAATCAGGAAAACCATCAAGCTTTTTCAATATATTATCTTTACAATGTTACAATACAATATGTATATGTTGTATCATTCATAAACACCCAATCCATTAACCCTAGATTAGAATACAATCATAGTTCCTTTGACTAGATCTACAAAACCATGGGCAAAACCACCATGTGCCTAAAAATGGCTAAAAGTGAAAATCACATGCCAAAAACCACCAAAATCAAACGTAGAAGAATCACCTAATTTTTTTTCAACACCTCATTAATTTATCCCGTACCATGTGAGCTCAAGCCTACTTCTCCTTTGATTAAGTTTCCCATTGGCCTTCTATTCCCTCTATTTATCTTCCTAGTGTACCGTTGATAACTACCCTACCTCTTCACTCTCTCTTCAATGTCACTCCGCCTCTTTCCTCACTTTGTGTTTTTTGCCCCTATTTTCTCCCTTTGTGCTTCCTAGAGTATGGTTAGATGTCAACTCTCCTCTGCTCATTGTGGAGGTAGAAGAGTGTATCCTAGCCCCTTGACCTCTGACTTTTCTCCCCCCTCTATTGGTTAGACCCAATCTCAAATTGCGCCTCAATGAGAAAGCCTCAATTCTGGAGAAGAAATTGACAAACTTTAACTTTTACTCTTCAGATAATGACATTGAACCATAACTACTAAATATATAGACTCTTCAAATAAACTAGGATCAAGTGAATCAAATCTTTTAAACAAAACTTCTATAACAGTACAACCATTTTCATGTTTATTATTTTATAGTTTATGTTATTTCCTGGTTATGTTTTCCTTTTGAAAAACAGTTTGATAATCTATAAAAGGTATAATTATAAAAAATTGAATTTATACTACTTTTCTAATTTTTAAAGTAACGGAGTTATAACTAGTCATAATTATTTATGTCTATTTTTTTCAATAACAATATAACAAACCTGATTAGAAAAACACTATTAAAATTTAAAAGAACTAATTATAAGCTTGAATAGTATTTTATCTTCCAGATTATGTGAACAGAACTTTGAAGTTTTGAATGTGGACTAAATTCAGAAGATTTTCATTATATTGGGGATTTTAAACTAAAACTAGATTTTATAAAATAAAGTGGATTTACTTATCTAGATTCTTGGTTATCTGAAATGAATCTCACTAAACATATTAATCGAATAATTCACTAAACATATTAATCAACTTAGACAGGGGTCATCCCAAAATCCATAATTACAGTTATCATAGTACGGGAAAACACAATTCTCATAAAAGGATTGGTTGACCCCTATAACTTACTTTTGCAGACAACAAAAGAAGGCTGAAAAGACATGTTCTCAAATTTAGGTCTTCGCTCGAAAGTCCATGAAAATTGAAGAAATAATGACTTGGGATGACACACATGTCACTTATTCTGGAAACTCAGCCTGCAAAAAAGGAAATAAATGAAGGGTCCAAGCATCCACACATGCACTCATTATTGAAATAAATGCAATTTATACCATACTTTATGTCAAACTCAGGTTGAAAATGGTGACCATGGAACTTAATCTACCCTAGTTATTGTTGGTTAAATAATTTACCTGTGTTATTGTACGGGAATTCAATATTTACTGGTTTGGAATTTATTTATTTATTTTTAAATTGGGAATTTTAAATTCAGTTTTAATATATTATTATAATAATAAAATTTATTCAATATAATAATTATTTAAAAACTTAAATTATAATAATAATGAGATTTTATTCTAATCACAATTTAATATTAAATTGAGAAATTTAATATTGATTTTGATAAAAAAATTCGGATTAATCACATCATGAGTTTTTGGTCAACGTTTTGAACTATCAATATGGTTCATCATCAAAACAAAAGTCCTCCCAATCAAATATAGAAATAATATAATGTCTTCTTTTGTCTTATTAAATATTTCGATTTAGTCAAATTACATAAAAATAAATAAATAAAATATTAATTAAAATTAAAATTAAATTAAAAAAAAAATTAATCAATTTAACATTTTTTATTTTATTTTTTAGTATCCATAGTTTACTAATATTTTTATAAATTAAAATTTTAAAGTAATCATCCACATTTTCACCACCCACAATTTTACAAATAATATTTTTATGATATTTTTATAATGTAAGCTTAAAATAATTTATTTTAAGGTTATCTCACATGTTTGCAAGGAAATAAGTGAGGCAGCGATCGACCAAACATAACTCCATTTTCACCAATTATTTATGACCTTTTAATTTTAACCATTGACAAAATTCACGAGTCTTCCGCTCACAGGTAATTTCGGTATCAAAGCAGGTCTAGAATATTAATTTGATTTGGATCATTTTCAGTTTTAGTTTTATGGTTTTTAACATAATTTTTCAACAATTTTTTTATTATATATTTTTATATTTTAAATTTTAAATTTTAATTTTCATGTTTGATTTTTACATTATAAAATATTTTATTTAAAAAATATATTATAAAACCAGTTTAGATTCATGTTAATTTTTGCAGAAAGAGATTTTTTTAGATGCAAATTATTTTTAAAGAAAATAAATTTGATCTTTTTAGACTCTTGCTAGATTAACAGTTAAAATGGATATAGGCTGGTGTATCTAAATATAACATCAAATTCAAATGTATCTAGGCTAGTTTAATTTCCCCTTTAAATAGGTTATATTTCACATGAATATCATGGGTAGATATCATATTTTCTGAATACGGTGGACCATTTTTTATTTATTTTTATTTAATACTTATAGGCTTTTTTTGTTATTTTATTTTATGTTCACCAAGTTAAAATGTTTATATTACATTAGGTTACACATCTCTACCATATTTTAATATTATTTTTATTTTTATTTTCATTTGGACCAAGTCAAAATGTTTACATTACATTAAATTAGTTACACATCTCTTGCATATTGGGCTGAGGAGCACCTCTCTAGACCCAATAAAAAATAAGTAATTTTACTAAAAAATAAAAAATATTGTATTATGTTTTAAAACAAAAATATTATATTCAAAATCTAGAGTCCAAAAAAAAAACTATTTTACTTTAATTATTAGTTAATTTAATTTAATTTAATTTTAATTTTAAGTTTTATGTAATTTGATCCACTCAAAATGTTAAATAGGATAGGAGAGGACAAAACATTATAACGTCTCTATCATTTTGGGCGGGCTGGAGAGCCCTTCTCAACTATTCATTTATTTTACTTTTAAGATATCTTATTTTAAATTTTACTATTTATATTAATAATATAAATCTTCTATTATATCTTTATATATTTTAGTTTGGTAAATGGTTAATTTTTCATATTTTCAGGGGTTAAATTTTGTAAATGAATTCATTTTTCATCTTTTTTAATAAAAAAATTGTTAATTTCCATTTTTTAACCAAATTTCACAAAATAAGATTATTTTATTTTAAAGATGGTCAAAATTGTATAAATATTATATAAAACCAACTTAGATCCATCTTAACTCCAGTAGTGGAACACGAAACCACCACTTTCTCCTCAAAAGAATGATCTTCTCTCCTATGACTAGCTGAAGAAGCCAAGGCGAAAAGTCCT
>Ga0068628_1000784_pt1 | contig 12222 bp, 11 predicted proteins | sample InSIn2gowninarea_FD_77431 | JGI IMG/M metagenome (GOLD analysis project Ga0068628, IMG submission 77431) | Clean room microbial communities from NASA Spacecraft Assembly Facility at Jet Propulsion Laboratory, Pasadena, California, USA -... ... | reverse complement strand
TGGATGGAATATTAACGAGAAGGAGGAATAAATAAACTCATATGGATGTTACAACTCTTAGGCAAGCTAAAACCCAATTGTGAGATAATGATGTGCATAGGTTGTCTAGTCAAGGGCAACATGATTGATGCTACCATTTTGATGAATAATGGAGATGAATGTTCCCTTCCCTTTCTAGTTTTAAAAGTTTCTTTTTCATCAATTTAGACCCCCAAGCCTGAAAAGGAGATAAAGCAATACAAGGGAGAACCTTCTAGCCATAGTAGATTAGGGTAGCCATTTTCATAACTAGTCTACTCAATGTAGAAAAGGGTTAAACTTATACTAAATAGATGACCCTTCAATTACTTTAACGAGCCTGAAGAAGACAAGTTCACTCGGAAATATTTTCTAATTTAAGGAGTCTCAAAAGAGCTTAAAGAAAACTCCTCTAGGAGGAACGAGTGGTACAAGAGGTAGAAATTGGTTCTGTTAATGGTGGAACTACTCATGATAAAGAGGACAAGAGGCTAGGTAATAGGACCACTCATTGTAGTGTTTCCTCAAAGAAAGGGTAAAATACCAAGTGAAGGTGAACGGTAGGGCAAGCAGATGATGATGAGGAAATGGAGAAGCCAAGGCTCATCATGCATATATAGGCTAATAAAATGTGGAAATAACAAGGGATAAAGATAGTGGAACCCTCCTGGGGTATAGCCAGAAATATGATGAAGGGTCAGAAGGAGGGATTTAAAAAGGATGATAAAATGAATGCATGGGCACCAGGATGGAAAATATGTGCTATACTAGGGTATCCATGATCGGGTAAGCTCTACTGCCAAGTGATGACATGCATAAACGAGAGTGATTAAAGTCACATCTTGACAGGGTAGGACCTAAGGCATAAATATGATATTGATGGTCAAAATTCAATGAGGATGGTGAAAATTACCTACCTCTATATGCCAATAAGCGGAAACATACCTTAGGCAAAATGGATGTCACAATAAAAATGTCACCCTATCCTATAAAAACCATCTAGAAAGACTAGACCTATGGTTAAATCACATAATGAAAGAAATAAACATGGGTAAGGTAAAAACATGATATATATATATTTAACTTTTATAAAAAAATATTTTTGGAATAAATAAGGCCTGAAAAATACTTGCATCCCACGTCAAACCAAAAAAAGAAAAAGAGAAAAATATGAGACACACTTCTATACACAACATGTACAAGTGCAATATATTTCACTAGGTCATGCTAGGGTGTGCCCATATTCAGACACAAGCCAATGGTTCCTATATGCAAACTCATGGAGTGTAAGGGGACCATATGGATCATTAATGTGGGGCCATGCCAAAAGGAAATCAAACAACCCAATCTGGAAATGTTGACCATGCCAAGGGCATTCTAAGATAGTCATGCTCTCAAAATTAACCTATTGATATAAAGGAGGCTCAAGAGATAAATGAGGTACAAGAGGCATGTACATACATGTTAAGGAGCTGGAAAATTCATTGGCAAGTTCTGTAGTAGAAGCCCAAGACATGACTTGGTCCAGGGGTGGCACTTTTGAGGAGGGTCAAGGAGGTGCCCTTTAAATCATTCAAAGGTTTATTTTACCAAGCTATACATGTTTTAGATCTGAAAGACTAGGGGTGGAAAGAGTCATAATATTCCTAAAGTTATCAATAGATAGATGCATCACTTCTAAGTTGACTAGTCGAGGGGGTTTGTCATTGAGAGAGTCATGTGGAACAGGAGGATGGGCGACCCATGTGGGAAAATGAACCTGATCATATTCCATATTGGGGTGGAGTTTCAGACCAATGTTAGGAGGTATTGACGAGACTACCCAAGGGGTAATGTCTTCCACGATAGGTGGTAAAGGATGGTAACTAGCATGATCAACTGCCATAGGAGTAGGTGACAATAAGCAAGGATCAAGGGGTTTATGAGGTCCATAAGTCTCATCATAGATCATATACATAGGAGATTTAGAAGAGGAGGAAGGAATTTCGGCTGGTTGTAATTAAGAAAATAACCCAATAATAAATGAGCTTTTAAACAATCCCACACCGACACTCTAATACTAACCAGTGTTATCTCCCACAAGTGGGATTCAATGCCCTGTGCTAGAAATTTGAGTTGGTGGTATGCAGCAATCAAGTTGGTCAATGGTAACAATCTTTGTGTCATTAGGAAATGATTCAAAGGATGTGGTATATAGATGAGATGATTGTGGTCGTGGCATAAAAACAAATACACCAAGGAATATATTATAATCTAAGGTGGTATTGACAAATTCAAAATTGAAATAAATAGTTTTACCTGCTAGCTCAATGGAAAACTTGGGAAGAACCCCCTTAGGTAAAAAATTATGTCCATCAAATGGTTGAAGAGTAGTATTAGACTTAGTGAGTGCTGGAGAGTTGAGAGCCTTCCAGCATGTTGTTGACATGACATAAGTGGAAGATCCTTAACCCACCAATGTGCGATGAATATTCTTATGAAAGACATGCACAAAAATATAAAATGAAATTCGGTGGAATTGTCGAATGACAACCTTATCAAGATTAAATGTGATAACATTAGAATTTCATGGATCCACTCTACCAATTGTAGACAAAAAAGCCTTGCATTGCTGAGGTTGGTTTTACAATACCTCTAAGGAAGACATGGCACAAAGAGTTTAGGCTAGATCTTCAACAAAATTGTAGTGTCAAGCAACCCAGATAGATGGATTGTGTGCTATCTTGTGAATAACACCCTTAGGTGGGTGAGAAACAGGTTCAACAAGATTATCTAACATGAGAGGTCCAGTGGAAAGAGGTGGAGAGGTTCAGTCCTTAGAGGAAGAACTTGACTCAAGAACATAATAGGATTTAGCTCGCATAGGCTGGTTGATGTTTTCTTGCACATAAAGATAGAAAAATTGTTTGTAGGATTGATAAATGGCCCTGCATTGCCCCTTTTCGGAGGTGGAGTAGGTTGTGCAACCATTTTATTGTTGAGATTGTGTAGGAAATGAATGAGTTAAAATGATGAGTTGTTGGGTAGAAAGTGGCGATGCAAGAATCATATACACTTCATCCATTTTAGGGAACTTATGATTCAAATTCTCTCTTTGATAAATATTATAAGGGAACCTAAATCTTACAATGATGCTCAGATGTGCCCCCTCCCTAATCAGGGGGGTTCGATTGAGGCTCGTCAACAATTTTATTTTTTATTTATTTTTATTATTATTATTACCACTAGGTCATTGATTGTTCTTTGGTGCTAAGGACTTCACTGAAAGAAAATCAATAGAATTATCAAAAGGAAGTGTCTTTGTAGAGTCAGATGCACTTGTTGGGGCTTGTAATGTAACAATCAATTTCCCAAGTTGGGAAGCAAGTTGGTTCACGAAATTGGAAATAAACCCCATCACACCATCATTGTGTGGGACAAAAGTAAGTTTAGGTGGGTTAATGGAAGGGTGTGGAGCATTCAGGAGTACTTCATAAAGCGTGCCAAACTAGAAATATATAAAGTTCATTTCTTTTGTAGCTAAGATGGCATATTCCTCAGTAACAAATATAAACATAGATGCATCTTTGGCAATCTAAGGATGTAACGATCGAATGAACCATTTTCGTAGTATCTCATGAGAAATTTTGGTTCTAACCAACCTCCTATTATGTTGCCACTTGTCAATATGATTAGAAACCAAGGTGGAATTTTCTGGTTTAAATTTATACAAAAAGTCATATTCGATGTCATACCTTGTGGGAAACTGAAAATGGGTCAAGAAAGTTTGGGCCAAGGATAAAAGATCAATGTAATATGTGGTGTCCAAATGAATGTAGCATTTTGTATCATCTCCAATTACGAGACATTGGAATACGCATAATTTTATCAAATAATTCACTAAAGAATTTGATGAACACCACAAATGGTAAGTGGTAATATGGGTGGATGGGTTCTCTCTAGGATTTCCTTCAAACTTTGGGTATCAAACGGTAACTTTGTAGGCATAACTAGCCACCAAGGATCATGTTGAATGGGCTCATTTGTCATCTTTGCTAGATCCGGTAGATAAAGTGAAGATAAAAATGGATTATAGAGCTGACGAAAGAGGTCATAGGTAGGAGAGTCATCAGACCAATTGTGAGGTCACCCCGTATAAGGATTATGATGTCAAGGTTGTTTAAAATGGTAAGGATTTGTCCCAACATATAAATCATGTTGGCTAGCATGATTGGTGAGAGGAATCCCACCAAGGTGAATTCCCTCAGAGAGCGTAGGACCCCCAAGAGCATGACTACTAATATGGTTTTACCCAACAGGGACAAATGGACAAGCTTATGTAGTAGCACAAGCACAAGGACGATGACTCATTGGTGTGATGATTCTAATAGTACAGCTAATCACAGGTAAAGTAACTGCCCTGGTAAAAGTACCAAAGTTTGATGTCACTGAAAATAATGAACTATCCCAGGTTTGAGACATATTTGAAGTAAAATTTACCCCAAGATAGCTAGGACCAATCGGTTCTTGTTGGGATGGGGTCCCTTGGGTCAGTTTTGGGGTTAAATACCCAAGTTTTGATGTAACTATTGTAAATGATGTAAAGTCTCTTCTATTTGTGGATGCGAAGCATGTAGATGGTTAGGAGTCAAAGGGGTTTTAGACCTTTCTTTATGCAAAAGTTGACTCGGTTTTGAGATCTATAGGATTCTATGTAAAAACCTATAAGTAGGTGTGTCATATAGAGTCTCAGAAAATAAATCGAAGATGATGATGGATAATGAATGAAGTCTTGGAATTCTTAGCGCAGAGAAGTGGGCTAGACAGGAGGGAAAGGATCTATAGCTGAGTGCGCAGAGGCCTAGGTAAATTCCATAGCTAAGTGCACAAACCCCTGTAGCTCAGTGCGCAGGGAAGTTTTGGGTTTGTATTATGAACTGGAAATCAATAAGGCACTGTTTCTGGAGAAATATTGTGTATTTCTATTTACTTATGCTTATAACTTATGTTTTTGATGAATAATATGTTTATGAAATGTTGATCTAATGATGCACAATTCTATTGAATAAATGTTAGATAATGTATGCAAGCATGTTTATGTAATTCTGCAAAGACTATGATAAATCGTATTGTGTTTATTAAATACTTAATTATATCTATGCAAGCTCTGATCTAGGGTTGTTTTCTGGTGCATGTAAGTGGATGAATAGACTGTTAAGGATCTGAAAATACCAATCATAGACCTTCACAAAGGTCTAAAGGCTGTTGGGATAGAATTGCAGTATCGAGCACTAGGGGCTTATAGATATGCATGAAGGAAATTCTAGGGTGCTAAAAGACATCACACTGATCTCTGGATGTGGAAACTTGGTTCCAGCACCCCCCCATACTACTTCGGGTGAGACTGCAACCTATGATATGTGGGTTGTTTTCGAAAGGGCTAGTAGTGTAGGGTTTTGTTGGTTGGCACAACTAACTTTAAACCTGGGTCAAGACTCCCTATGCCAACTATTGGGTAGTAGAGGTCCCGTGTAACATTTTTGGGGCTTAAAGGCTATAAAATAGGATAATAATATTGTAAATCTCTGAAATATGTGGAGTACAGAATGTAATAGATCGAGTCAAAGGGTTGTCCGCCTAAGAAATAGTATAGAATAATAGGAAGTAAGTCAACCTGCCCTTGGTCCGCAAACCATGGGAATGTATAAATAGAGCGTGGATCTGAGGGAAAAAATTAGTTAGTCTTTTGGATGAATCTTGCTGTTATGGTTGGAAGATAGTGGTTTCTGCATCTGTAAGTCTGAGACAGGGTGTTGGTAGATAGGTAGAGGCTCTGCAGCTATGTGTGCAAAGGCTTGGTAGAGTCTGCATCTGTGTACGCAGACCCCTGCCACTGAGTGCATAGGCCGGATCTGGTTGTAATAGCACGGAATTGAATAAATATAAGTTGCTTCAGAAATATTGTGTTAAAGTTGAAATATTGTGGATCTGGTTAATTCATGATTTATCTAACTGTTGGACCTATGCATTTATGCTTATGTTGTGAGTTTATGCAAACCTATAATGTTTTTGTATGCACAAACTGGTTATCTTTATTAAATGTTTGCTTAAAGACCCTAAACAATAGATCTGATCTGTAACAAACTACATAATCATAAATCTTAAAGAATTGCCTTGTTCCGGATCCACGCAGAAGCAGAGTGGTGCAAGGCCACAGAATGGTGTGCGGATCTTCCATACCACATCAAGACATCCCAAGGCTGTGGAAACCTGGTTCCAGCACCCTCCTCTACTACCTCGGGTGAGACCTTAGTCTGTGCTCCACGGGCTATTGCCTAAAGGGACGGTAGTCGTGGGATTTGTTTGGCTAAATAACTCATTTGAACTTGGCTCAGGCCCATATAAGCCAACAAATGGTTCCGTTGCTAGGACTAGGATTTGCCTAAGGGGTGTCTAATGTCAGGACATTGAAATCCTATGAAGAAAGAGTCTGAGGATTGAGTGAATCAGGAGTGATACGACTTCATAAAAGATCCTAGTGCACCATTGCACAAACCAATAGTTAAAAATGACAAGCGTGATTCAGTTGGTGGTATTCGAAGGAGCAGGAAGCGAAGATCCAAAACAATTTTGGTTCATGGTGATGGTAGTAGGGGAAGTGCACGGAGTTATGGATGACAACATCAGAAAGGCTACATTGGTTAGCACGCTCTAGGACTATGCACTGACGTGGTATATAAATTACTCAAGTGATCACCCAATAGCGCTCGCAAGTCAACAATTATGCAAAGCCAAGAAGAACTACTCCACTACAGAGTGGGAGGGATTAGCGATGGTGTATGTGCTCCATAAATACCACCACTATCTACTTGGAGGACACTTTAAGATGTACACAAATCACTCTGCATTGAAATACCTAGTGAACAAGCCTGTGTTGGGGGGGCGCATTTGCAGATAGTTGTTATTACTTCAAGAGTATGATTTTGAGGTCATCGTAAAGCTAGGATGTCTAAATGCAAGCCAAGATCACCTGTCCCCTATTGAGAATGGCGAAGAGCCCACAAACTTAGAGGAAGGGCTATTGGATGCACAGGTATATGCAGTATGAGTCGCGGATGGCCATTTTGAGGATATAATCCACTTCTTAACCACAGGAACCATGTTGTAGGTATATTCTATTCAGTAGAAGAAATAATTGGTGATACATGTAGTAGATTTTATTGTTATTGCGGGGCACCTCCACAAAATGGGTAACGACGAAATATTACAAAGATATGTACCTAAATTCGAGCGAGGATAGATTCTGGCTGAAGCACATTGGGGGTTGTTGGAGGACATTATGTGGGTCGTGCCATAGTACAATAGATTCTTTGTGCCAGACTATGGTGGCCAACTCTACATCAAGATTCGAAAGCATACTGTCAGGCCTGCGACATATGTCAATGGACTGGGAAACCATCGTGGAGGGATGAGATGCCACTCAAACCACAAATGACACTGCAACCATTCGAGAAATGGGTGATCAATTTTGTGGGACCAATCACACCTCCAGGAAAGACGGGGGCACGCTATATTATCACGGTGACATACAACTTGACTCGATGGGTAGAAGCAAAATTTGTTAAAAACTGTATGGCTGCTATAGCTGCAAAATTCTTGTTCGAGAATGTGTTAACACGATTTGGATGTCCAAGAATTCTAATGAGCGACTATGGAACACATTTTCTCAATGAGACTATCAACGTGCTCACTGAGGAATTTTAGATATATCATCAGTATAGTACACCATGTCATCCACAAGAAAATGGGACCATTGAAGCATTTAACAAAATTTTGGAGACAAAGTTGACCAAGGTATGTAATGCATAGTGCAACAATTGGGATTTACACACACCTTCTATGTTATGGGCATACCAACAATCTGCAAAAAATTGACAGGTCAGGCACCTTTCCAGTTAGTCTACGGCAAGGAAGCCATCATGCCCATGGAGTACATTGTGCCTAGTTTGTGAATAGCAGCAGCGATAGGTATGGTAAACTGCGCGGATTTGGAAGAAAGGATTGCGCAACTGGAGGAACTGGAGGAGGAGCAATTTCTGGCAGGATTTCATCAGCAAGTACAAAAGCAGTGAGAGAAGGCTTGGCACGATCACCATATCAAGATGTGCATGTTCAAAGAAATTGATCTAGTACTACTATATGACAATAAGTTCGAAAAAATTCCTGGTAAGCTTTGTATGCACTGGTTAGGACCTTATGTATTCAAAGAAATTACAGATGGAGGCATGGTCCAACTTACTAATCTCAATGGATACCCCTTCCTGGGAAGATTAAATGGTAGTCGCTTGAAGCTCTACACAGGTGGGTCAACTGCCTGACTAACCGTCCAGAGGACAGTCTCAGTGCTCCAGCCAGTTGAAAGAGAGTGTGGGATGGTAAAGTAGTCTACGGAGCAACTGCATGACAAATAGGGTGCGTGAAGATTTGATCTGTCACAAGGGTTGCAGATGCATAGAAAGGGCTACGCTGTTGTGGCGACATGCAGAGAGGTGACCGTTGTTGTCACTATTCATGACAAGATGTCTGAGTTATGGCAAAAGGGAGCAGGGGGCGGGAAATTAAGAGATGGGGTATGAGCCAGATCTAGAAAAATCTACTGCAGGCTAAGCATGAGGGTTGCAGAAAAGGTTGGAGCCAATGAATTTGGACTTCTGGACACTTATAAATCATAGGGGGGCATCCACTAAACGAGTTATGCTTCTGAAAACCGTGAGCTATTGTGCCTTCCCTCTGCTTTGGAACTATTCATTATCGACGCTCAAGGAGTGAGGTTGAGGGTTGTTATCTGGCCATTGGAGGTGTCAGGTGTTTGAAAAGGATGATGGTGATAGATGCGAGTACCACGCAGAGTTCAGCGTCGCCGGTAAGGGATGTGCCGGAAATTTGTAGACACGAAGTAGAATTAGTCTGGATGTCGCTGCCTCAACCATGGGCTGGATGACGAACCATGAAAGTTAAGGGAAAGGCTGTAACTATGGAGAAAAATGATGGAATTACAGTTAATATGTCTTCCCTGATGCACCTTCAAGATTGGGATCCTGCGGACATCAGCAATAGTCTTGCTTAATTGCAAAACAAGTTGCAGCAGAAAGTGCATACAGAAGATACGAAATTGGAAAATGGCTGCATTGGTATGAGGCATTCCTGTATGTGGCACCCTAGCTAGAGCTAAAATCCTATGAGGGGGTGTTCTGTGTTAACTGAGTAGAGAAAAATGAGCAGTATCAGTTGCGTGAAGTGGTAACGAAACTTGCGCAGGAGCTGGAAAAAGAATTGCAGGAGACAAAGTGGGAGCAGCACGTCACTCACAAGAAGGTGAATCGTGGAGCCTAGGAAGCGCGTATCACTACACCAACGAGTGACTTGAGACAAGTCATGATGATTGTGTTGGGGGCTTGTTGTGTAGCGGAGGTCCCGCGTAACAGTTTTGGGGCTTAAAGCCTATAAAATAGGGTAATAATATTGTAAATCTCTGAAATATGCATAGTGCGAATGTAATAGATTGAGTCAAAAGGTTGTCCGCCCAAGAAATAATATCGAATAATAGGAAGTAAACCGGATTGCCCTTAGTTCGTGGACCATGGGAATGTATAAATAGAGCATGGCTCTAAGGGAAAAAAGTAGTTAATCTTTTGGATGAATCTTGGTGTTATGGTTGGAAGACAGTGGTTTCTGCGTCTGTAAGTCTGAGTCAAGGTGTTGGTAGATAGGTAGAGGCTCTACAGCTGTGTGCGCAAAGGCCTAGTAGAGTTCGCAGCTATGTACGCGGACCCTTGCAACTTAGTGTGTAGGGCGAATCTAGTTGTAATAGCACGAAATTGAATAAATATAAGTTGCTTCTGAAATACTATGTTAAATTTGAAATATTGTGGATCTAGTTAATTCATGATTGATCTAACTGTTGGACCTACGCGTTTATGCTTATGTTGTGATTTTATGCAAACCTATAATGTTTTTGTATGCGTGAACTAGTTATCTCTATTAAATGTTTTCTTAAATACCCTAAACAGTAGATCTGATCTGTAACAAACCCCGTAATCATAAATCTTAAAGAAGTGCCTTGTTCCGTATCTACACGGAAGTAGAGTGGCGCAAGGCCAAAAAATGGCATGCAGACCTTCTAAACCACATCAAGAGACCCCAAGGGTGTGGAAACCTAGTTCTAGCACCCTCCCCTATGTTAGAAATTTATATATTACAGAGCAATGGAACACATAAAATATTGCAGAAATATAAACACAGAAAATGCATAAAACAAGAGAGATAGATATATGTGGTTCACCCAGTTTGGGTTATGTCCACGGTCCATAGAGAAACAACCAGTCCTTCCTTTTATATTATCCAGCAAACTGAAGAGATACAGCCTGCAGTAGATCCGCTATAACATCCTCTTCGCTCTCAATCTCCTCTCTCTTTCTCACTCAAAATACAGATCTACACAGACGCAATAAAATTCCCTCATAAATAGTGAGGGGTTGCCTTCCAGGGGAAAAAAACCCTAAATTAAACATAACTTCTATTGTCATATCTCCGTCTAATGAATAGCCCAGATTGACTAGAAATTACTATAATTTTACAAGGCAATTTTACATCTATTCTTAGCTTCGGGAGCACTACCCCCGAAACCCCCCACTAGGGGGGGCCTCTGCAAAGGTCGCAGCTGCCCCCCCTGGACCCCCCCTATAGTGAATATTTAATGGGCGGCGTTGCCGCCCCATTTCAAACTGGGGTCTAATGTGGTGATACGTTTGAATACAAAAGATAATCAGGCTCCACACCCAACGCTCTGCTACCTTGGGTGAGACCTCAGTCCACGCTCCATGGGATGTTACCGAAAGGGCCGGTAGTCATGGGATTTGTTTGGCTAAATAACTCTTCTGAACCTGGGTCAGGCCCATATAAGCCAACACCAACAAATAGTTCTGTTGTCACGACTAGGATCTCCCTAAGGAGATGTCTGATGTCGCATCACTAGAATCCGACCAAGAAGGAAATTGAAAAGTGGTTGGACAGAAAGATTCACGAATTTGTAGTGCAAGAAAATAGGAATGCATCCCTGTCAAGGAGTAGTGGTTGGATAGATATTTGTATACGCAAATACATGAAATTTTCTTTTGCACCTTCCCAATTGAGTTATATGATTAGTTAGCTAAGTTGGAAGACGTCTAAGGGAGGTGGAATCTTGACAATCCAATAGTGTGGACTACGAAGCTAGTGTGATGATTAGAAGCCTCTAAAGATAAGATAACACAAGCTGTTGATCACTGGATCAATCGAATTATAAGAGGATTTCTCACAAAATTTTCAGTTCATACCTCAATCAGCTACAACGAGGCGGAGTGAAGGTTTTTCAAGGGACCGTGAGGTAAGTATCTAAGATCTCTGAATACCTAGATCAGAATGTTGTTGTGTTAAAAACTAGTTATGCCATTGCCTTGAAGTTCGGAGCTATGTGAAGTGGAAATATCTTTAGAGATCGAGAGATATCAAGTCCTGAATATAGCTCGTTGATTGGACCCCCTTTAAGCGATGGGGAGGGAGTGGTATAGGACTTACAGATGATGAGATTTGAGCCCCATGAGGAGGACCAGAGCATGAACATAGAGATGAGATGTGGAATAACAACTGGTGATGATAAAGGAAAACATCCTAAAGAGGATGGATGGGTCCGCAAGGCCCGAGAAAAAGAAGCTGGTTTTGATTTGGCATGCACTAAGGAAAATTTTATGGAATCCAACAAAGTACCAGAAACTAGTGCGCCTATAGAGGTTGATCCCTCTGTGCTTACCATGTTCTTGGAGACCTGCATGAAACTGTTGCGTGATAGCAAAGCTGTCAAAGGAGTGTAGGAGTTAATAAACAAGTGTGCCGGCAAAGAAAATGTCCTTGATGGACACTACGTAGTTAGAAAAATTGGCAAACATAAGGCAATAACAGGGCATGAGATGAGGCTCACCATGCATATAAGAGATTATGAGATGGAAAAGGTTATCTTGGATTTGGGGTCTGACGTGAACATCTTGCCAAAGAAACATGGGAAAGAATGGGGAGACCTATGCTGCAGTGGTCTCTGATTTAGCTCAGAATGGCAAACTAATAGAAGATCATCCCTATGGGATGCTTATACGGAGTAACTGTTGATATAGAAGGCGTGAGCGTGATCAC
>Ga0068628_1000782_pt1 | contig 12248 bp, 13 predicted proteins | sample InSIn2gowninarea_FD_77431 | JGI IMG/M metagenome (GOLD analysis project Ga0068628, IMG submission 77431) | Clean room microbial communities from NASA Spacecraft Assembly Facility at Jet Propulsion Laboratory, Pasadena, California, USA -... ... | reverse complement strand
TCCTGGCCAAGCGCGCCCTCCGTGAGATCAAGCTACTGCAACACTTCAGAGGCCACCGCAATGTCAGTCTTCCCGCCCCACCTACTCCTTTCTGTTCAGCACGAGCTGACCCATGACCAGATCACATGTCTCTTCGACATGGACATCCCCGGCGGCCCCGGCAGCTACAACGAGGTCTACCTCTACGAAGAACTGATGGAATGTGATTTGGCCGCCATCATCCGCAGTGGCCAGCCCTTGACCGACGCCCACTTCCAGTCCTTCATCTACCAGATTCTCTGCGGTCTCAAATACATCCACTCGGCAAACGTCTTGCACCGCGACCTCAAGCCCGGCAACCTGCTCGTCAATGCCGACTGCGAGTTGAAGATTTGCGACTTTGGTCTCGCCCGTGGCTTCAGCAACGAGCCCGACAATGTTGCTGCTGGCTTCCAGACCGAGTACGTTGCTACAAGATGGTACAGAGCTCCTGAGATTATGCTCAGTTTCGCGGAGTACACAAAAGCCAGTATGTCGTGCGCCTTGCACAACCACTATCTTTGTCATGCTGACCACCCCTCCTAGTTGACGTCTGGTCTGTTGGATGTATTCTTGCCGAACTTCTTGGGGGTAAGCCCTTCCTGAAGGGCAAGGATTATGTCGACCAGCTCAACCAGATCCTACACGTCCTCGGCACTCCCGATGAGAGTACCCTCCAGCTCATTGGCTCCCCTCGCGCCCGCGAGTATGTCCGCGGGTTGCCTTACATGCCACGCATTCCCTACCAGCAATTCTTCCCCCGTGCCAATCCTGACGCCCTTGACCTACTGGAAAAGATGCTTGCTTTCGTCCCTGCCAAGCGCATTACCACCGAAGAAGCTCTCGAACACCCATACCTCGCTATCTGGCACGATCCCAGCGATGAGCCCGCTTGTCCTACAAAATTCGATTTCCGCTTCGAGGTTGTCAAGGAGATTCCTGAGCTTAGAACAATCATTTTCGATGAAGTCAGACGCTTCAGAAGTGAAGTGCGCGCTCCTCTTCACCAGCAGCAACAACAGCAACAGCAGCAACACTATGGCGACTACCAACAACAAGCTGGCCAAGTACCCATGCCCGATCAATGGCCTCGTCAAGCTGAGGACCCACGTCCGCAGGCTCTTGGCGAGAGCACAACTGAAGGCCTAGAGAGGGAGTTGGAGTACGGTCTCGACGCTCAATACGGCCAGCAGCAGATGCGATAAGCGCATGAAGACGTTCTCCCCGGCAGACTTATTTTTTCACTTTCCTATCAATTTTCCTTGCGCGCTGGCAGCGCAGTCTTCTCTAATATCATCACAGCCTCATCATCTCTAAGCACATCATGTTTCTTCTACCTCTTTTTTAACATCTAGCGCGAGACACGAGCCAAAGTAGACGCAGCTAAGGGGATGTACATCTGCTTTTTTCTGATCTAGTTGCCTGAAGAACATCGAGGCTTAATGAAGACCAATTCACGTTCATCCTATCCGATACTGATTTTTTTGCCTACAATCATGATCTGTTGACCGCATTGGGAGTTTAGAGAATATCAACGTAGGAATTTTGTGTGAAGCCTACTCGTTAGGCATACGTATATGAAAGGGCGTGATTGGAGAAGTATAAGACTTCATGAAAGGCTCCATCCTGTAACCAAACCTCCAAGCGCCTTTGACAACCCAAAGCCTTCGTCAAAGGCTCGAACTAGAACTCAAATCACTGTCGGAAGCTCTACCCAATAATCCAATTTCTCGGGCACTACTACCCGCACTTCCAACTCTCAGAATGTCCTTCTTACTCAAAACCACCCTCGCACACCAAGAACACCAACTCCGATCCACACCTTCCTGCTCTCTTTCCAGATACTTGCCTCCTTCCCTCTCATCCTCAAACTCTTGCACCACATCCCCTACCAATAACCTCCTCTTAACCTTTTTCTTGACTACACCCCCTATACCCTCGATTTCTTGCAAAAAGTAGCCGCCGGTTCGTGTTTCTGCGGCATCGCATTCTATCTCTTTGAAGATTGTGCGAGCGGAGAGGCAGTGGGCTTCGCGGCCGCATTGGACGCCTTCAATGCCGGTGCCTAGACCTGTGCCGATGCCATGCAGATGAGTACTGTAGCGGGAACGCCATGTCCAGGCGCGCATGTAGGAGGTATCGAGGGTGCGGAGAGTGGTAGAGCAGGGTGTGCAGATCCAGACCTGAGAGTGGCAGGAGCAGGGGCTGCGGTATAGGGGTGGGTTATGTGTTAGGAAGTCGTCAGAGTTGTCGTTGTGGTGTTCAGTATCAGCTTCTGGGTTTGTGGTTCTTGTGTGTAGGTATAAAGGCGCTCTGATGCATGCGCGGCAGAGTCGTCGGTGGCGAGATTTGAGTGCTGTGCTTGAGGGAGCTTTCATGGTGCAGTTCTGCCAATATCATTAGTACGGTACGCTCTGTTGGCCCTCTTCTTTACAGCGTGCCTACCCGGCAAACCACAGTCCCACATCGTCGACACTCTCCAACCATATCTCTAGCACACGTGCCCACTCTCCCACTGGTCAACCTAGGAATCCTGATTCCATCTGGTCCATGTGTGTTCCACAGCTCATCTGCCTCTTCCCTCAATACACTCTCTGACTTCCATGCTGGGTTTGGTGTATCGGATACACATCGCAGGGTTTGAGGAATCAGTTGTCTGCGGTGTTGAAGCAGATTGGCGCGGAACTGGCGACACGTGCGGGATAAATCGTGTAAAGAGTTTAGATCCAAGTGTCTCGCTATCTCAGAGATAATACTAAGACCCGAGCTATCGTCAGTACAAGACTGTTTCTATAACATCGAATGGACAGAGGGAACTAACGGATAGTTACCCAATACAGCAGACAACGCATTCAGATTGGGATGTTCTCGATCATCTTCCTCTTCTTCCTCGTCGTTTTGTTTCTCCGAGGTATCTTGCAGTGACCTTGCAGCATGAGCATTGATCAAGTCGCGCATATCAAATGGCGTGTTATGTCCATGCTGCTGGAGCTCGACCTCATCCGGGTCGTCCAAGTCGACAAAGACAACCATCAATCATGTGTCGTCTCGTCGAGCGTCTCATAGAAGACACTCTTCCCAGACTTTCTGTTCCGGTGATGATAGGGACGTATAGAGACTTCCACCCCTTGCTAAGGATGTGTGTTGTTTGTAATGATCAACGGAAGAAGGTTGCACCTCTGTGTTTGCCCCTCCGTCATCCATCGGGAAGGTGGGGTAGAAGCGGTTTCGGATCTTTCGGATCTAATTATGCGATCGTTCCTTCCGCTGGATACAAACAAGCATCACTGTATGCATAACGACTATCTGCTGTACAGTAGAGAAGTGTTCATCTCATGACAAGAAATATCGGGTGCTGTGCGTATCTACTTCACTGCCGATCAGAACTTCAGAGGGTTTCTATACTAAATGGATGCTCAATCGAAGAAGAAATGTACAGGATATATGAGTCTCGGTACGACTTCTTTGGAGATATCGTGGTAGGTGTGAAAAATGGCTCTGTATTGATCATGTTCATAAGTCGTGATTGTGTTCATATAGCAAACAGCTTCAGATATTTGTTCAAGCCAATGTCAGGGTAGTCCCTCAAACAAGTCCAACTTGGTAGCAAGACGTCAAATGTTGGTCCATCTTTGTTCGTTTGACCATCTAGCCAAGTGTTGCAAATTTATGTTACCAGTCGAATGGCTTCGAAAAGTGTTGGTCCTCACCATCGAAAACGGTGTCTGTAGAAATCCGCCTTCTGAGGAAGATAGGTATTCTGCGGCTGGCATTTGTTCCTGACTTTGGTCCAGGGACATTGTTGTTGGGTGGGGTTCACCTTCGAAAACTGAACTAAAGCTTTGAGATGACAGGTCCAGCAGTCCAAGTGGATATGAAGCGTTATGATCATGTTCGGTACTGACTGGAGGCGTAGGATGAAAGTATGCGTTTGATGATAATGAGTCGATTCCAGTAATAGTGCCACTATAGCGAGGCTCTACATGCTGACCAGAGAGTAGAGGGAATGACTGGGACTGGACCAGGTTCGGTAACGAAGTGTAGTCGCCGAGTGATATAGCATGGCGCAACATAGGCTGATGTACTTGAGCTGCGTGACCATTTTCAGCTTGAGGGTTCAGTATTGTCGCTGAGTCTGTACCGGGTACGTATCCGTCAAAGGTGTAGTAGGTAGAATACTCTGGGATTGGGTTTGGATAATCAGACAGGAAGCTCGATGTGAGGTCATTCTGGGTACTCTGCATGACGGCTGGCGAGCTCCTTTCTGACCTTGCCATCGGTCGATGTGAGTGTCCTCCACTGTATGCGTTGTGCAAATTGTTCCAACCAGGCACTTGAAGATATTGAGATCGTGGAGAGAGGCTTGTGAGGTTGAAGGTATCTTCTGGACTTGAGGCATCGTGCGCGGATGTTGGACTGCTTGAGGGAATGCCATCGTCAGAAGGTGTGGCTGGCGCATTCGGAGTTGAGCGTCCATCGGCCGCATGAGACTGATGAGAGAGCTCGGGACGGGATGGACAGCGGAAAAGGTATGGCTCAGGAAGCTCGAAAGGGAAGCCCCAACTGCAGACACCAGTAAGCACAGCTCAAAACAAAACTCGTTGACAACGAACATACTCATGACGTTTGTGCCGCTCAAGCAGAGCAGGGTTGTGGAAAGTGCATGTACAGCCAGGGGCAATACAGGGATATGCACCTCTCTTGTGCTTGCCTTGATGCCGCCTGGTTGAGCCATCAGTATGCTGAGAAGGTTTTAAATAGCAAACACGGACTACCTCAAGTGTTCTAGACGAGTGTAAACCTAATCGAGTAAGCGGCGATTCTTGACCAAAAGAAAGCGTTGCTAGAGTCACCTTTCCACAGAATATACATCCGTGATGTGGTTTGCCTCTTGTTCCCTTTCTGACTCTCCCTGTGGATGTCAGACCAGACAGTGTGGCTATCTGCCTGTGACGAGAACGGCCTCTATGCTCAGTAATGGCTTCGAAGGACATCGCTCAAGAGGATTACCGCTCAACGATGACCTTTGTCTTGATATCAAAATGCCTGGCGATCAATTCAAACAGAGAGAACGGCTTAGGTCTGCTGGTAGGAAACAAAAGTGGGATCAAGAGAAGTGGCAATCCTCCTGAATAACAAACCGATTTATGAAGTGTCCACGACGAGTTACGTCGAGCCTGACAAGAGGCCAGACGCTGCTCCTGGAGAACAACATGCGTCGCCGGCAGAGCAGAAGATCTGCAGAGTAACCATTTTCTTGTTCTCGAAGCTCCAGCGTCAATCACGATATATCTCCCGGATCTCGGCAACTCTGAGTAGGAGCCATGACTTCAGTTCGTGCCTCGTCGAGCAGAGCACATCCCTGCATGCCTGAGGATCAGCGAATCAGGTCGAATGGATGCAGGCATCGCTCCAAGAGAAAAGAAAGTAATGGCAGTCATGTGAAGAGGTCCAGGTCGGGATATGGCATACTCGGAAATGCTCCAGGCGCTCTTGCCGCCGACCCAGACACTCGATGCCTTTACAATCTGTGTCCATGTTCCATGCATGTACTTGTGTGTCCTATAGGGGCGGGACTGACAAGGAGAGTGGAGATGGGGACCATTATCCGTTTTAAGAAACTGATGTTGGAATCAGCTATCATTTCCCATCAACTCATTCTCCTACTGTCGCCATGCAGCCTAGCTTAGCCGATCGTGGTCGAAGGATCGAACTGAATATTTCTCCTTCTAGTACGAGGCGATGAGGACTAGCCAACCATCCAAGAACAGAATCGAGTCCTGTTTCTTTGGCAAGTTGGGCGTCACGGAACAGTTGTGCCGGAACAGGGCAGTTCCGGCTGCAGAGACCAAATCCCGAACGCGGGAAGTGCAGCTTCTTCTCGGTTTGATGATCAGCAACTGCCATGCATGTCAACATGGCTTCCACTCTATTGTAAGTTGCCGCATCTAGACAATCTGCAGACTCGGCAATCAGTGCATGTTAGCTTAGAGTCAGATATATTCGCACCTATAACATTGGATCTGCACATGCGAGTTGTTTGCCGACCATTTCTCTCATTCGGCAACGAGGGAGCAGACTTGCTGCTAGCGTTTGCCATCAGATGCTGGTCTAGAGCACCGAGCGCAACGCCAATGGCACCAGGATACCGGATAGCGGATATTGAAGAGCGAATAGCGAACAGCGGATTTGGGTAGCAACATTGGGTAGCAACACTGGGTTGCACGGCTTTGCATTATGAAGCTACGAAAGGAAGAAGGCAAAAGCTCTTCGAGTGTCGGAAGGTAAAAGATAAACCGGACCAACCTTCCGTGCTCCATGACCATAACCCCAAAGTTGAACCGATGTATATCATATTTGATCCATTTTTTCTTGTACCGTCATGAATTCCTGTTCGTCATTATGGAACGCCCGCTCGTGATTGAACCAACAAAAATGGACCAGGCGATGCAGAAGATGTCATTGCATGCCCATGAAATGCTCTCTTTCCCAAACGCGAAGCTTTGAGCTTGTGGTGCAGGTGTCCTATATCGGACAGCACAGAAGGGTAAAAAGCAAGCAGAATCGTTCTGTGTCTGATTCGTTTACTTCTTCTTGGGGCCGAACATGGGGGCGCCAATGTTGGAGCCAGTAAGGCGGACGTTGGCGGCCTTCTGGATCTTCTGGACGAAGTCCATGCCTGGCCAGTCGGCACCGGGACGCTCGAGAGCGGCGACGTAGGCGACATCGACGGAAGCCTTTGAGGCAAGGTCCTTCTGAGTCATGGTGGCACCCTTGGGGTTCTTGAGCTGCTGGCGGGCCTGCTGGAGGGCCTTGGCGACCTCATCGGGGACCTTCTTGGTTGCGACAATGTCCTCGCTGCGGTCGACCTTTGTCAAGTGCTGACCTTCGATGCCCTTGCTAGCTGCCTGTGTCGCGTGTTAGCTGGGTTGGACAAGGAGAGTGAAGGAACTCGACGTACGTTGGCAGTAGCGAACTTCTTCTCAGTAGCGACGATACCACCGCTGCGCTGAGCAGCGTTCAAGGCGCTCTTTCCCTTGATGACGGTCTCGCGAGGGCCAGCAGCGCCGCCACGGGCTTTGCTGCCAATCTTGGTAACTTGATCCCAGTCAGACATGGTGGATATGGGATGTGTGTTGTGAGTGGTTGAAGGTTGTGTGAAAGAGGTGTGTGGTGGTAAGAGCGTGTGGGTGGTTGATTGAAGCGGACTGGATTGTATGAGGCAAAGAAGAGATGTCCGAGCAGTTGTGCGATGTTAACTCTCTGATGTTTCTCGGCGGCGATATGACATCGATCTGGTCCCTCAAAGGCCCGTGCGAGCCACCACATTGCACCTTTCGATTGGTTTCCACAAGTGACCATCTTCGCCGGCTTCTTAATACTGACACCGACATTGTAGCTCACAACATCTTTCATAATTCGTTTTGCGTCACTGTGTGAACCAAAAGTGCAGCCTCCCGTGTGCGAAAAACAGCCACAATGTAGCTATAGAAATGCACAATACTTTTAGAAAGAATGTGGTTTCCATAGAGAGAACCCCGTTGAAGGCTATCTCAGTGGCCAAGCTCATTTTCCAGTTGTAACTGTGCATTTCGATAGCTTATAACACCTTATATCTCGGGGTGGAGAAGGCGTCAATTGCAAGATTGTGACTGTTTTTAGCACACGGGGAGGAGGTACACTACACAAAGTTTGCTTACACCTCAATAACAGAAACAAAGGAACATCGTTGATAGTCTTGATACGAGCTGAAATCAGCACTTAGGCAACGAAACGTCGTTCATTCCTCGCAGCAATCCCTCTCGAAATCCCAAAAGCAAGACCTGATGTTTTGACTGTAGCTTCGACAGTGTGGTTCAGAACATCACCCACCCCTCTAAGAATAGTACCAGTCGCGTTTTGCAGCACATGGCCTGTTTCCTCCACAACGCCGTCAACAGTTCTGATGAGACCTTCCAGAGGATCAACGACAAGACCCTCGATAAGACAGTCTGCCCATTTGAGTGCAGCTCCAACAGGAAGACCAATGGAAGCTGGACGATCGGATGCTAGGATATCGAATCCCTTGGTCCCTGATGGGTTGTAGTTCGGGTAGCCCACGGCAGGGAAGCCATTGACCACACCAATAAGCCCATCGTCTACAGCACTCGAAGATTCAGTGAGACTGGGCATGCTCGATGAGCAGTTATAGGATTCAGTGCTGTTGGTCGAGTCAGAAGTCGAGCTGGAGTATGATGATGACCACGCTGAACATGAAGCTGAGGCAGAACTCAACGTCTGAGTTTGATCAACCTGCACAGCACGCTTAGCGTTGGCTGCAGGAGCTGTGGTACACTGAGTCTGATTAAGAGGCAAATAGGGAACACTGCCCTGCTCATTCGACTTCTTGATCAAGTCTGCGGCTTTCTCAGCCACAGCGTAAATGACAGCCTCAAGGTGAGCAGCAGGAATGATTGGGAAAATGCTGGCGTCCACCACACGGATGTTTTGAGTCCCATAGACAAGCAAGTTAGGGTCAACGACACCACCATCATCTCTGGGCATCATCGCGGCGGTGCATGATGGGTGGAATTCAGTACCCAAAGCGCGGTTCAAGAACTCCTGTAGCTGTGCATCACTAGCTGCATGGGGCGGGTCGTTCTGCACTGGCTGGAGAATCTGCAGTTCTGGTTGTTGGAACAACTCATCGTTGAAACGCAATGCATCCATCATGACAGCCATGTCAATGGGGTTGCTGCCATAACGGAAATCAAGTGTGGGATAGTTGAAGGGATCTGTTCCGTTGATGTGCACGTTTCCACGTGTGAGAGGGCGCTGGTTGGAGATCTGAGTGTTGCCAGCGTTGTCCTGCAGGAACTCAATGACTGCGCGTCTGCTATTGTTGAGCGCAGGGATGAGAAGAGCACGTTGACGAGTGTAGCCACGGATGACACTATCGTCTAGCCCTTCAGCCAAATAATCTTCGTCAGAGAACGAAGAGGCGTTTTGAGCAATCTCCTGTGCGCGGTCCGAGATCTGAGGGAGCGAAAAGAAGCCATTGCCATCTGGAGGCCCAAATGTGTAAGGTCCGGTGCGATTCTGGTAGTACACTGACCTTGCCCAATTATTGATAGTTTTGTTTTGCATGATGTTCGGGTAGACGTAGCTTTGGTTGTTGAAGCCTTGTGTCATATGCATAAGCATGTGGTCCTGTAAGTTGTTTCCCACGCCGGGCAAGTTTATGCGATTTTGGACTCCAGCTTTCGCAAGGACGTTCTTGTCACCGATACCAGACAGTTCCAAGAGCTGAGGAGTACGAATAGCGCCGGCAGCAAGAATAACTTCACGAGCGGCTACAGCCGTCCATACCCTCCCATCACGTCCAGCTGAAACCTCGACTCCCACAGCTCGGGCAGCATTTTCTTCAGAAGCAGCGCAGCCGCCATCGAACAAAATTCGGCGAACGTGTTGACCAGTGGAGACGTAGAAATTCTCACGACCTGCGACAGGATCCCACCGGGCTCGACGTGCGTCTGCACGAGACTGATTCAGCTGAGAAATGCCTTGAGGTAGGTACATAGCTCCCTTTTCGGTGGGTGCAGCAGGGTCAGGTTGTGTCGGTACCCCCATGCGATTCAGTGCAGCAAAGAACTGTTGGCTGGCCGGATATTGGAAGGTAGGGAAGGAAACATTCTGAGGACCGACCTCGCCATGCTGAGAAGCATCATAGCCCTGACCATAGGTTGTTGCGACCTGGCTCGAAGGCTGCTGGTTGAAGGTTTCACTCTGTTGATTGTCAGAAGCTGAAGTTCGATGAGGGCAATGTTGCACTTACTCTCTGGAAGAACTCTAGAAGCGAGTTATAGTCCCAGCCGTCGTTTCCAAGCTGGCTCCAAGTATCGTAATCTTCTCGGTCACCACGGTTCCAAAGCATAGCATTGATCAGGGTGCCACCACCCAAGCCTTTGCCCTGTGGTATCGTTCTGCTGCCACCATCGAGATGGGTTTGTGCAACAGTTTGGTCACACCTAGCCTTTTGTCAGTGATGTGTCTAGCCGTATGCATATACACCATGTCTCGTACCAATTGAATCCACCACATTTTCCGTTAACAGATCCGGCCGCGCCCTGGTAGTACGGAATCATGATGCTCTCAGGATAGTTATCGGCTTCTCCAGACTCCAGTAGCAAGACCTGGACATCGGCATTTTCGCTCAAACGGTTTGCAACTGTGAGGCCTGCTGGACCGCCACCGACCACGATATAGTCGAAAACATTGTTCTCCGGCAATGGAACATTGAGTCCTCCAGCGATGGCTTGACTTGCGAATAGCCCAGTGATCGCCGCCAAGTGGTATCTGGGCATTCTTCAGCACAGACTGTTGTCAATACTTGTTAATGTCGATAATGAGAAACGAGAGATATGATGATGAACGTCAAGGAGAGATGTTTTCAAAGAGAGTGGAATTGTAGCAGAATAAATCAAGGATAGGACAAGAGGCACAAAAGCTCCTGGATTTCAGAAGGTCATATTTGCTTGCCTTTTAAATCTTGAGGCTCGTATGGAGGATTTCTCAGAATACGATTGCTGATCACCAAACACGAGCAGTGACACCATATGGAAGCCTGCCAGTGCCCGTAACAAGACGGCTGAGGACGCGGCTGCGTGTGCATCTGCACGACCCAAGTTTCCAATGGGCGAAGATCATCAGGTACACAGCACCGTACCCACTGTGATATGCTCAAGGCCGGCAAGATGCGTGGAAAGATGGCACACAAACCTATTGCGGATCTTGTTATGTCTAGAGTTGTACCAGGGATCTGTTAACAACATGATTTAACCTGGCATCGATCGTAGTGATATTTTCTCGCAACGAGCCAATGGTGATTAACGATATGGTTCAGTTTCTTCAAACAACATCATGGTCCGGATAGCGCGGTTGTTTGCTCTGTACAAGCTTCAAAACCTGCAGCGAAGTCGAGATTCATAAACGAGGCCATGTGGGATCGTCACTGGGGAAAGCACGCGTCCCTTGTTTCAGCTTGAAATTGAGACAGCGAACTGCTCGGTCAGCCACAGAACATCCTTGAGATCTGCCAACCTTGACGGGTCAATGTCGATGCCTATTTTCTTCAAATTAATTGAGTCTGTTTTCAAAGGAAAATCATCAGATGCCTTGTCGTGAGTCTGCCGCGATGACGCGACCCAAGCCATGCAGCGTCATTGGCGGCCACCAGAGATTCGATCTTGAACATTGAGGACTTTCTCAATGTAAGCCCTAGTATTGAGACTGGATTTCCTATGCGACATGGGAGAATGACAGCTGGATCCGACAAGAACCTCAATGGTGTTGTGTTTTCCAGAAGTGTGTCAAGTTTCAATGATGCGTAAGGCTGTGCAGTCCTGAATCGTATCGGAATGGTTGTTCTGTTGTGCGTCAGGTGTCAGGCCGGTTTTCAGGCCTTTGCCAGTCAACGAGGCAGCCGCATCTGCGTCTCTCTAAAGCTGCTGCAACTCGCTCGGAGGAAAGAGCGTTTGGGACGTGCTGTCCATTATCGAGCAGCGCAGGAGGAACAGTGGTATCAGTCTACAATCAGTGGCGGACGGGTGCACTCGTCGTGATGGTCTGTTCGGCCAATTTGCATGTGCTTTCTGGACTTCGAAGTGGGAGTGGGATGCCATCTTGGAGAGGTAGATGTCGACCCAGGTTCCGCGGTCCGAAACGGTCTTGCATGTGAACTGAATACAAAAACTAGCCGCCTACTCTACAGCATGAGCCAGTGACTAGCTACACGCGCCTCGGATTTTGGAGAACGAGGTGCTTTGCAAGAATATACTCAGAACTCGCCGTTGTATGCTATGATCTTCTTAAAAGACCATGACTTTTGATCTGTCAACAAGGAAGTTGCATGAACGGAGCTCGCAACGATGCCTCGGCTCTCGGCTTCCTTCTTCCCCAAAGCTCCTCCTTTGCTAGTTGATTTCCAACACCAAGACTGAACCGACGCAAGAGCCTTGGTAGAAGCCATAATTACAAAGAGAGTTGCAACGATACATAAGCCGAGTTCGAGACTGTCCTTTGAGCGCAAAGCTGGCAAATCTTCGTCTTTCGTTCTCTCTGTTTGACCCTCTATCTTGAACTCTTTGAACACAAACACCTTGACAATGGCATCAACATACAACTACGAGTACTTTAACGTCACATTTCCTGGAGAATATGTCGCGCAGGTTGAGATCAACAGGCCCCAGAAG
>Ga0068628_1000778_pt1 | contig 12263 bp, 16 predicted proteins | sample InSIn2gowninarea_FD_77431 | JGI IMG/M metagenome (GOLD analysis project Ga0068628, IMG submission 77431) | Clean room microbial communities from NASA Spacecraft Assembly Facility at Jet Propulsion Laboratory, Pasadena, California, USA -... ... | reverse complement strand
CTTCCTGCAGCTTCTCGATTGCACCCAGTTTTCCATGTTTCATGTTTAAAGAAGGTTATAGGTGACAAGCTCCCAGTTCAAACAATATTGCTAGAACTTGACGAGGAAGGAAAAATTATATTGGAACCGGAAGAAGTCACAGAAACAAGTACTCGACAACTACGAAATCGTTCAATTTCAGAGTATCTTATCAAGTGGAAGAACTTATCCACTGAAGATTCCACATGGGAGGATGAGAATTTTATGCAGAAGTATCCAAAACTACTCAAGCGTTTAGGACAACACTTTTTTGAAGGAGAGGGGCATGATGGGTCCCTATAATACTAGTGATTACCCCATTACTATTGTAGTTATACCCCTTATTAATATTATTGTGCCCCTATTACCCCCATATTGTTACTACTGTGCCCCATAGAATCCCTATATTATTATTTTTGTGGCTTTATATTATTATTGTTAGGTCGGTTGGATTATATCGTGACTCCTTAGACTCCTATATATAGAAACGAGGTTTTGTCATTTGAATCATCCAAGAATTATTCATTTATGTAATGTAAAGGAGGTTTCCCCCTCGAAGAGGCTGAATTCTAAGGTGCTGATCTATCTTTTCTATCTTTTTTTGAGCTGGTTTCATATGCTCCCCCTGACTGTAGGCTAGATCTGCAAAAGAAAATTTCTTCAAGAAGAACCATAATCCACCATACACCATAAATGACCTTGACAAAAGAGATATAAGACTAGAGACAAAACATTAGCAGCAATATCTAAATCAACATCCATGATCTCCTTCTAAACTTTCTCCTCCAAGATCTTCTACAATAATGCCAAAAATGTATTATTAGAAGAATATATGCTCCCCCTGAACCTGTGCCAGATAAACCAACGAATGTACGCGTATACCCCATATGAAACTTGCGTACAACCAACACTAACAGATAAGATTCAACAACAAGATGATGCATCAATTACCCCCAGCTTTTGCCTGAGGTATTGAAAAGTCTTTTTGGGCAGTGGTTTTGTGAGTATATCAGAAACTTGTTCCTTAGAAGGAACATACTCCAACTTGATCTTTTGTTCAAGCACTTGTTCCCGAAGAAAATGATATTTAATTAGTATGTGCTTGGTCTTTGAATGCATGACGGGATTCTTTGAAATACTGATTGCACTTGTATTATCACAAAAGATAGAGATAGGTGGAGTACAAGTGATTTGCATGTCTTGCAATGTTTGCATCATTCAAAGAAGTTGTGTGCAATAATATGCAGCAGCCACATACTCTACTTCAGCTGTAGATAAAGTGATTGAACTCTGTTTCTTGCTGAACCGAGATACTAATCTGGAACCCATGAAGAATGCACCTCCACTAGTGCTTTTTCTGTCATCCATGCTTCCGGCCCAATCTGCATCTGTATAAGCATGGAGTGTGAGATCTGTATCTCTAGGATACCATAAGCCATAGTTTTGAGTTCCTTGAAGGTACTTGAATATTCTCTTAACTGCCTGAAGATGAGTTTCCTTTGGATTTGCCTGAAATCTTCCAACTATTCCCACTGCATGCATGATGTTTGGTCGGGTACTTATCAAATAAAGTAGACTTCCAATCATGGATCTATAGGTTGGTTGATGTACTGCTGCCGACTCATCATTTGCGCTGAGGCTGCATCCCGTCACCATAGGGGTACGTACTGGTTTCAAATCCTCCATCCCATATTTCTTCAAGATCTGCTTGAGATACTTGGTTTGTGATAGAAAAATACCGTCTTTGTTTTGTTGAACTTACAAACCAAGGAAATATGTGAGCTCACCAAGCATGGACATTTCAAACTCCTTTTTCATCATCAAGGAAAACTTTTGACTCATGTCTTCTTCATTGCTACCAAAGATGATATCATCTACATACACAACAAGTAGTAGCAACTTGTCATTATCAACCTTTATATATAGATTGCTATCAGTTGATCCTTTTATAAAACCTTGTTGATGAAGATATTTATCCAATCGATAATACCATGCCCTAGGAGCCTGTTTGAGACCATACAGAGCCTTTTTGAGCCTGCATACAAGATTTGGATCATTTCCAAGGATGAACCCATCTGGTTGTTCAATGTACACTTCTTCATTCAAGTCTCCATTTAGAAAGGCAAATTTTACATCCATCTGAAATACTTTGAACTTCCGAAAGCTAGAGAGAGCAAGGAACATTCTGATGGCCTCAAGTCTTGCAACGGGAGCAAAAGTTTCTTCAAAGTCTATTCCTTCTTGTTGAGCATACCCTTTACAAACAAGTCTGGCCTTGTTTCTAATTACTTCCCCATTTTCATTCAACTTGTTTTTGAAGATCCATTTTGTCCCTACGACATTCTTATCTTTTGGTCTAGGAACTAACTCCCAAGTGTTGTTATTTTTTATTTGCTCAAGTTCTTCATCCATTGCCTTGACCCAACATTCATCTTTGCATGCCTCCCTTACATTTTGTGGTTCAGTGGAGGAGAGTAATGCCAAATAACTTGAAGCTTTTGCAATTGTTCTTCTTGTTTGTATGCCTGCCTCCTTTTGCCCCAAAATTTGAGATTCTGGATGATTCTTTTGAACATACCTAGATGGAGTCTTTTCTTCTATCCTTATTTGTTCCTCTGGTGCCTCATGGGTTTCTTCTTTATCATGAATCTGATTTGATGGTGATGGATAGTCCTCATCATCTTCGTAGTCTTCAGATCTTACCTGCATGGGAGTGTTTTCTTTTTCATCCACCACTACATCAATGCTATCGATAATTCTTCCAAGCCTTTTATTGTAACATTTGTATGCTTTGCTGTGAGGAGAATAACCAAGGAGAATGCATTCATCTGCTCTAGGTTCAAACTTGCCAAGGTTTTCATCATTATTTTTAATATAGCATTTGCTTCCAAAAATTTTGAAATGTTTTACCGAAGGAGTCTCACCATACCAAAGCTCATGAGGAGTTTGAGTGATGTTCACCCAAATATTTGTCTTGTTGAGAATAAAAACTACAGCAAATGCGGCTTCACCCCAGAAGATTGCGGGAGTTCCAGACTCATCAAGCATAGCACGAGCCATTTGTTGAACCGTTCTGTTCATCCTTTCTACCACTCCATTTTGCTGAGGAGTCCTAGCTATAAAGAATTCCCTTCTTATTCCATGTTCTCCACAAAAGTCAAAAAATTCATTCGAGGTAAACTCCCCTCCTCTATTAGACTTGAGGCATTTGGTTTTGTGATCTGATTCATTTTCCACCAAGGCTTTGAATGATTTGAACTTTTCAAGGGCTTCATATTTGTGCTTCATAAGTCCTATCCAACACATCTTGGAAAAGTCATCAATGAATAATATGAAGTATTCTTCTCCTCGAGGTGACCTTTTCATAGATGGGCCACATACATCAGTATGGACAAGTTCAAGTGGCCTGCTAGCTGATCCTTCTTTCTCAGGGAAGTTAGTTCTGGTTTGCTTACCAAACTGACATGATTTGCAAATTGTATTGTCAGGAACTCTGATGTCTGGAGGGCCACGAACTGCCTGGTATTTACATGCTTTCCTTATCTGTGAGAAGCTAAGATGCCCCAATCTTTTGTGCCATAACCAGTGTTTATCGTTCTTGCTTAGATAGCATTGATGTTGTCCTTCTTGGAATATGTATAAATTATTTGGAGTCCTTACGCCTTTGATCATTGTTTTTCCTGTATCAAGATCACGAACAGTACATCCATTTGATCAAAATATTACCTCCGTTCCTTGATCACACATATGACTGACACTCAACAAATTATGCTTTAACCCATCAACATACATAACATTTCTAGCTTTGACTTTTTCTTTCAACTGAACAGAGCCTTTACCTTTTATGAGCGCAGGGGTATCATTTCCAAAAGAGACCATCTTCTCCTTTTCTAAGGCACCATATGACTGGAGTTTTTCCTTATCACCCATCATGTGTTTCGAACAGCCACTGTCAATGTACCATTGATTTTCTTTGCCTTCTGTATATAAATCTATACCACATCTCTTTGGTTGTGGTTCCTTCATTCTCCATGTTTTGACACTTGAGGCTTGCTCCTTCTAAGTTGTCTGCCAAAACCTGCTCCTGCATTCAGAATCCTCATGACCGAAGTTGTTACAAATAGAGCATTCTATTTCATTTTCAAAAGCAGAAAAGTTATTGTAGGTTCTTTTCATGATCCCAGTCATGCTCCTTTGTTTTTGAGCTTCTCTAGTCATGATTGTCTTATAGGCAACACAATGAACTGCTTTGTAACCAAAGTTATGACAAGAAAAGCATTGGCCATTAAACTCCTATGATTATCAAATCTATTGACCAACCGATTGTAGTTTCTACTGACATCCATTCTTGAGGCAAAATTTGAAGATTTTACCTATGGCTGGTTGTAGCTTATGTTCATCCTTAAGGTGGATTGTCCCAGATTTACCTGGTAATTTCTATTGGACCTTTGCTCACTCCTCCTTGCTGCATCAAGATAACTTTTGGAGGTGGATGGTTGCCGTGCTTGAGATGCTTCTTCATTATATCCCAGACCTGTCTTGATTAGTGGAGAACATTGTACATTGATAATCTCATCTAGAGTTTCTGATCCTCTAACATATCTAAGATTTAGAGCTTTTGTTTTCTCAATTTATTTTCTAAGACCAACAATTTCACATTCTAACTTTTCATGAAGTTTTTCCTTTTCAGCAAGTTGGAATTAAAGAGTATCAATGATCACATTCTTCTCTTCTAAACATATTTTGAGTCTAGAAATCTCTTCATAAAGACTTTCTTCATCTATAGCATCCACAAAATCATCATCTTCAAAAGCCACTAAGAGTCTATAATTGTTACCTTGTTCATCTTCGTCACTATTTGAAAGTCCATCACTGTCTTCATGAGTGTAGTAACTTTTCTTGGTTACATTCTATTTCTTGCTCCATCTAACAGGTTCCTTACTTTTGTCAAGCTTGTCTTTATGTGGACACTTTGCAGCATAGTGACCAACTCTTCCACAAGCAAAGCATTTGAAAGGTAACTTACCTTTGAATCTTCCAGCACCTCGTTGAAGATTCTTAACAAAATTTGATTCTTCGTCTTCTTCTGATAGATGTCTTGACTCATAATAATTTTGCCTGAAGCCTTGAATGCAACTTCTCTTCTATCTGATGGTCCTCCTTTCCTCATTTCGTAAGCGGTCATAATTCTGTGCAACTGTGACATAGTGAGGTTTCGTAGATTCTCCTTTTCTTCTATAGCAGAAACTTTAGATTCAAATTTAGGGGACAAGGATCTTAGAACCTTTTCAACCACAATAGCCTCTTTTACTTCTTCACCCAAGTTTTTCATACAATTAACAATCTCATCTACACGAAGGAAATAGTTAGCCACACTTTCATCATTGTGCATTCTAAGATTTTCATACTGAATTATGAGGGTTTGAAGTTTTTCTCGTTTTACCTGTTCATCTCCTTCATAGCTCAGAACAATCTTGTCCCATATTTCTTTTGTGGATTTATACTAGATAACCTTGATGAATTATGATTGAGATATACATCCTAATAGAGTATTGATAGCCTTTGCATTAGTTTCAAATTTCTTCTTCTCAGCCGGATCTGTAGGAGTTGCTGAAGGAAAAGTGTACCCTGTATCTATGATATCCCAGACTTCTGTACCAAGAGATTGAAGATAGGAAGTAACTCTTACCTTCCAATATACAAAGTTTGTCCCATCAAAAATCGGTGGCCTGATAGATGCTTCTCTCTCATAGTTGCTCATGATGATGGATCTTCCTTTAGGCGATCAAGCTTCTTTAGAAGGACCTGCTCTGATACCAATTGTTGGAAATAATACTTTGGGGGGGGTGAATCAGTATTATCAAATTTTTTTCAATATACCTTCCAGATTTATGCTTTAATTTATTCTTCATATATTAATCATTAACTTGTATAATAATGAACAAGAATAGGGAAAACAGATAGTCACACCAAAGAACACCAAATATAAGGTGGAAACCCAATGTGTGTGAAATCCACCTGCTGCAATATGTCTCTATCCTTTTTCAATTAGAAACTTCTTTTTACAATGATTTTGTATTGGTGCAGTCCTTTACCAGTATGCAGGCTGCAACCTGCAGAGAGCTATAACCCTCTCTCGTTTTCCAGGCTCTCCTGGAAGGGAGCTACAACCCCCTTAGCTCTTGTACTAGCTGAGTTACTAGTACGTAGGTGCTGATCTACTCCTTTTCTTCTAAGGACCACGTTTCATAAATTTTCAGATCCATGAACATCAAATAATCATCAAGTACATGTGAATCAACCAATCTCCTTTTACAATCAACCAATGAATCAACCAATAACGTCTCAGAATGCAGTAACCAAAACAAACATACGAGTAATCTAAACCCGGAACTCTTTAGCAAATAGATAAGAGGCAGCCAATAATGATTTCAAGAAAGGTCCGCAACTTCACCAATGGAAACCTATGAATATCCGCAGTTCTTTTGTGTCTAGACTGTGTAGGTCTGCACCTGATCCTTCACCGGCTCTATGTATCTCTGCGCTTACCCCTTCTGCTACACTGTGTACCTCTGTGAAGATTTTCACCTGCACTGTCTGCCCAACAGCACACCTCTGCACCTGATCCTTCTGATTCTCGGCGTACCACTGCACCTGTGCTGTCTGCTGCACTGCGTACCTCTGCACTGCGCCTTTTGCTGCACTGTGTACCTCCCCACTTGTGCCTTTTGCTGCGCTGCATACCTCCGCACTTGTGCTGTGGATCACCTGCAGACCTCCAAATAGAGCCAAATTACTAGTCCTCCAATGTGACACAGACTGTCAGATCAACAGATCTGATCATGTGCCAAGGAGATCATAATAGAGCCGCCTTACAATTTATAGTTTTCACCTTGATTTATATCTAGCTTTTCAAACTGATCACCCAAAATTTTAGATCTTAAGATGTTCAATTTTCACAAGTGACTAGCCAAATGTTCTCCTTTCCTTTTTATAGGCAACCCCTTACTCAAACCATGAATCAAAACCATAGAAAACGAATACAAGGGATCCAAAAACCGGGGTTCAATATTTTAGAATCAATACCACGGACCAAAACCATAGGATCAAACATGTCGGGCTAAATACTATGGAGCACCATAGGATTTCCCACATGCGAGCGCTTTTCACTGCATGAAAGTGCGTGTACTAGGGGTCCGCACATTTTGCACGGTATACTTGTGGGTATGCCTGCACTTCTTCCATTAAGAATGGTCCTTTAAGAAACTTCCACGGTATACCTTGTGGGTATGCACACACTTCTTCCATGAAACTTCTGATGCCATTACTGCTGTGTGTACCTTGAGTTTTTTGCTGCTCCCTAAATCCAATGGAACTAGTGTTTGCCCTGAGAATCTATCGCCAAGGGGACAATAAAACAGGGAGTGTTAGGAGGGGAATGATGAAAGGGGAATAGGGGTTTAAAAGGAGAAATTTATCAGGGATTGGGGAGTGTTTTGGATATGGTCTTGATGGGGTAGGGTTTTGATTTTATTTGAGGTAGGGTTTGGATATTTAGTCAAAGGAATAAAGGGAACAAATGGATATGATTACAGTGGAGTTAGGGTGATTATTAAGGGAAACTGCTACAGGGGAATTAGTTGATAGAGGTAGGGTAGGAGCATACTTTAGCAATAGTGTTACTGTGGCAAAACCCTAGCTTCTCGACCTTCTTTGTGTCATCTTTGGTTTACTTTTAAATTTTTTTTTGCATTTGGTTCATGGTCATCAAAATCATATTCCTCTTCAAGTTAAATGCCAATGGTGAAGGTAGTTGGACTACCTCATCCAATTTTGAGGGTCATTCACAAAATTTTTTGTGTGATTTAGTCGTTTTTAAAGCTTACAGGTCTGTGCGTCGCACGCTATGCCCAGTGCACCACGCGCCAGGTATGCGCCGAGCCAGTGTTATATTTACACTGTGGCTGGGCTCCCAGTGCGTTGCGCCACCTCGTGTGTGTGCCGCGCACTGTAAAATTACCCAAATTTGCTTGGAAAACAAGGGAGAGGGTTTTAGTGGTGGTTTTTAGGGTGGTTTTCTTAGGAAACATGATGGAATGGGGGTGAGAACGATGAGGAGTGAGGGGGCAAGGGGAGGGGAGCAGAACCTTGGTGGCATCATCACAAACTTGCAACTCCATTTATCATTTTTCTTGGTGACTTTTTCCATGGATGGCCATTGTGCTTTTGGGTACCATTAGACATCTTACAAACACCAAAGCATTGACAAAATTGATAGAGAAGAGGTTTTAACTAGGCCTACCTCTTGTTTGCTAGCCTCCACCGAGATTTGAAGCAGTTTTGGCAGATTTGTATCCCCCTTGCTGTGTGCGCCAAGCCAAGTGCGCCGTGTGTTGGGTGTGTGTCGCGTCCTTGCTAATTTTCCACTGTGGGCTGGCTGCTAGTGCGCTGTGCCCTCTGTGTGTGCCGCGCTCCTTGGTGTATGCACCGCGCTTCTTGAAATCGGCCCTCACTCACTCAAACTCTTCCCACTTTGCTCTTTTTCGTTAACAATGTCTCTCCCAAGCTTGCAAAGGCACAATGGTTTGTCTTGGGCCATAACAAGTATATATAGGCTTGAGGAGAGATGAGTTTTATTTTCTCTTTTTTGAAAACCCACTTTCTAATGTTATGTTTGCACCTTTTTCATTGACTTTAACACCTTGACTTTCACCTTTTTCTTTGAAATTTTGGCTCTTCTAATGAAATTTTTGGCATTTCCTTGCAGGGGCTGTGTGATTGGGCATTTGGCCATGGAAACGATGACTGCATCTGAAAAATCAACCGACAATTTTTGGAAATTTTTGTCATAAATGACCTTGATTGACTTTCCTTCAAAACGGAGTTTTGAAGAAGAGTCGAAGTGTATTCACCTGAAGATGAAACTCTCTGAATCATGGATGTGTAAGGGCCTCAATCTAGCCTGCATGGCTTTACTGGACATGTTTTTAAAGACCAAATCGATGGGTTCCTAGACCAAAACATAAAAAATGACCTTGGTCCTGTAAAGGACCAGACCTTGACTGTCATGGACTTAGGTGATTACCGACAAAAGACTTGAGCCAGCAGGAACCAGACATGAGGGAAAAATAACTATCATGACATTCTTCGTCAGATTATGGCATGCCCCTCGCGGAATGTAGCTGAGTGGATGAAGCGGGACACCTAAAATGAAATGCATAAAGAGTTTTGATCCCTGATGGAGGGCCGACCAGACCGACTCTAACATTGGCTCCAATGGGGGATGGTAGCTCCTTGGAGGTGCCAAGAACAATAGAACTTTGGAGGAGCTAGACAGTTCCTATGGTCCATTGGGCTATGGAGTCATTACTTCGATAAACAACACAGGACTCTGACTTATTTATAAAACTGGAATAATTAAGAAATTAACTCAAACTTGACATTGAAATAACTTGAAAGCTAACTTTATAGACTGAAACCAAACTGAAATAAAACATGGTATTTACAATGACAGTAGAAGCAGTGTTGCTTTCTCAACAGTGGTATCGTTTGAGCAGCTGACCATTGATCAGCCCTCCAGGACAATCTTCCCTGTTCACTTCCTTCAGAAGAAAATCATTCTGACCCCTCTATGCTGCAATTTTGAAAGGCCCCTTCCAAAGATTTTCAAACTTTTCGTGCTTGCCTTTCTCTTCATTCCTTGCATCCCACTTTAGCACCACATCATCCACCTAAAATTTATCTGCTTTTGCTTTTCTATCATAAATCTTCTTTATCTTTTCCTGCAGCTTGGATGTGTTCCTGAAAACTTCCTCTCTTGTACGCTGCAAGTGGATCATTTGATTCAGCCTTCTCTGCATGGAATCTTCCTCACTGCCTGCCTCCTGAAGAAGTTTTACCACCGGGGCAGCAAGAGAAGCAGGAAATGCTATGTCTACTCCATAAACCAGCTCAAACGGTGACATGCCAATAGATTTTTTCTGAGTGATCCGATCCACCCAAAGTTCATGAACCAGCCTCTTGTTCCAGCTTTTTTTGTTGAATTCCAGTAGCTTCTTGATGATATTGACCAAAGATTTATTCAAAGATTCTGCCACTCCATTTCCTTGCGAATGATAGGCAGTTGAATGACCCAAAGTGATATGATACTTATGACAAAATTCTACCATCCTCCTTGACTTAAAAGCTACTGCATTATCGGTGATCAATTTGTTTGGACAACCGAATTGAGACAAGATGTTATTTTCGAGAAAGGATATGATTACCGTGTCTGTTGCTTGTCTGATAGGGGTTGTCTCAATCCATTTTGTAAAGTAGTTTGTCACCGTGAGGATCCATCTATGCTGTCCGGAAGAAGCGGGATGAATTTCTCCAATGAAGTCTAATCCCCACTGCTGGAAAGGAGCGCTCACCTCAATAGGCTTAAGTGGCAAAGGCTATAATTTCTATTTTCCTTTCAAAATCTGACATTTATGACAGCGCTTGACCATCTTATGCACATCAGCAAACAAAGTAGGCCAATAGTACCCTGCTCTCAAAATTTTGTTCACTGTTGATTTCCAAAAAAGGTGACCACCACACTCTCCTCCGTGAAAATCTTCCATGACTTTCTTTGCCTCCTCTTCCACCAAAAAATTCAGCAAAATGCCACCGGGATCCTTCCAATATAGTGCAGAATTCAAAATATAAAACTTGGTCGCCTTCATTTTGAGTGTTCTTGCTTTGTTTTTAGTCATGCCGGGCAGTGGTGACAGATTTTTCAGCACATATATTATATCAGAGTACCATGGGGACAAAGAAAACATTTCAGATACCTGAACTGACATACCTTCCTCATTCTCATCTTACATGGCAGCGATCAGATTTATGTCCAATGCGTGCAAGTTTGATTCAGCCATCAGCTTCGCCAATCCTTGTCCTTTGACCAGCTTTGTGGGCTTTATTTCTACATCATATTCCAGCAAATCTACAATCCATTTTCCTCTTCTCCCTTCGGAATCAGTCTGTACTAAAACATCTTTTACAACAGTATTAGGAACATAGGCCAGAATGTGAGAGTGTAGGATATACACCCGGAAATCTTTCAGTGCCTTCACCAATGCTAGGGCTTGTTTCTCAATGATGTTGTACTTTAAAGCTGCATATCTTATAGCCCTGCTGAAGAATGCAATGGGTCTTTCATGATCATCTCTCTTCTGCAATAATACTGCTGCCATAGTGTGCTCAGAAGAAAATGAAAACAATATGAAATCCTGAGTGTAGTCCGGGCTGACTAGAACTGGAGCTGAAGAAAGGGCCAATTTGACCAAGTTAAAAGATTTTACAGCCTCTTCTATCCATTTCACCTAGCTATCCTTCTTGAGCATGTTGGTCATTTCTTTCAAATGTTCTGCAAGATTAGGCACAAAACGACACAGAAAATTCATCTTACCAATGAATGATTGTATCTCCTTTTTGTTCCTAGGTAGATCAATTTGCTAAATGGCTTGCACACATGTTAGATCAATACGAATGCCATCTTTTGAAATAATATGCCCAAGTAATTTACCTTCCTCCATGGCAAACAAGCTCTTCTTTGGATTCAACGATAAACCATATTTTCTGCATTTTTGGAAGACAGTTTTTAGGTGGTGCATGTGTTCTTCATCAGATTTTGAAAACACCATCAAGTCATCCAGATACACTACCAAAAACGCATCTTTCTCATTCGCAAAAGCTAAATCCATTGCCCGCTTAAATGTGGCACATGTATTCTTTAAACCAAAGGGAATTTTAGCATAATGAAAGGTTCCCCATGGAGTGGTGAACACTGTTTTTTCTCTATCATCTTCATGGACAACAATTTGGTTATATCCAGAATAACCATCAAGGAATGACATACGAGATGCCCCCACAACTCGCTGAAGTATATTGTCCATCTTGGGCAATGGGTAGTTGTCCTTCAATGATACTTTGTTTAAATTTCTGAAATCAATGCATAGGCAAATCTCACCGGTCTTTTTACGTACAGGCACTAAATTAGATATCCAATCTGAAAATATGATAGGCACAATGATACCTGATTTATAAAACCTGTTTACCTCCTTCTCGATTGATGGCAGCAACTTTGGATTTATCCTTCTCAGCTTCTGTCTGAATGGTTTTTGATTGGGCTTGATCGGTATTGTGTGCAAGCCATTTAGCAAATTGATCTACCTAGGAACAAAAAGGAGATACAATCATTCATTGGTAAGATGAATTTTCTG
>Ga0068628_1000774_pt1 | contig 12288 bp, 12 predicted proteins | sample InSIn2gowninarea_FD_77431 | JGI IMG/M metagenome (GOLD analysis project Ga0068628, IMG submission 77431) | Clean room microbial communities from NASA Spacecraft Assembly Facility at Jet Propulsion Laboratory, Pasadena, California, USA -... ... | reverse complement strand
TCCTCTAGTGCAGGATCACCTGCCACACAGGTTTAGAGGGAGCATGCTTTTCCCTCGATTAGCAGAGCATCTTCAAGTATCTGGTATGTGGATAGTGGGGCTTCATGTCACATGACAAGAGTCCGGGAGTACTTCTCAGAGCTTTCAAAGAGTGGCACTAATATAGAGGTAGTACTCGGTGATGACAGAGTTGTTAGAGGAGTCAGTGTAGGGACATTGACATTTCAAAGGGAGTCCAAACCTCCCTTGAAGGTGTTAGATGCTCTTTATGTGCTAGGGATGAGGAAGAACCTCATACCCATCTCAGCTTTGGAGGACAGAGAATATGAGGTACTATTCAGGGGAGGACAGGTGTTGATGTATCCCAGGGGCACTCCAGCTAATTGAGCTAGAGCGATAGGTGTACGCCATGCAAAGGTGTACAATTTTGCATTCCAGAACTTTTTGGCATTTAATAGTAGTACCGATAGCAGAGCTAGAAGTTCTGAGCTATGTGAGATTTGGCACTGCAGGATGGGAGATATGTATCATGGAGCCTTGAGGACCTTGTGGGAGATCAGTATAGGTGTGCCATATTTCAGTACAGATCACTTTGATATTTGCAGAGGATGTGCAATGGGCAAGTTTTCCAAATCCCCTTTTCCCAGTAGTGACAGAAGAGTGACTGAGATACTTGATTTGATTCATTCCGATGTGAGCGTTCGGATGTTTCATGTTCCTTTGAGTGGATACGAGTACTACGTTTTATTCATTGATGATCACTCCAGGAGGACCTAGAATTATTTCTTGAAGACCAAGAGTGAGGTCCTCAAGCGGTTTCAAAAGTTTAGAGCTCCTATGGAGACACAGACAGGTCATAAGATCAAGTCCCTAAGGTTGGACAATGGGGAGAGTACACCCTCAGATATTTTTTTGACTATTGTGTGGAGGAAGGGATTAGGAGGGAGTTCATTGTTCCTTACAACTCCCAGCAGAATGGGGTTGTGGAGAGGAAGAACAGATCCATCGTAGGGGCTGCCAAACGCATGTTACATGATCAGGGGTTGCCATTGTTCTTGTGGACAGAGGCTTGCAACACAACTTTTTATTTGCAGAACAGGAGTCTGCATCGTGCCTTGGGGCACATGACTCCGGAGGAGGATTTTTCTGCGAAGAAGCCTAATATTGGTCATTTTTGTATCTTTGGATGCATTACATACTCCTACATACCAAAGGAGAAGAGGACCAAGCTAGAGCCCACCATATAGAAGGGTATCTTTGTCTGCTACAGTGAGACCTTAAAGGAATTTTAGATTTACATTCCTGCACAGAGGAAAGTTTTTGTCATGTGGGATGTGAAGTTCGAGGAGGACAGTGCCTTTAGAAGGTCATAGGAGTTAGAGTATATAGATCAGCCAGACCCTCAGCAATAGTTGAGTCAGTTGAAGGGATCCAGTGGGCAGGGATCAAGAAGATCAAGAGGTACATCTATGAGGATGTTAGGTCTGTTAGTGAGCAGTGGCTCGCTGAGCCAGAGGGGTGGTGCTCTGGGAAGCATGCAGAGCAGTTCACTAGGGAGTCCACTAATGGACAGTTCACATGGTACCTCAACTTCTACAGGTTCAAGTGCAGGCAGGAGGACGACAGACAAGTAGTCAGGAGTTCAGGCTCCTGACAATGATCAGGACGAGGAGTTTCATTCTCCAATGGGAAAAGTGTGCTCAGGGAAGAGGAAGCCCAAGTGGCTTCAAGACACCTTGAGAGATGCCACATCTGTTGTTGAGCCTTAGAGGCCAGTCAGAGAGAGTAGACCACCTAAGATATTTTGTAGCTATATGGAAATGGCTACTAGCATCCTTAACTCTGAGCCTTCTACATATGAGGAGGTAGCTAGCCAGCAGGTTTGGAGAGAGGCCATGTAGGAGAAGTATTCTTCTATTATGAAGAATGATGTTTGGGAGGTGGTGCGAGGCCTGAGGGAAAATCCGTGGTTACTTCCAGATGGATTTACAAGGTAAAGAAGGTTGTAGATGGTAGCATTGAGAAATTCAAAGTGAGGTTTATGGCTAGAGGGTTCTCCCAGGTAGAGGGAGTTAATTATGAGGAGATCTTTGCTCCCGTGGCTCGCTATACTTCAATCTACTGCATTATATCAATAGCAGCAGAGATGGATTGGAAGATCCACCAGATGGATGTGAAGACTTCATTTCTCAATGGCTTCATACAGGAGGAGGTGTACATTGATTAGCCACAAGGCTTTGAAATGCATGGTAAGGAGTCCCATGTGTGCAGACTGAAGAAGGCCCTTTATGGCCTAAAGAAAGCTCCCAGAGCTTGGTACTCTAGGATAGATACACACTTGGAGGGGATGGATTTCAAAAATAATGAAGCAGATCCAAACCTTTATTTTATTGTGATAGGTGAGGAGCCTCTCATTCTCGTGCTTTATTTGGATGACTTGGTCATTACAGGTGCAAAGGGAATCATAGAGCACTGCAAGAGAAATTTCTTGGTGGAGTTTGAGATGAAGGATATTGGCTTGGTGCATTACTTTTTGGGTTTTTCGGTGTGGAAGGAGGAGGGGCATTTCTTCCTGGGGTAGGGGAAGTATATTGTGGACATCCTTAGCAGATTCCACATGGAGTATTGTAGACCCATGTCGACATTGATGATCACCAACTAGAAGAAGCTTCATGCTTCGGATTTCGAGTTTGTGGATCCCACATTTTACAGGTAGCTGATTGGTTCCTTGATGTATTTGGTCAACACTAGACCAGATATTTGTTTTGAAGTCAACCCGATGAGTCAATTTATGAGTGAGCCTAGGAAGGTTCACTGGGTGGCTACAAAACATATTTTGTGGTACTGGCGAGGGAAAGTGGATTATGGTCTGGACTACAGGTAGGGTGATGGAGTGAGACTATCAAGTTATAGTGCTTCTGATTTGGCAGGTTGTGCTTCTGATAGGAAGAGTACTTTAGGATGCTATTTTGGGTTGGGTTTAGCAGTAGTGTCATGGTTTAACTGGAAGCAGCAATCAGTAGCATTGAGTTCAATAGAATCAGAGTATATGGTAGCCAGTCTAGCTAGTTGTGAGGCCATCTAGCTTTGTAAGATGTTGTTTTGCTTATTTGGTCAGCTGTTGAGACCTTTACTGTTTTACTGTGATAATCAGAGTTGCATTAAACTCACAGAGAATCCAGTATTTTATGACAGGTCAAAGAATATCAGGATCAAATATCATTTCATCAGAGACTGTTTTCAAAAGGGCGTGATGAAGCTTGAGTATATTCCCAATGATGAGTAGGTGGAAGATATTCTTACCAAAGCCTTACCACGGGCCAAGCATGACTACTTTAGAGACAAGATGGCTGTGGTGAGGAACACCTTCCTCAGTAAGAGAGAGTGTTGAAATTTGGTACCGAAGGACAGGTGGTTCCAAAAGAATTTAATTTTTCTCCTAAAGTGACTTTACAATTTTTATAAAGTCAAATCTAATTCAAAAGTGACTTTAAGTGATAAAGTTACTAAAGTCTAATTTTAAAGTGACTTTAATAAAGTCAATGTAAAATTGGAAAGGAAAAGTGACTTTGGAAATAAATGACTAAGTGGATATTTATTAAAGTGGGGTGAATTAAAAAATAGAAAGTGAGATTTAAATGAGCATTTAATCTCAGCCCTGTATCTCAATCTATTTCAGCCATTGGATTTATGGATCACCCAAAAGTCACTTAGAGTTAGATTAAACGAGGAAAAGGAGGAAAAGTTCATTTATTCTTTCATGAGCAGATTGAGAGAAGGAGAGCGAGAGAGCAAGGGAGATTTCTGGATAGGGAGGAGAAAGAGGCACTAGCTTGGCACACATTCCAAGGAAACATTTTAGCAAATCTGTACATCTAAAATAGCACATAGTGAAAGGTAGATATTGGGCACAAAAATATAAAAATAAATAAAGCAAGTGCACAAAAATCGAGGAGCAGAAATCCATACAGCAAGTGATTGTACCTTGGCACGCAAGTTGAGGCAAATCTGTACAACTTTATTGCTGGTTATTTTTTGCATGCAAAACAAGGAATTCCATACAGTGTATTTATGGCAGCTTGCACACTTTTCTAGGAGGCCATACAACATTTATTGTTGTTTTGTTTTGTTGTTGTAATTTTTTCCAGTTGGCTGTGAGGCACAGAAAACGAGATAAGTTGTAAAATTTTCTTGTTGATTTTTTACTGAATATTTCTCACTGTAAAAAAGCATTTTTCATAAATAAGAAGGAGATCTCGAACTGGTTTTCCCAAAGTGATGTAGGCGGTATTTCCAGGGTCACCTTGACCAAAAATCACTGTGTTTAAATGAGTTAAATGGCTATTTATATGTGCTAATTTTTATATTTCTGCATTTTCCAGCATTCTGTAAAATTTCCATAATTTATGTTTTCACCAAAATTTATTTTTCAGTTGTTAAATATATGGATATCGGAAAGGGCATTTAACTATTTTGGAGAAATAAGGTGAAACTAAAAACCAAGGTGGGAAATGAGAAATTTTTACACTTCAGGACTTTTTTTATGGATTCAACTTATCCATTTGCTCATGGGTAATAAGGGGTAGAACTATCATGTTTCAGTCCTAACTTAGCAGTCAACTCACTCATCATGTGATTGTGAAAATTTGACCCATGATCTATAACTATGGCTTGTGGTACACCAAACTGTCAAACCACATGGTTCAAAAATGAAAGAGCAGTGGTTTTTCCTACTGTTGTTTAATGTTGGCATCACCTCAGCCCATTTTGTAAAATAGTCAACGACGACTATAATATAACTAGGCTGAGGTGGGGTTACATGTCATCAAGTCAATGCCCCATTTGGTGAGTGGTCCAACAAGAATGACTAAATGCAACGGTGTAGGTGGTAATCTAGTTTTCTAGTCATATATCTGGGATGCGTGATAGCTTCTGATAGAAATAATACAATCTTTGAATATAGTTTCCCAGAAGTAATCGACAAGGAGAATTGTTTTTGTGGTTGCATATCCAGATAGGTGACCACCATAGGCACCTAAATGGTAATGATTGAGTGCCTTCTCAGCTTCCTCATGCGTGAGGCACCTCTATAAAATCATATCGACACCACGACGGTAAAGAGTGTAACCAATGATCAGATAATCTTTGGCTTGGTATCGAATATGTCATTGTTGTAAGTGAGAGGTATCAGGTTGGAAATTTTCGGCCTGGAGATAGATCAGTAGATCTCCATAACACGTGTCAGGTGATGATATCAGAAACTGATACTCATCCAAAATTGATGGTACAGATGTTGAATCAATCGAGGCCGAGGGAAGGTCGTAAGGTAACTCTACGAAAACTAGATATTTCATTTATTTGAGCTTGATGAATTCCAGATCAAACTCCTGCAAAATGATTATACATTTTGAGTATTTCCCCCCTATCAATTGATGTGAAAAAATGTATGTCATAGGGTTGTTCTGAAATGACTGATGTTTTCTGGAGTAGGATGTAATGGAGAAATATTTGAACAGCTTGCATAGCTACGAAAGCTAGTTTCTCAACATAAGAGAATTTACATTTTGTATCATTGAGATTGCAGCTCAAATAATAAATCAGATATTCAATCCCATTTTCCTCTTGGACTAAAACCATGCCAATGGTTGTATCTACAATGACGAGATACAGGTAATAGTCATTTTGATAATTTGGAGAATACATTAATGAAGCTCTAATCAAGGTATTTTTAAGAGAATCAAAGTAATCTTGCACAACCTGATCCCAGTGGAATGGTATATCCTTTTTCAAAAGACGGGAAAAAGCTTTATGCATCTCAGCATAATTAGGAATGAACCTCCTCAGAAAGTTTTCCTTCCTTTGGAGTTTCTGTAACTTTAAAAGATTTGAAGGTGGAGGTAAATCAAGAATTTATTGAACCTTTAATGGATCGAGTTGAGTGCCCTCTCTAGACACTAAAAATCCATGTAATTGACCAGAACAAACAAAAAACACACATTTGTGTGGATTGAGTTGTATCTTGTATTGAGTTATGAAATGGGTGTGTATTTACTCTTAATTCCATCACCTTTTTGCTATTTTTTTTATCTATTTCATATCTTGATACACTAACATATTGATGGATTATGATAAGAAATGGATGAACTACTCTTAGGTAAGATTTAGGCATCATAACTAACCTTATTCCTTTTTATGCAGACAAATGACAAAAGGAATAGTTGTTGTTCCCTAGCGACGGAACAACATAAACCAAAGAAGGAAGAATGGGGCACATCGGTTGTGGTCAAGACAAAGCATGAATCAAGAGTATAAACGCTAGATATGAAGGGTGTCAGAAGATAGAATTCAGTTGTGAATCCCTCAAGATCGGGAGATCCTGAGGGATCACATTGATCTTTTACCATTTTTTGACTACAAAAGAAAAAAACTGTAGGATGAAAGGGGATGGATCTCTGTTATTTCAAATTTTAATTTTAATTTACAGACTTGTGCTATTAGAGAACACGACTGTATTGTAATGCGACTGTATTGTAATGCTACTTAATTTCAATGATTAATATATAATTGACATTGTTGTTCATTCGTATTCTTTGAAGTATCTCAGTAGTTTTCACTGGTGGCTAAGGGCTCGACCTTCGGTGGATTAAAATGCTCCTTTGTGTTATATTTTTGGTTCTCGCAAGTTTGATTGGCTTGATAGCTTTCCCATTTTTTTGTGAGTTTATCTTATTTTTTATTTACCACTTTTCTATATTGATGTTAGTACATTTTATTTATATGTTTTATAACACTATCATTTGATTCTATTTACTCATATTGTAGGTTAAGTTATTTAGCCATTAAGACAGTGAATCTTATTGATTTAATCAACTGTCAGAGTTTGGTTATCGCTATTGAACTCTCGATTGACATCATTTGCATTTGGATTGCTTAGTTTACATTAAATGTTATTTAAATTGAATTAGCTAAGAAGAGATTGGTTATTGCAGCTATTTTGTTAGTTGATGCTATTGTCAATTGAATTTCTTGTCTCAGATTTAATTATTATTTTAGTAGAGTGTTAAGTCTTGATGATTAGATGTAATACTTCCTTTAATAGTGCAATTTGTGTTTTATACATGCATCCATTTACTGTTGTATTAAAGGTTTATACTTCGTTTTAATAAACATTACCCTCTCAATTTATGGCATGCACATATTGTGTACACTCTTAGAACAAAAGGACTTGCTCGGTTGATCATTAATGTGGGGTAATTAGGAGCTTTAAAAGAATCCTTTTATTAACCAACATTTTGGCACCATTGTCAGGGAGAGTGTTGCCATTTTACAAAAAGTGATGCATATTGGATAATTGTTGTTGGGAAGGAATTGGGTATTGAAAATGAAAGGTAAGAACCTATGTAATGAGAAAGTAAAGTGCTTACCCCTCTGCCCACTTTCCAGCACAATTATAGAAAAGTGAAGTAGGTGTTTGATGTTTGTCTATTGAGAGAGAACTGGGTATTAAAAATAGAAGGTAAGAACCTGCATACGGAGCAAGTAAAATGCTTTCTCCCTGACACTCTTTCTAGTATAATTTCTAGGAATTAAGGTAGAAATAAACATTTTAATTTTTTCATCAATGACTAAGAAGAAAATACTACAAAACATTACAATCACACACCCCAAACCTAAAAAATCTAAGGGACTGGTGAGCTTTGGATGATCAAATTTTATTGACAACATCTTAAGAAAAGATGAATCTCAGCCATCAGTAGGTCCCGAAACCGTTGCTTCTAAACAACCTACTATCTCCCTTAGGGCGACAGGCTCACAATCTGTAGCCTACACTGAGGTCCACAGTAAAACCTAATGGACTGAGCAGAGTTTTCAAGATATTGAAAATTCCTGGTCAATTCCCTCACAAGAAGGGAATTCTTGCAACATCCATGAAGGAGAAGGAGAAACAGGGGAATTTCAGGAACCAAGATCCCCTGAGGTAGTAATTGAGAAGAGGGAAAATAGTGTCCCAGATCAAGGGAGTTTGGTTAGGATTATTCCCACCTTTTCTAGACATCCTAGGGTAACTCTCTAGCTCTAGAGATCAAAAAAGGATACTGGCATATCTTTGATCAAATGGACAATATTGCCTAAACACCTCGGACCTCTACATTACAGTATGCTATTGTTGACATAGTTATCAGTGCCCCCATGAAATCCATCTCTCTACAACATATTCCCACTTTTCATGGACTCACTTCAGAAAATCCAGATGCATTCCTGTTTGAGTTCAATGTCCTATGTCGAGGTTATGATTACACCACCGATCCCCAAAAACTAAAGTTGTTTCCCTCCACTTTAAATGGAGCAGCCCTACGTTGGTTCATGGTACTAGGTGAGGGAACCATAAATGATTGGGATTAAATGAAAACTTCCTTCCTTTAAAAATAACAAGATTATTGCAGATCTAGAGAACTAAAAGATGAGATATTCCAAATGGTAGCAAGTCCTAGAGAAACTTTGGAAGAGTATGTGGAGTGTTTCCAATATGACCTCCAAAGGTCTCGATATGCAAATTTGCCTATGTCTGATAATGTGCTAAAAACCAAGTTGATTAAGAGGATGAAATACCACTGGATAGAGACTTAAATATCATTGGTAAATGTGATATCTATGAAGAATACTATGTTGACATTATAGATTTGTGTATCAAATGCTCGAGGATCAATATAAGATTGAAACTAGCCGAACTTGATATGATCACCAGGGATAGAAAAATCTCTGGTGGAAGAATTTCTCGTACTGAAATCGGTAACTTGCTGGAATATTTAAAAATGGATATCCTGGGAACCTTGACAACATAATTAGACATTACGCAAGCCAAGTAGAAGCAAGCTAAAGCAGAAAAGAAGCTAATTATTTTTTTCCCTCAATGCAAGAAGAAACATAATCATAAAGAATGTCCACTAGATATGGTACAGATCTATGCCATATGCACTAAACAACATGCATAGAAAATTGTCAATCACTCCCAGGATTAAAAGAAGTCTTCAAAGAGGTAGAGGAAGAAGCAGAACCAATCTACTTATTAAATCAGCATCGCCAATGGCAAGCATGACAAACATTTATGCCTACTAACCCATCTTCATTATTTCAGGCCTCATGATATAATTCTCAGTAATACACAAGGGCTACATGGAAGAACCAACCACCTTTTCCTAATTGGCTACCACAAACGTTTTCTATGCCACCTTGGTCCAATTAGTCAAATCCAAACAATAGTTGGCCAAATTCCTCCTAGTTTCCACCATTTTGGCAGAACAATCAATATCCATCTCAACGGTCCCCGTCCACTTCACAAAACAAAAATTGGAAATCAAACTGGAAAAGACCTATGAACCAGCCAGTAGGAACAATCCTGTTGGAATTATGGCTAAAAGGTTGTCCTTGATGGCAACTCATACAGGTGATAGATCATAGTACAATAGGTCAATAGCAGAGATTGATGATCAGCTCAGAAATAATGAAGAAAATAAGAGGTTCACAGGTACACCATTCAAAAGGTGCGGACCCACAAGCATGCCATTGGTAAAGTGTGAGAATACCCGCAGTTATACTGTGCAAAAGGTGCCGACCCCTAGTTCACACACTTTCATGCAGTGAAAATCACACGTGTGGGAATCTGATGGTTGGTCCACATTATTTAAGTCATTGTTAAGTGATCCTATGGTTTTGGTCCATGGTTTAAGACCTAATCTATTGAGCCCCAGGTCTTTGGATCCCTTGTATTGGTTATCTATGGTTTTGATTCATGGTTTTAGCAAGACCTTGACTATAAAAAGGAAAGGAGATCATTTGGCTAGTGACCGGTGAACAAGTTGAAGATCTTAAGAGAAGCTAGATCTAAAATTCTTGTGATCGGTTGGTGAGTGATAGTCGAATCTAAATCAAGGAGAAAACTTAAGGAAAATCTATTGATATGTCGTGATCTCTTGGGCGCATGATCAGATCTATGGATCTGACTATCTGTGGCACATTGGAAGACTATTAATTTGGCCCTAATCAAAGGTTCGTAGGTGATCCACGGTGTGAGTGCGGAGGTACGCAGCACAGGAGAAGGTGCAGTTTGGAGGTACGCAGCACAATAGAAGCCGCAATGCGAGGTTCGCGGAGCAGAAGAAGGCACAGTGCGGATGTTCCCAGGGAAACAGGAGAGCTAGTTGCAAATGTACGCTATCAGGCAGACAGTGCAGGTGCGTATCTGATTAGAGGTATGTAGGAAAGCAGTTCACTCAAGTGCAGAGGTGCACAGGCAAGCAGCAGGAGAAGGCACGGATCTATGCAGGTGTTCTATGGGTGAAGCTGCAGACTTTTCATGGAATCTATTTAGCTACCTCTGTTTATTATTGTTGTGTTCTGGGTATTGAAGTGATACTGGTATCATGTTCTGATGACAATATTATGAGAAGTGATTGATTATGTTTAGCTTCAGTATTGATAGATGAATGGATCGGGTTCATAATGATTTATCTGTATATGATTTGATGGACTAGATCTCATTGATGACCACATATTATCCTTGTATATGTATTGATCTGGTGATTGGGTGATTCAGAATATTGATTGATTATGTGCTTAAATGATATTTATGGGTCCAGTATGAAAATTGGATGAAACGTGTCCTTTCAGATTATGTGTTGTGCTTCAGGTGTATCCAGTCTAAAAAAGTATGAAATGTGGTACCCGGAGGAGAGAATATTGTAGACTGGCACCTACGTACTAGTATCTTAGCTTGTACAAGAGCTAAGGGGGTGGTAGCTCCCTTCCAGTAGCAGTTGAAAACTTTGGAGCACTGTAGCATGTAGCAGCCTACGTACTAGTAAATGGATCGGCAAGTATAAGATCTATGGGAGTTGTAACTCTCTACAGGTAGAAGCCTGTGTACTGGTATAAGACTACACCGGTACAGAAATATTGTAAAAGGATTTTCTTATTAAGAAGAAGATTGAGATGACTTGTAGCAGGTGGTTTTCTCCTGCATTGGGTTTCCACCTTATATCACGGTGTTCATTTGTGTGGCTTATGTGTGATGATCTATTCTATTTTACTGCATTTGTTTACCGTTAATATGTTTGATAATGTTATAATACACTCATTGAAGATAAATTAATTAAATCGTAAGAAGTTGTGGAAGTAGTGGAGTTTGGAAATGAAAATTTTTTATTGACTTGATAATATTGATTCACCCCCCCTCTCAGTATTATTTCCAACAAATCCATCTGCCTCAACCTATGCTACCATCACCTTACACGTTGCAATAGAATCCTCAACCTAATCTACGACCATAGCTCCTGGCCCAGCCCAATCCAAACCCCAACAATAAACCAGTCCAATTGGTACAAATTATTGAAGGTCTAGATCGGGAAACTGAGTTGAGAGAGTGTAATGAACTCAAATTGAGGTCTGGACAAATAATTGAGTCAGAGGATGATAAAAATATACAATTGGAAGAACCATCACCTATAGAACAAACACCTCAAAGGGAGAATAATGTTAAATAGAAAAGCCATGAACAAACTATTCCCTATTCTCCACCATTCCCAAAAAGATTTATTATACCTCGCCCAATCGAATATCCCGACTTCGATCTCTTGGGAGAATTAAAAAATCTTTGTGTAAAATACCCCTCCATCAAGCTATTCAGGAGATTCCAATCTATGCAAAAACCATTAAGGAATTTTGTACCAAAAATCCTACAAGGAAGATAAAAGTAACACCAACTATCCACGTAGCCAAAACATTGTCTGATTTGTTATTATGCAGAGATACACTGGTAAAATATGAGGACCCAGGAAACCCTATAGTCACAATAAAAATAAATGGATGTTCTTTTCCCAATGTGTTAGTCGATTTAGGGGCAGCCATTAATGTTCTCACAACAACAACCTGTGAAAGACTTGGCATCACAGCCTTAGATGCAACTACAACCTTGGTGGAACTTGCTGACCAACTAATTATTAAACTGGAAGGGACATTACAGGATGTAATGATGTCTGTAGACTCTTGGGAGTACCCAACACATTTCTTGATTATTAATCCTAGAAACCGGCTTGGTGGACATCCTCTAATATTAGGAATATCTTGGCTAGCAACCGTAGATGCTTATATAAGCTGTCAAACAGGTAGTATGAATATAGAAAGAGGAAATAATGTGAAGAACCTATATTTATATCCTCTAGCTCAGCCAAGCCTAACTATAATAAAAACTAGGAACCAAACTATAACATATTTAACCGAAAAATATTTGAT
>Ga0068628_1000773_pt1 | contig 12290 bp, 5 predicted proteins | sample InSIn2gowninarea_FD_77431 | JGI IMG/M metagenome (GOLD analysis project Ga0068628, IMG submission 77431) | Clean room microbial communities from NASA Spacecraft Assembly Facility at Jet Propulsion Laboratory, Pasadena, California, USA -... ... | reverse complement strand
TACCACAGGGTTAAGAAGGAATTTTTTTGGGATGGCCTTAAATCAGATATTCAAAAGTTTGTGGCGGAATGTTTGGTTTTCCAACAAAATAAAGTTGAAACAATTAAGACACCAGGTCTATTACAACCTTTATCCATTCGAAGCCAACATTGGGAGGAGGTTTCAATGGATTTTATGACAGGTTTACCCAAGTCTGAGGGAAAGAGTGTCGTCATGGGGGTAGTTGACAGACTTACCAAGTATGCACACTTTTGTGCATTATCACATCCATTTATAGCCGGTACAGTTTCTACTGCATTTGTGGAAACAATTCAAAAGCTACATGGAAACCCAAAGATTATTGTAGGTGACAGAGATCCCATTTTCACTGGAAATTTTTGGACAGAATTATTTTCTTGTCTAGGTACTCAGTTAGCTCATAGCTCATCTTATCATCCTCAATCTGATGGGCAAACTGAGATAGTAAACAAATGTTTGGAAGGATATATTTGTTGCTTTGTATCTGATAAACAGACACAATGGGTCAAATGGTTGCCTCTGACTGAATGGTGGAATAACACTTCCTTTCATACAACAACAAAAATGACCCCATTTATGGCACTTTATGGGTATCAGCCACCATCCATCACATCATATTTAAGAGAAAATTATAAGGTTCAAGCAGTGAAACATCACATCGAACATCAACAACAAGTCCTCCAACTCCTAAAACATAATCTTGTGTTGGCACAAAATAGAATGAAACAATAGGCAGATCAACATCGCAACGAAAGAAGTTTTGATGTAGGTGATTGGGTATTCCTACGACTACAACCATATAAGTAAATGTCCCTAAAGCAAGCTAAAAAGGATAATAAATTATCACCAAAGTATTATGGTCCATATAAGGTGTTGCAAAAGATTGGTACTATGGCATACAAATTGGAGCTTCCTGCAGCTTCTCGATTACACCCAGTTTTCCATGTTTCATGTTTAAAGAAGTTTATAGGCGACAAGCTCCCAGTTCAAACAATATTGCCAGAACTTGACGAGGAAGGAAAAATTATATTACAACCAGAAGCAATCACAGGAACAAGAACTCGATAGCTACGAAATCGATCAATTTTAGAGTATCTTATCAAGTGGAAGAACTTATCCGCTGAAGATTCCACATGGGAGGATGAGAATTTTATACAGAAGTATCCAGAACTACTTAATCGTTGAGGACAACACTTTTTTGAAGGAGAGGGGCATGTTGGGTCCCTATAATACTAGTGATTACCCCATTATTATTATATTTATACCCCTTATTAATATTGTTGTGCCCCTATTGTCCCCATATTGTTATTACTGTGCCCCATAGAATCCCTCTATTGTTATTTTTGTGGCTTTGTATTATTATTTTTAGGTCGGTTGGGTTATATTGTGACTCCTTAGACTCCTATATATAGAAAGGAGGTTTTGTCATTTGAATCATCCAATAATTGATCATTTATGTAATGTAAAGGAGGTTGCCCCCTTAAAGAGGCTGAATTCCAAGGCGCGGATCTCTCTTTTCTATCTTTTTGTGAGATGGTTTCATAACATACTCCAAGCATGAATGAGGGATCTCATCGACTAAACTAAGACAGAACCAACCAGGGCTTCTTGAGACCAAACCACCTCAACCCTCAACCATAGTGATTCCACCTCCACGATCGAACATCAATAACCGTAACCATGTCAGTCTCTACCCAAGATGTTCAAGGCTCCAGGAACTAGTAACTCAACCCACGACCTTGCATGGTTCCAGAGCATTTGTCTAACCTATCTTGAGAGACTAGTAACTTAACCCACCTGTTGAAGAAAGTGTAACTAGGCTCAGTCTTCATAAATATAATTTTGATCTTTGTATTTGTAAAATAAAAGAATTATTATTTTTTTCATTAACAAGAAAAGACTTCTTGTCCATTTGAGCAGTCAAGCACATGTTGAAGTGCTTCTAGGAAAGTCAAAGAGTCAATGTAATTATTGAAGACCCTAGTGGGCATGTTACACTATGTAAATCTATGTATTAGACTCAAAGAAATATGTCAAAAGAGATCCTAAAAAGAAAAGAAAAGTCTCCTCTTCAAGTCATCTCAAAGAAATGTATTTTTGATGCACTTAAGGTCAAGTTGGCCTCACGCGCTCAAGTCAGCCCTACAGGAGGGACATAATCCTATATATAGGTCCAATCGACCTCGTCAGAGGGACAATTAAGCGATATTTGAATTCAGCAAAGAAGAGGATCAAGAAAGTGGTGCAAATAAGAGAAAAGGTTGCTTCGAGGCAAGTGAAGAAGAGAAGAAATAAATCTAAAGTTTTGGGACTGTTTTAGGGCTCCACTATGTCACATGTGCGAAGGGAAAGGATGAATTTCTGCTATTGCAACAAGTCAGAAATTGTAGCCCTCCAATAACTTTCAATTGAACAAAAAATAGGTCTCAAATAAGCCTCCATATCAAGTGAAGTGGGTCCCACCTCAAGTCAAGGAAAGGAGCAAGCTAGAAGAGAAATATTGTGCCATAATCGACCACATGTGCGAGGAAAAATTAGATCTATGGTAGGGTTATAGGATCAACCTCTAACTCAGGAATACACCTCAACAAGAACCTCATTCTCTAGCACAAGTATCAAGAAGAAGGAAGATTACCAAGCGAGGTAGAGAAGGAAAGGAAGACACCTAAGAAAGAGGTCTCTAAGGAGACCTAGGGTTTCTGCAATTGTCGGAAAAAGAGCAAAGGAAATTGCTATTAGTTGTGGGAAGAAGTGTGAAGGAAGAGACCAAGGTGCAATATAGAGGAAGGAATTTATTGGAGGACAAAAAGGAAGTTGCAAAAGAGAGACTATGTCTTGTGCTTGGAGGATCTACCAGTCAAGGGTCTAGGGTTTGGCATTTGTCAATTGAAGCTTCAATAAGAGAAATTTGCAGAAGGGTTTTCCTCTCTAGGAGAGAGAGTGTTTTCCCTAGTTGAGAGCCAACATCTTGTGTTTTTTTCTCTTTTGTTTTTGGTAACTGTTTGATGAATAAAGAGATCACACACTAATAATAATAAGAGAATATTGTGTTAATAATAAAAAGTAAAAATTTCTTCACAAATAGTTATGATGGTTAGAAAAATCTTACTATAACCCAGATGCACTACACTCTTTAACGTGGTATGAGAGCTAAGGTGACACATCAAGGAAGGGAATCTCACAAACACATATAATATCAAAGCATCTAGATCGAGAAGAAATGGTTCTAGATCCATCAAAGATGAGGGGGATTACTATCTCCTCTCCTAGATCCATCAAGAAGGATTACCATCATGGGAATGAATAAAGAAGAAAGCCTTCCATCTAAAAGCATCTACAAGAATATTCATCCAAGAAGGGTTTACATCAAAGATTCATCATCTTCAAAGAAAAGGTACTCAAATCCAGGCCCATTAAATATCTCCATATCTACATAATGAGAAGTTCTCATCACCAAGCCTCACCTGGAGAGAAGCATCTTGAATAACTCTAAAGAAGTCAAGTCATAAAATCTTAAAGGAAGTAGCAAGATCTCTTCATAAAACTCTCTTAAGTAAGTATTTTTATGTCCTCTTCTGATCATATCAAATTATCCTTTTGAAAGGAAAGCAACAAATTGGTTAGGACTGCTAATTTCCTTGCATGGAAAAAGAGGATTGATCTACTTCTCAAATACATCAAAGGGAATGTCGTTGTTCTTGCAAAGGAACAATCTCAAGCCATAGAAAAGTATAATGAGGATGAAACAAGGGCTCAGAGGATTCTTATAGAATCTGTTAAGGATCCTCTCATTCCTTATGTTTCCAAACTTGAAACATCCAAAGAAATCTATGATAAGCTAGTGGAGCTATTCTTCGTTAGTACAGCTGGAGAAGTGATATCGTTGCATAATGAACTATATAAAATGAAGATATCCAAGGAATAAGGAATAACTCCCTACTTTATGAAGGCCTCTGAGATGAGAGACTTATTGCAAGAACTAAGATAATTTATGTTAGACAAATAGATCACAACTACAGTGGTCAATGCATTACATGAGCAATGGGGCAACTTCACATCAAGTATACATGCCAAGAAGGAAGCTACCCCGTTGAACAAACTTTGGTCTCTATGAAAAATTGAGGAGACTAGACTCAAAGAAAAAGATGATGTGGGATTAAAGGAGTAAGAATTTGTTGTTATGGCCAAGAGAAAAGGGAAATTTGGTGAATTTGGTCCACAAAGAAAGCGTAAAAGAGATATTTCCAAAGTCCTAAGTTCAAGAATCACAACAATAAAAGGAAAGAGATGAAGCTCGCAATACCTAAGAAGTGAAAGAAGAAGAGAAGAATTAGAAGAAGGATGACCCTCCGGATATCTACTGTGATTGAGATCAACTTCTTCAGGAAAGTCTTATTTAAAGTTTTTTGTATCATAGGAACATGTAGCAGTAGGATAGAATGCATGATTTATGAGAATGTCATCGTCAGGAATATAGGAGAATTATGTAGAGATAGCTCAAATAAGGATATTCATGTAGAAAGGGTGAAGCCATTAGATGACCTCATAAATGGATAAAGGAATGACCATGATCAAGAATAATTATCTTAGAAGGCCACTATCATCAACAGAAAATAGCATTTGTGGAATGAGGACTATAAGGATCCTCCTGTGGAATCTTCAATAGAAGGTTCATGACTTTAATGAAAAGCATATGTCTCGATATGTATTCCACTTATGGGGATTCATGAAAGGATGATACGTAAGCAAGGAAAGATGTAGCAAAGAAAAGGGGATTGAGGTAATCTCAATCTAGGAAGCTATAAAAGGAAGCTAAGATGATTAAGGAAAGAACTAAGATGATGTATGTATGCATCTATGTTTTCATTTAGATTCATGTCATCATTTGTATCAATGAGCATGGAGAATTTCTCTAGTAGCATGGTCAAGGACAGGGTAGATGTACTTCATTGAATAAAATTCATGAAGGAATGGTTCACTCACTAATACAAGTCAACATGAGAAATGACCTCATATAGAGTATGAGGTGGTTGACTAGGAAACCTAATAAAGAATCATATAAGACAAAGATATCTAGGATGAAGGAACACCATGGACACTATGAATCAAGATCCAATAGACTTGTTGAAGGCATCTCCCGAAAGAAGACACAGGAATTCTGACAAAGGAAGGAAAACATCAAAGGACCATTGAAACTTGAAAAGGCCCTTGAGATGTGGAACATGTAGGATCCTAATGCTTCAAATCCAAAAAATATGTCATGATAGAAAGCCATCTCATAATGTATTACTTTATTTAATGTTATGCTTTGATTCCTTGAATGATATCTAAATGGGTTTATGCAGGGCTACTAGAACAAGGGTTGTAAGTTCAAGTACAAATAGCATTCATGTGATGAATGGAAATTCTTGAAATAAACATGATGAGGATGAAGTATCCATATGACGAAGGTTCCATAGACGTATCAAGAAGGCCACTTTCCATGAATAAAGGAATGACATGACAAACCAAGAAGGAAAGTGATTGATGGTTGATGCCCAACAAAGAAGAAACTTGACTAAATTTCATGACATCAAGGGAAGAAATTGATCAAGCAGCTAAAAGATAGACAAGAAGAAGTTGTTGATGAAAAGGAGAGTTCCTGGTTGAGAGGGACCTCTGACAAGTCTCTGATTAAGAGGGAAATTGGTCAAGTCGCTAGTTAGAGGGAGCTTGGGTACATTCCTTTATAAGAACGGCATATATTCCCTAGTTGAGAGGGAGAGGTAGACACAACATTCTTGTCTTCACTTAGGAAGAAATAATGGAGAATTGGGTAATCATCTGGCATCATATGCTCTTTGAGGATGTGTAGGGCATCCAAGAGAAGAATAGGGAAGAGGACATATATTCTTTGAGGGTTGGGAACCCAAGATAAGAATAATCCTAGAAGTTCATACTCAGGGAATACCTAGGTGGGTATGTACCTTGAGAGACAATGATGAAGGTGTCTATAATCATTGGAATCGCCAACATTATGCTCTGATCTAATGAGAGATAGAGTTGTTAGTAAAGGACTTGTTGTGGAAGAAATGTTGGTTATTATGATGCTAGAATAGATGGATTGCCAATTTTATTTCTCTTATGTGAATTCTTCACATTGAAAATGGCCAAACACCTTGTAAAGTGATTTATGAATACCTCCCTAGTTAAGAGGGAGTGTTGAAAAAAGTGTAACTTGGTTCGGTCTTCATAAATGTAATTTTGATATTTTTACTTGTAAAAGAAAATAATTATTATCTTTTTCATTAATAAGAATGGATTTCTTGTCCATTTGATAGGTCAAGAACATGTTGAATTGTTTCTAGGAAAGTCAAAGATTCAATGTAATTATTTAAGACCCTTGTGTGCATGTCACACTATGCAAATCTATGTATTAGATTCAAAGAAATATGTCAAAAGAGATCCTCCAAAGCAAAGACAAGTCTCCTCTTTAAGTTTCCTCAATGAAATGTATTTTTGGTGCACTTAAGGTCAAGTCATCCTCACTGGCTCAAGTCTGCCAAATAAAAGTGACAAACTCCTATATGTAGGGCCATTTGACCTCATCAAAGGGATAGGCAAGAAATCACTAAAGTCAACAAAGAAGAGGATCAAGAAAGAGGTGAAAAGAAGAGAAAAATGTTGGTTCTATGCCAATGAAGAAGAGAAGAAATAAATTTGAAGTTTTGGACAATTTTAGGGCTGCTCTCTATCACATTTACGAAGGAAAAGGATGATATTCTACTATTGCAACAAGTCAAAAATTACATCCCTCCAAGAAGTTTTGATTGGACTAAAATGTGGTCTCAAATAGGCCTCCATATCAAGCGAAGTGGGTCCCACCTCAAGCGAAGGAAGGGAGCAAGCTAGAAGCAAAATCTTGTGCATAATTAGCCACACTGTTGGAAATAATACTGGGGGGGGTGAATTAGTATTATCAAATCAATATAACTTTTTTCATTTTCATACTCAGATTCATATACGCTACTTCAGTTAATACAAACCACGTGTATACGTAACTGTGTGTAATGCAACAAGCGTATATCAAGTAAACTTATTTTTACTATGATTCTATACTAGTGCAGTCTTATACCAGTACGCAGGCTGCTACCTGCAGAAGGCTACAACCTTCTCTCATTCTCTAGACTTTCCTGGAAGGGAGCTACAACCCCCTTAGCTCTTGTACTAGTTGAACTACTAGTACATAGGTGCTGGCCTACAGAAAGCTACAACCTTCTCTTTTCTTCTAGGAACCACGTTTCATAAATTTTCATACTGGATCCATAAATACAAAATAATCACCACTGCAATACAATCATCAACTTATATTTGCATCATCAATCTCTGAATCACCAAATACTGAATCACTAAAACCCTGTCATCAAAATACAGTTACCTAAACACAGATGAAAGCCCAAAACTTTGCAACAACCACTAGAACCAACAGCAACCTGAAACATCAAATCTCATAATGCATATGCTACTTGACTGTGTCAAAATTGTGTGTACATGCACTTTCACCAGAGAGAACCCGCGTACAGATCTAAAGATAATTACTTATATCTTCACTACCATTTCCAACTTGATTCAGATCGATCCAAGCATCACAGACCCATAACCAACATACTAGATCTTCACCCTTCATCAGAAATTCAATACTTGCACATTCCCCCTCGGCCTAATGATCTTCTCCTTATATAGGTTTAGGCTTCCCTCAATACCATGGTCCAAAACCATGTAGAAACAATACCTTGGACCCAATACCTGGGATCAACACTTCAGACCAAATAACATGGACCAATACCAAAATACCATGGACCAAATACCACAGACCAAAACTTAGTTTCCCAACATGTAGGCACCTTTCCTTCTGTGAACCTGCGTGTGTACGCATACGCGCCTTTTGTTCTTCTCACTGCATGTATACGCACTTCCATCAAGGTTAACCTGTATATATCTCTCTCTTGACTTGTTGTACTAGGATCTGTCCTTTGATTGAGTTGCCATCACCTGTATCATACCCCTGAGTGAGTTGCCATCAAGGACAACACTTTTATCATAATGCCAACAATCTCTCCCTTTGGACTAGATGGAAACCAAGTCACTCTCCCCCTTTGACATCAAGGGCAAAGGGTAGACCTAGAAGTTCTCTCCCTCTGCTATCCATACTCCCCCTGAGTACTTGCTGAAATATCTGATTGGGCTACCCTTTTGTATATGCCAAGATGTACCAATCTGTCCATGCTCCCCCTAAGCACATGCAAGGTCTTTATAACAAAGACTAGCAATCCATTCAAGACCATGATAGTCATTAGCCACTATCATACACCATATACGATCTGCACCATAAGCATCATCATCCAGTTCTGTAACCTACAATACCATTCTTTTGATCAAACAGCAAGATGTATCATTTAGCCACATAAGCATCATCACCAAAGACTTCTAACCATAATGCCAACAATGCATTATTTGAAGTATATGCTCCCCCTGAGCCTATGCCAACCACCATATACCATGACCGAACCATTTCCTGGGTCTATTCAGTTGCCTTTTCCTTCTGAGCTCCATATACGAAATTCTACAACCTCTGGATCGCGTATATACGTGACTTATCTCTATTATATCAGCGTATGCAAGATGGAATACTGAAGGTCTACACTTTCAGTTTCCCCTATGTCTGTTATGTCAGTTGAATGAGTTATGTCACACCTTTCTATCTCTAATTATATCTTCTTTAATACCTAGAATTGTGATGATGTATAATCCTATTGCTTTGGAGTTTGAATTTTTCTCCTACATTCCCTTGCTTTATGTCCAAACTTGTTACATGCATAACATCTTACATGTTTTATGTTCCTTCTATTGCAATCAATTTCTTTGTGACCAAACATATTACAAGCAAAACAACATCCTTTGAAGTACCTAGAATGTGATGATCTTATGTGCTGGTCTTGAACCATTCTACTTCTGCATCTGGCTGCAACATGTCCAAGATTATGACATACATAACATTCAACATTATTCAATGGAGGGAATAATTGTCTATCACTTCCATTGTTAGGAATAAAGTATTTTCTTTGAGGAATTTCTTTCCTTGGCTATTGATGAGGTTGTCCTCTCATCTCCTTGTTCAGTATTTCAGAATTCTCATTAGAGTTCCTTGCCTAACCTTGTGAGCTAGATTCACCTCCACCAGATTCATAAAAGCCAAGACCAGTTTTGATAGTACAAGATCTTTGACTACCGAGAATGTCATCCAAAATCTTAGTACAATCTTGAAATCGTAATAGTTTATCCTTTTCTTCTAATTTACTTTTTAATATATTTACCTCAACCTGATGTTGTTCTTCCTTTTCCAGATATTGCTTCCTTATGTTTTCTTCAGCTTTTCTCCCTTCTTCCACTTGTTTCCTTAATTCGATTGCTTCATGTTCTTGTTCTTCAAGAACTTCTCTACTCTGCTTCTTTGAATCTTTAAGATCTTCCTTTAGAGAGAGGATCTTTGATTCAAGTCTCTGAATTGTTATTCTCTGATCTTTTACTACATCCTGCAATTGCTCCCTTACTCTGGTTACTGACTCCAATTGTTCCTTTAATCTGGTAACTTCTTCTGTTTATACATCCTTATTTTCATATGCCATGAGAATTCTAATGTATTCATCACTATTGGATGAGTCATTACTTTTAACATGGGTATAATAACTTCTATTACCTTCTTCAGACATCTTTCCTTTGTTATGAGGACATCTAGCAGCGTAATGACCAACTCTACCACATGAAAAGCATTTGAAAGGTAGCTTACCTTTGAACCTTCCAAATCCCCGTTCAAGATTCTTGACAAAATTTACCTCATCTTCTCCTTCTGAAATGTATCCTGATTCATTTTCTGATACTTCGAATGCAGCTTCTCTCATATTTGATGGTCCTCCTTTTCTCATCTCAAAAACAATTAAGATTCTGTGAAGCTGCGTCATAGTGATTTTCTGCAGATCCTCCTTTTCTTCTATGGCAGAAACTTTGGAATCAAATTTAGCAGACAGGGATCTTAAAACATTTTCAACTAAGACAACTTCATTAAATTGTTCACCCATATTCCTCATACAATTGACAATCTCATCTATACGCAGAAAGTAATTAGCTATGCTTTCATTACTATGCATTTTAAGATTTTCATACCATATTCTGAGAGTTTGAAGCTTTGCTCATTTTACCTATTCATCTCCTTCGTTGCTTAGAATGATTTTGTCCCAAATTTCTTTAGTTGATTTGAAATTCATGACCTGAATAAATTTTGATTCTGACAAACTTCCCAATAAGATAGTAACAACTTTGGCATTGAGTTCATATTACTTTCTCTCTGCTGTATCTGTAGGAATTGCTGATGGATATGTGTATCCACCTTCCACAATTCCCCAAACTTCTGTTCCAAGCAATTGTAAATATGTTGTGGTTCTTATCTTCCAGTGGACAAAGTTGCTCCCATCAAAGATTGGTGGCCTGATGGATGCCTCTCTTTCTTGATTGCTCATTCTGATGGATCTTTCCTTCAAGCGATCAAGCTTCTTCTAAAGGACCTGCTCTGATACCAATTGTTGGAAATAATACTGAGAGGGGGGGGGTGAATCAGTATTATCAAATCAATATAGCTTTTTCATTTTCATACTCAGATTCATATACGCTACTTCAGTTAAGACAAACTGCATGTATATGCAACTGTGTGTAATGCAACAAGCATATATCAAGCAAACTTATGATTCAATTAGTTGATCCTTATTTGAGTGCATCAGAACATTATTAACCATATGAACAGTAAACAGGTGCAGTAAAACAGAACAAATCATCACACATAAGGAGCACACATGAACACTATGATATAAGGTGGAAACCCAATGTGGGTGAAAACCACCTGCTGCAATTCGTCTCTATCTTCTTTTAATTAGAAACTTCTTTTTACAATGATTCTGTACTGGTACAGTCTTATACCAATACATAGGCTGCTACCTGCAGAAGGCTACAACCTTCTCTCGTTCTCCAGACTCTCCTGGAAGGGAGCTACAACCCCCTTAGCTCTTGTACTAACTGAAGTACTAGTACATAGGTGCTGGCCTACAGAAGGCTACAACCTTCTCTTTTCTTCCAGGGACCACATTTCATAAATTTTCATACTGGATCCATAAATACAAAATAATCACCACTGCAATACAATCATCAACTTATATCTGCATCATCAATCTCTAAATCACCCAATACCGAATCACTGAAACCCTATCATCAAAATACAATTACCTAAACACAGACCAGAGCCCAAAACTCTGCAACAACCAATAGAACCAACAGCAACCTGAAACATCAAATCTCATAATGTATACACTACTTGACTGTGTCAAAACCGCGTGTACACACACTTTCACCAGAGAGAACCCGCGTACAAATATAAAGATAATTACTTATATCTTCGCTGCCATTTCCAACTTGACTCAGATCGATCCAAGCATCACAGACCCATAACTAGCATACTAGATCTTCACCCTTCATCAGACATTCATTACTTGCACATGCCCCCTCGGCCTAATGATCTTCTCCTTATATAGGTCTAGGCTTCTCTCAATACCATGGTCCAAAACCATGTAGAAACAATACCTTTTACCCAATACCTGAGATCAACACTTGGGACCAAATACCATGGACCAATACCAAAATACCATGGACCAAATACCACGAACCAAAACTTAGTTTTCCAACATGTATGTGCCTTTCCTTCTGTGAACCTGCGTGTGTAATGTTGGCCCTCAGTTTTGGTCTTGTTTTTGCTCTAACAAATGTACTAATCCATCTATTTATCATCCATTTCTCACTTTATCCATTCCATTTTGATGTATTTTATATCCATTCAGGTATTTAATTTTAATTTTTCAAAACTCTAAAGTTTTTATGAAAATTTGGTTTTAAGTGCAAAATTGGCAGATTCAGAAATTCCCATAATATCTCTTTGGTTGATATGGTTGCAGGACACTTGGGCATGAATTGGATGCATGGATGGATAACTTGGGAACTAGGACTAAGCCAGCCATGCTTAGTTCGAACAGAACAAGCTTTATTAGGCCCATTTAGTGCTAGTCAATCATGACTAGTCATTCAGAAATCTCATAGAGATAGGGTAGTTTAGAGATTTCTATGGGATTGAGGATATCTCTTGGGATGGGAGTGATGAATTCGACTTAGATAGATGGATAAAAGTAGATGGGTTT
>Ga0068628_1000771_pt1 | contig 12294 bp, 10 predicted proteins | sample InSIn2gowninarea_FD_77431 | JGI IMG/M metagenome (GOLD analysis project Ga0068628, IMG submission 77431) | Clean room microbial communities from NASA Spacecraft Assembly Facility at Jet Propulsion Laboratory, Pasadena, California, USA -... ... | reverse complement strand
GGCTGTGCTAGTGGTGGTAGTGCTTCCTGAAGAGCCAGTCGAACTAGACGTCTGCGAAGATGAACTAGTGCTGGACGTGGCTGACGACTGAGAGGTAGTACTGCTCCCAGATGTGGTTGAGCTGATGTTAGTAGTAGAACCTGTGCCGGTGGTAGAACGGGTGCTGGTAGTGGAGCCAGTGCCGCTGGTGGAGCTGGAACTGGAGGTAGAGCCAGTGCTAGTGCTGGTAGACGATGTTCTAGGACCATTGGGTCGAGATGACGAACCTGAGGTACTAGACGTTGGTCGAGCTGTCCCAGTCGAGCCACTGGAAGAGCTAGTCGATTGCCAGTCAAACCATGAGTTTGATCTCGAACCATTGTCGTTGTCACCGTTGTTCACTGCACAACCGAAACTGTTCGAAATGGTAGCATTGGTCATGCCTGAGATCTTGCCCGAGTTGGTGTAGGACGCATCTGGGATACTCTGGGAGTAGATATCGCAGTATTGACCTTGTGCAACCCCGTTCTCGAAAACGTTGTATGTGTTGAAGAAGCTTCCTTTCTGTGCCGTGGTCTCGCTGGCACATCTCGAAGTATCGAAGTCACCGGAAGGGAAGATCTTCGAGCCAATTAGAGCGCTAGATGCGTCTGACCCAGAAGCAATAACGTTGCCGTACCACTTCGGTGCACTAAAGCCACTTGGGGGGACAACATTGTTCGATGTGTATGTGTTGCAACCAGCGATGTTATTGCTGAAGTTGCTGTTTCCACCGTTCGAGGAGACCACACCACCCCAGAAAGAGCACTTCACTTGAGAGTTCCCAGCATTATCCTGTTCGAAATCTAACACCCATTAGCAGGCATGCCAACTACACACCAATTATACTGACAGATTTGAAATGTCGAGCATTCTGTCATTGAGTCGCAAAGACCAGCACAAACACTGTTATCGTAGGTATCAATATCGACAAAACCCAAGCATCCGTCACCACCTGTCCATGACTGAGTATTGGTAGCAGTGTTCACGTAGCCCTGCGGTGTCGTAGCTTTATTGGCAGAAGAGGTAACCGAGTCGCTAGTGGCGAAGATGGAAGCTGTACTGCTCAAGCAGGAGCAGGTGTCTCGTTGGTAAAGGCTTTTCGCCGAGACAGCAGCAAAAGAAGAAGAAAGCGCAAGAACAGAAATGAGTGGCAGCATGTTGCCGGTTGCAACAGCTATGGTAAAGAACGACTATTGGATAAAAGAATGGACGCGTTGGTTAAGCACCACGCATGAGACGATGTGAAGAAAGAAGAAGGGACGAGTTGCAGCAGAGAAGAAGGACTACCTGAAGGATATGTTGCTAAGCATGATGGCTTCTGAGGCTTCTCATCTAGCTCTCGAAGCAGGAGCAAGCTGGGGCGTGTCGACGCCATGCAGGAGTAGATGAAGATACTGGCGTGAACATAGTAGCCACAAGGGAGTTAGCATGAGGCTGAGGTGGATTGAGATAGCCGATAGGATTGCATTCGATCGCTCGAGATGGCATTAGCAAGCTCTAGACAAGCTCGGTGGGCTATGATCTAGAGCGCCACGAGGCAAGCCATGGTGAATTGTGATCAGAGTTGATGCCGTTGTGGTATAAGAAAGCTCGTAAAACGGTAAGGGGAAGTGCCTAATCCAGATGCACTAATAAAGTTTCACCCCCTAGTGGAAATTTGCCGGGCGTTTCTCGAGTTGCCAGTACCTCCGACATCCGTGCGGTACTGTAGAGGCGCGGAATATTTTGAGTAACAGGTCATAAGCTTGTGTTGTTCGAGAACTGACGCAGTTCACATCCTTCTCATGATTGACATATAACGACGAGAACCATAATCTGAACATTCGGATTGTGCTGGCGTAAAAGAGCTGAGAGGAGAATGTTAAACTGATCGACGGGAGGCCAAGACTTCGGCGCACGTGTTGTGGCGTCCTGATAGATTGTCTGGACGGAATTACTCGAACTCCAAAAGACTCCCGCCGTTCCCTTACTGCAATACAGAGTATCAGGCTCCCTTGTTACTGTATTGCCTGCACCACGAATAATTCGTTACCTATGGAGTTTGTCATTGCGGATATCTCTTCCTCTCCAAGGATGCATGTCAGCACAAGTACACAAATGAACCATCGCAGTGTCCACCGAGCCTTGTGCAAGGGCTAATGGAGAAGCTGATATCCGTTCGCGAAATGGAATAACTTTCTCATCTCTTTCATGCCACAATGCGTGGGAGGGAGAGAATTGTGGCTGACGCAGGCGATTTCCTCATGCAAGCCGTCCACAACCTGCAATCAGGCTTGGATCATTCAGCTCTCTTATACTTACGAGTACAACGCCACTTCGTCTTCCAGTTGTGCGTGCTCCGAGACTCAGGGACCCAGGTCCAATGCTTCGCCGTTCCTTGTGTCCCTTTTCCGCCCACAAGGTCGAAAGCCGATGTCCTCAAGGTTAATTAGCTTGAGTTCGTACCGTTGATCTGTTTCGATACTTGAACTGCTGCCAAAGTTCACACTCCTCCGTGCATGTTTTAGGATTACTACCTCACCACCGGCCAGGTACACATGTTTCGCTGATCAACGAACACGACAGATACTGTACACTATGGAGATGGGAGTCCTTCCATCTCAGATGCGACCTGCGAAGCATACCGACAGTATTTCCGAGAGCAGTAGTCAACACTTACCTGACTACCATTTTTACAGACCCAAGCAGTGCCATCGACGGAATCCATTTGTATGCAGCCAGCACAGCTTACACTGTAACTGATTGAATACCGATTTCCAGAAAACAGCGATTGTGTCCAAGTACCATCAATCTCTCATTCCAGCTCTCAACAACCCTGGCAATGCATACCTAGGGTTTTATACTTACATGTTCATTCCAGTGAACATATCTTGTAGCGAACAAAGTATCCAACCGTCATCACTGGCAATCAACCGACTACCACCCAAACAATCCTACTGTACCTCTCTTCATTTCTCCTCATCCCAATCAACCTAACTCAGCTCAACATTATCATTCCATCTTTCGATATCAAGCCCTGTTAAACTCAGTTAAGCACCTTCCTCCCACATACATATACACAAACATGCCATCACATCTCACACCTCATTCCCCTCCACCATGCACTAACCCAGTGGCATACCCATCTAACGTCAATATACCACGTAGACAAGTAGATAGGCAGCGTGCATAGGTACCTAGTATGGTTACGTACTGTGAATAAAATACCTTGAATAATACGTGCGTCAGCATTGCTACAGTACTTGCTACTCTCAAATACTGCTCCCACTACCGCTACTACCACCATCCCATACAATTACCTACGTATGTGGCTGTTTCTGTTCACAGTGTATTTGTTGTGTTGGATACACTTGCATTGTTCCATTGCCCTAAAAGAGTGCTTGTGATGTCGACACAGTCGAGGACTTGAGAACGTATAAATTTATTCAACACGACAACAGCCACATAAAGTAAATGCCAAGGACTTTATAAATTTAGGTACTCCTCGTATTCCTCCCAGCACGCGTGTAGTGCATCGATTTATATGTGTCCTTGTACAAACAGCACGGATAATTCAAGCAACGTGGTCTGTACAAATAAAATTGAACTTTATACAGTACGTTCATCGAGTGAGAGTAAATACATACGTAGCTTAGATTCGCAGAATCTGCCGTTACCACTCTACAATAGGTACCATAGATTCTTCCGACCTTGCTTTCATTCTGAGATCCAGTTCCTGTTCAGTGTGTTCATCGAAATAGACTTTGATACGAGAGATCATACTGCGGTTCTTCTGTTTGTTCTTCCATTAGAATGCTTCCACATCCCGTACTCCTTTCCTTGTACGACCATCGCCTACTTCCCGACCAGGTACCCAAAAAGGAATACCAGCGAAGTGCTTGGCCGTTAGAAACTAACTTTTCAATGTGACTCCAAATGAGAAACTTCCACCATAGTTGTCGAGATGTAGATAGTGCCTCTACTTCTTGCTCTCTTTCTTCTCGCCCTCCTTCTTCTCTTTCTCGTCCTTCGCGTCTTTTGTAACGTCGTCATCTTCCTTATGGCTCTTCTTTGGCTTATGCTTCTTCTCATGAGTTGTTCTATACCTCTTCTCCTCTTGCTCACGCTCCTTCAGTCGATCCTCCTCAGCCTTGACCATATCCTTCCATAGCTCGTCACCACTGTCCTCAGGTGGAAGCTCCTGTTGTCTCTCCAACATGCGCTTGTGCTCTGGATCTTTCGGATCAATGTACTTGACTGTTTCGTATCGGCCAGTCTCGTTCCTGCTGTCACTGATCTCGAAGGCGGCAGATGCCACAAGTACACCAACAGTAAGGAACTGTGCGTACACACGAGCTTGCACCAATTTTTGTGCACCAGTGAGGTATTTGTTCCGATTGACCAAGGCAAAAGCTGCGAGCATACTCGCAACCCAGCTGGCGCCGACAATCTTATATCTTTCCTTTTTGCCGAACTCCATCGCACGCTCGGTGAAAGTCTCGCTAGCTCTCTTCTCATCACGGCGTTGACGCTCACGCTCTTCGTATTGCACTTGCTTGGGATTGGAGGCTCGTTCAAAGGCACGAGAGTAGTGATCTGCATAAATGATACCACCAAAGGTACCAGCTGAAGTGATTAGAAAGGCGCGCAGAGGAATGGTAAGACCTCGAAAGAAAGCATATCGGCGAGAGGCAAGAAGTACACCCGTAGCTCCTATAGCAAGGCCCACAGAACCACCAATTGCACCACCCTTAAGGGTCTGGTTGTAGTGCTCCGCTTCTTGTTCTTTTGTCAGAAGCTTCATCTTGGTAAAAATTCAGGTAAATCAGCCGCAATTGAGGTCAGAGAAGGGTTGATAGCACTTCGGAATGTTTGTGGCACGCAGTTCTGAGCTTGTTTCGGTTGATTGTGTGTCCTTGTAGAGCTGGATTAAGAATCGTAAGGTCGCAGAGGACTGTGCTAACCAATTACTGGCGGCGCGGGAGTCTCGGAATGGTGATAAGTAAACGAGACTCAATTTACCGTGCGACAGTGAGCTCGATAAAAAGCTGTACCTGTAAAGTGTATGAGATCAGGAATGACGGCAGTTGAGCTTTTCTGCTATCAACGTGCTTCAGTCAGAGGGACGGTGGAGGAGGTCTCGTTGATCACCCGAAGCTTGCGAGGCGTGATGTCAGTCGGTTTTCTCGCTTTCCAAGCTTACGGAAAACACCGCGGAGTTACCTCACGGACTTCTTTTCCACTCCGTTCAAGAAATTGATATGGTTTTTCAGCATGCCACTGGCAAAACAAGCATTCATGTACATAATTTGTATACTTTGCCTACTGCTAGGCGTCTTAGGGAGACTTACGCAACTACATGTAGCGAACGCAATGTGAACCTAGAGAGACGCCACGTACTCATAAGCTGTTCCCGGTACAGCTGCGCACGAGTAAGGTAGGTAACAATTCTGACGAACAGTTCCAGCAAAGTCCAAGGTTTTCCCAGGTGCCTTCGAAAAGTGAATCACTTCCACCGAAAGCACGTATGAATTGCCCAACGATAACGTTCAATTCCTGTCTTTGTTACTTCCTGTTGGATATATCGTGTTGCTTGCATGGCTTTCAACTCCTTGGTGGTAGCTCGTGCTCGCATTCACAAATATCCTACCGAGCCAGGTGCCGAACCGTCCCAGAGAGTGCAACGGATGCAGAGCAACAAAGTAGAGATTACTAAACAGATAGAACGTCAACACTAAGTACTGAGCCTGTTACTATCGTACGTGCTGAGAGAGGGCGGCTATGAGGAGGCACCTAGATAGTGCAGAGAGTGGTGGTCTATAGAAATAGCGGAGGGCTGTAAGCTTCGCGTAAGGGGACCGGATTCAATTCAGAGTATACGCAAGAGGGCCACGATCATTCATTGACAATATGTGCTGGAGATAGAGTAAGATGCATACCTTAATAAGCATGGAGGTCGAAAATCGCGGAGTTAAGATGCCCGACTCTGAAGTGCTCAACATGCCATTTACGCGTCAATGCGCGTTCCGACGCGTCCCTCAACATCCGTTAGAAATCACATACCAACACATCTTCCAGCAGTCTGCCACATAACAAACGAAATATATCCCACAATGCCAGAAAGACCACCAGTACCTCCTCGACTGGCTCAGCCACCTGGCAAGACATTCTTGGAGTTCTCACCGAATGGTCAGCGCATGCTCGTAGCGGGATGTGCTAATTATGCCCGGTCATTCAAGACCAACGATGATGGTGAACCTGATATGATAGATCATGTTCACGATGATACATTAGCGATAGCCTGTGGCGTGAGTTGGAGTAACACTAAAGGCGGTCTTGTAACTGACTCTTAAACTAGGACGACTATGCAATCCTCGGAGCAGAGAATGGAACCGTATGCGAATACAACGTAGCGGAAGGCAACCAGAACGATCTCAAGGAGGTGCTTGTCCGCTTTACACTGCCAATACGGGATATCGCTCTCTCGCCAAACGAAGAATGGATCGCAGTCAGCAGTGATGAGGTGGAGGTCAAAGTGGTCAACCGCCATGACATTGAACAAATATACATCCTTCGAAACCATTCTAAACCAGTGAAGCACCTAAGCTACGATCCAAGTGGGAAATGGTTGACAGCATCCTGCACAGATGGCAAGATTTACATGTATAGCATGGACGGAGAGCCGAAATTCGTCAAGGCTCTTGACGGCATAATTCAGAGATTCGAGACTGCTGACAACGCAACTTCCAAGTGTTTCTGGCATCCAGCAGGCAAAGTCTTTGCAACTGCAACAGCCTCGCGAGAGATAGTAATAGTCTCGGCTGAAGATGGGGAGGTTAAACAACGATTCAAGGGCGTACACAACAGTCCTATCACCTCGATCGCATGGTCTTATAATGGCCGTATGCTTGCGAGTTCTTCTTACGATGGCATGTTAGTTTTGTGGGACGCGAAAACGCAACAGGTTCTGCAACAAAATACTTATGAGCGAATTATTCACATCACCTGGCACAACAAAGACGAAAATCTCTTTTGCTGGTCTAATGACTGGGGAGAAGTCTATATTGTATCAAACTTCTTGAAAAATCCAACACATCTCGAACTACTCAAAGCACCTGTCGACTCTCTAGTGGCACCAGGAGATCCGGCTCCTCAAGCTCAAAACCGTCCAGCTGGCAAGCCAGAAGTCAATGGTGTCCGTCCTTTGGTGAATAGCCGTCCCCGTGCTGCCTCCCTCGATAGTCTTGACGACTTTCTCAACGCTGGTGGAGACGACAATTGGATTGACGACGACGATGGCGCAGGCTACAAGAACGAGAATGGCAAGCGTTCCAATGGTCATCTGGGCTCTGTCAACGGTGACTCAAAGCGCCACCGGTACGATGGTACAGTCTGGCAACCTCGAATTCACGATGCCTTCCAACCTGGCTCAACCTCATGGAAAGGAAATCGTCGTTATCTTACGCTGAACCTCACCGGGACAGTTTGGACAGTCGACCAACAAACTCACAACACCATAACCGTCGAATTCTATGACCGCACTATGCACCGCGACTTCCACATCACTGATCCATTTAAGTACGATAAAGCCTGTCTGTCTGAACACGGCACGCTCTTCTCTTGCGCCTCCGACGACTCTGTGACGCCACCGCAGCCGTCCATGCTCTTCTACCGTCCTCACGAAACATGGACCAATCGTGCAGATTTTCGTGTCAGTCTCCCTCCTGGTGAGGATATAGCCTGCATAGCCCTGTCCACCAAGTATATCGTGGCCTGCACGACAGCGAACTACGTCCGTGTATATACTCTATTCGGCACGCCCGTCACCATATGGCGCCTAAAATCATCACCAGCAGTAACGTGCGCCGCGCACGGTGACTACATAATCACTATTTCGAATGGTGCCGTAAACTCTGACGGCTCAGCCCAGCTTGTTTACAGCATCGAGGACGTAAAGCACGACATAACACATCAATCATCCGACCTTGTGGCGCTAGGCACACCACATCCCGATGCAGACGACTTCGACGCCCGCTCCGTCACTCTGAAATCCGTGTTCTGGACAGACACAGGCGATCCAGCAATTTATGATTCCACCGGCACACTACTAGTACTCCTGCACTGGCGCAACATGGGCCAAGCGAAATGGATCCCCCTCCTCGACACCCGCAACCTAGAACGTCTCCGCACCGGCCGAAAAGAAGAAACTTACTGGCCCGTCGCCCTCGCCAACGACAAATTCCACTGCATAATCCTTAAAGGTGGTGACACAACCCCCTCCTGGCCACGCCCACTCCTCACAGAATTCGAACTCGAAATCCCCATCGCCCACCAACCTATCACCACCAACCCCGACCCCTCCGCCGTCGACGGCGAAGAATCAACCGCCTCGCAGACCCGCCGCCTCGAAGAATCCTACGTCCGCACAACCCTCACCATGGCCCTCCTAGACGACCTGATACAAAGCCACGGCGACCACGCGCGCTACACCGACAAAACAGAGCTCGCGCGCCGCGAAATCGAAGTCGACAAGATATTGCTCCAGCTACTAGCGGCGGAATGCAGACAGGGCGAGGAGACGGGCATGAAGGCGCTGGAGGTGGTGGGGTTGATGAGGGATCGCAGTGGGAAGATGATTGAGGCTGCTAGTAAGATTGCGGGACGGTTTGGGAGGACGGTGTTGGAGGATAAGATTCGGGAGTTGGGGGAGAGGAGGTTGATGGGTGTTGAAGAGGGATGAGTTGTCTGGCTGTCTTGCTTTTCGTACCAGGTAGATACCTACATTTAGTTGTAGCGATTATGGGTTTGGATTGATAGCAGATTGAATTGTAGTACTGTAGTGATTTATTATCTATTGTAATTATAGATCCTAGTTCTACTTTTACTTAGCTAATGGCTGCTGTGAATGCAAAGCCAGAATGACTCCGTGTGAACCAATCCTCTCGGAAGACATTTTTATTCACAACCTGATCGAGGCTCCATTGTAGACACCGTTTGACTCACCAATACGAGAATCGACGGTTTCCATGTCTCTCTAAGGGCGTGTGATTTTCGTCGCGTCTGTGCTATCGAGCTCGCACCTGGGGTTACTGTACGTGACCGAGCTGCGCTGTAGGCATACTACGTGGCGCCGATAGCAGGGGTCTGGCGGGCCCCAGACTGAGAAGGTCTAAGGACAGGAGCTCCATGTTGACAACGGTGGAATCGCCAGAACGTGAGCCGGGTTGGTGTAAGACTCGAACACAAAACGAGCATGGAATGGTCATAGTAAGCGGGCAAGTCGCGCGGCCTTGTGCGCAGAGAGTACTGAGTATCGTACTGTAGTGAAAGATCTAGATGCGCTGCTGAGGCTGCCAGCTGAGGGGGAACATGCAAGATTCGGGTTGAGATCAGCTCGAAGTTTGACGCCACGATGCTAATGTAGTTGCATCTCAAGCCAGAAGTACAGTAGCTTCCTGCATGTTGCATGCACCGAGGCTGCATCTGGATTCTGGGGACAATTCCTCGCGATCAAACCGCCTCCAGCTGCAAGACTGACGGTCCCCGCCATTGTTGCATTCAGATTTACTCACCCAAGCATTTACAGTAGGCATACTCTGTGCCTCAATTCCATCCTGCTGAACCAGTGGCACTGCTCGTCCCGCGAGACTTCGGAAAATGCAGTGTCGTTATGCTGAACTGACGAGAACATCCTTACCTCGTCGTTCCGAATGACCTTTTCGGATCTTTTACAAATTCTCGCCAAGTGGACTTTTGATTGAGCTTCTGTTTCAAGCTTTGCGGCTGAGGGGACCAAGATGCACCGGAGTTTGAACACCCACTTCTTATTGCTTACATTTACACTTCCGGATACTGTCCTTACCACCGCTCAGACATTCTAGATCACACGGACAACCTCGCTGTTGTTAAACACTCTTCAGATACCCAATCAAACACCTTACAGACACACCTTCCTGGTCGAAAATACCCCCCACTTGGATCATTGACAACTGGGCAGTAAGCACCCGACCACTACCGTTGATTATTTCCTAAACACTACTGCAACTCGGCTGTCCTCGATGAACTTACTACATCTCGTGGAATATCCTTCTCTAATCCTCGTGTTTCCCCAGATCTAGCCTCGAGTCTCCTGCAGCCACATCTTGAAATGGTACTCTTTGACAACATAGGTATGGTCATCTGTTGTCTCGATAGGGCATCTTTTACAGTGCAGGACCAATTCGGATTGACCGCGTACACGGTCCTGCCGTTTGCCCTGCTCATCATGCACAATCCTTGCCCAACGATAACTCTCTTCGCACCTGCTTTTCAGCTCTCTTTGCTGAAGTCCAAAGTCAAACTTGAATGCTAGCACGCGTCGTGAGAGAGGTAGGTGGGAGCTTTTATCGAGATGTCCTGCTGTTCACTACCTTTCCCCAACCCTTTGCACTCTCATGCTGCCACTCTGATTATCGATTACAATTGCTCAGTCTTGCAAAAGTTTACTGCTTGGGAGGGTCTGGTTCACCTGTTGCAGAGGTTACGTCTGATTGTTCTGGAAAAAACCCCTGAGCATGAGTGAGGCATCAGCCTCTAAGCCTGTCACCAATTCGGTGGTGACAGAGATGGCCACGCCTGCTGTCGATTCTAAAGCTACAAAGACCCTTCAGAAGGAGGAGAAACGCCGTTCAACTGGTCCGAGCCGCCAGACCATAAATACTCTCTTCAACATCACAAGGAGCGTCAACAAGGTACACCAGATTGTTCACCCGTCCTCAGCTGACTTCGACGACGGCGACGATAACGACGACGACAACGATGATGATGACGATGACGACGAGGACGACGATCGAAACGTCGAGGACATTCAAGACGGAGATGAACCTCTCTCTGAGCAACAGTACAATCAGACTACTTCAGATTCTCACACTGATACATCACATGAAACAGCTCACTCTCATGTAGCAAGTGCATCACATCTCATCAGTCATTCTCCTCTTGTCAACAACGAACGTGATTCAAATGTTGCCAGATACCAATTTTCACCAGAGAAGCCAGACAGCTTGACTGCTCCTAAGGGGCCGCCTAAGAGTGAGCAGACCGGGGTACGGGCAACCCAGCTTCCGGCAGCATCTCATCCGAAGACACTTAATGCTCCAGCAACCGTGGCTACTGTTGACTCGGGTACGGCGAAGTTGGCGACACAACACGATCCAGCAGTACTTGTCTCCGATGAACTTACGTCGGTTCCGACACTGAAGCCCATCGTTGCTGCTCAAGCTAGGCCGGAACAAAGTACGGTAAAGTCTCTGCCCGCCGCCGCCACAACACAGTCCTCTACTACACCACCATCTCAACACAAAGTTGACCCACTTGCACCTACAGTAGCTGCTCCATATGGTTACAAGATCATCACCGTAAAAAGACCTGACGCTACTATTGCGAAGGTCAAAAGACCGCTCAAGCAGGGCGAACAGGCAACATCTGTCTCGACCAAGGCTCTTACTCGGCCATCAGCACAAAAGAGCACTACTACTACCACCGACAATGCTGATTCACGTGCCGTCCTGGAGATAAAAGAGAAAGTTACGTCGACGTTGCCCACTGCACCGAGGACTATCAGCGATACCAAAGATGCTGAAGTATCACCTAGCAAAACAGTCACCTCGACAACTACAAAACTTCCAGATGTCTCCGAGAAGGACATCGGCGGCGTCCAAGTCATAGAAAAGGAGCTGGAGTCACCAACCACTTCACAAGCGGCGACAGGCGAATTATCCAAAGGCGCACGCAGGTTTGCAAAGGTAGTGAAGGTCTTCATTTGGACTGTGGCCATCATCTTTCCGCTCTTCTTTCTAGGTAAGTGAATTTGGTCTCAATGTATTTATAGGCTAATTTGTCAACAGGACTTGGGGTAGCAACTGCTACAATGAATAACAAAAAAGTACCTGAGAGGTACAGTTCTAACAGCAGTACTTTCGATGGCACTTACTCTAAGCCTAAGAGCAAGCTTTCTATCGACCAGAAAGATCCCCTTAACCAAGCAATTACAGTGGCAGCTTCTGCTTGGCCGATCGTTTTTGCTGCTATAGTTGCACAGTCATTAAAGATGTATGCTGCTTACAAGGTAGAGCGTGGTATCAAATTAGTGGTATGTTTTACACTTATAATACTATACTGTGGCTAACACAAAGATATCTAGACTCTTGAGCAACTCATAAGCAGTCATTCCGTTGGTGGTGCTATTAAGCAGCCCTTCATGCTGCGGACGTTCAACTGGACCACGTTGATTCTTTTCTTCATTTGGTGTCTCTC
>Ga0068628_1000770_pt1 | contig 12296 bp, 9 predicted proteins | sample InSIn2gowninarea_FD_77431 | JGI IMG/M metagenome (GOLD analysis project Ga0068628, IMG submission 77431) | Clean room microbial communities from NASA Spacecraft Assembly Facility at Jet Propulsion Laboratory, Pasadena, California, USA -... ... | reverse complement strand
TGGTAGATTTACCAAAAAACGTCGTTTAGGGCCTCAAAATGGCTCCAGAAGTTTAGGACCCGAAAAACTACTAAAAATAGTAAATTGTGTTGCAATTACGGAAACTGAAAAACTAAAAGAGACAGTTGTGGGGGTCCAAGTGGGATATGTGGGTGGCCACCAACATCCACCTGGATCAGCCTAGGTCGTAGCTTGAATAAGTAGCTTAGGTCTCGTGGTTGTTCGCAGAGAACTAGTTGAAAAAGACTATAGTCGCTAGGAAGCAAGACTGTGGGCATGACTGGAGGGTTTCAATCGCATGGAGGGATTGTTATGGGAGAGACTAAAGATTATCTTAGTTAAAAACCAAGTTAACTCAAGGGTGGGCACCTGGAGAGGTTAGTTATCCCCTTGGGTTCTTATAGCTCCCGAGGAAGGTCAGTTCGGTTTTGGTTTGTTAATTCTAATTCCTTAATTTACTTGGGGATTTAAATTATATCACAGAAACTCTTCGTCACATATTTACCCAAATGAATTTGTTAGCTTGAAAAACTGTGGGAGGAAGATGTTACAAATTTGTGTTGATTATATGTATCTTAATATATCCACTTCAAAATATTTCACCCCGCTTACATCTATTTATTAGGTTTTCGACACATTAGTTATTAAAAAGTACTTATGTTTTCTTGATAGTTTTAGTGGATATGACTAGATATGAATTGCACCCAAATATTAAGACAAAACCACCTTCACATGCCCCCAGGGTACATTAGCCTACAGAGTGCAACCCCTTGGGATATTCAATGCTCCCACCACCTTGAAGTATTAGCTATTTTTTCTAAGTGGAGCCAAGATTGTTTGTAAATTTATATAAATGATTTCTTTGTGTATGGTGATTCTTCTTTCAGAAGCATTAAAAAAATTAGAGGGGGTTAGATTTAAATAGAATAACCTTTCTTTAAGTGATGCTAAGTGCCCTATGTTATAGACTACGAGGATTTTTTTTGGTCATCTTATATATTTTGCGGGAATTCAAGTTGATCCAGCAAAGATAGATGCAGACAAAGTTGGGTTGACTTTTTGATTACTAGGGATGATTAAGGAGGCCACAATTTGGACAGAACCTAGCCACTAGATTCCAGGAAACCTGGGCCAGATTCCGGGCAAATTTTTGGTCTTGTTAAAAAGACTCCTATAGCTTAAAAATGAATTTACAAAAATGCACCTTTTGTTTTATATAACAAAAAAAATATAAAAAAATGGGCGGTGACAACCGAATCCATAGAAAAAAAAATTAAAATAAAATATATGGTGGAGGGGCGGGCCACGACCCCTGGCCTCTCCCACCACTCGCTCACCTCACACCACAGAGCTTGTTGCATGGAGCCACCATAACCGCCCCACGGAACGGGGCCCAAACAACAAACAACATACATGGGTCGGTCAGACCTTAGGGTGCAGACCCAACCCAAATCACACCATGTTAACCATTAATGATTATTGTAGGTGGGTATGGTGGGTAGCATGCCCAAGGTAGGCCCAGCCCAACCATATATTAAAAAAGGGGGTTTGTTAAATCTAAAGAGATTTCATGTATAAAAAAAGGAGGCAGGGTTTGACCTCCAGACCTCATCCCTATTACGCAGATCTCAAACCAACTCCGCTAACAAATTTATTAGGAAATCCATCACCCAATTTTTATTTAAACTCAATTCATTAGTGCGCTCAGGGAGGAGGCAGTGCATGTGGTTCGAGGCAAAATTTTATAGGAGGGGTGAAATTTCACTTTGTTAGAATTTGACAAATTTAATATGGTTTCAGCACTTCTCGACGCCACGAACACAATGGCGTTGTCTGTTTCTCAATCAAAATTATGCATTTTCTGGCCATTTTTAGTGTGAGGGTGGAACCATGACTACTGTAGAAACAAGGAGCGGAGCCATGATCCATGAAATTTTCCCGACGAGGTAATTTTTCTCCATGTCGGAATATAGTCAAGTTTACAGTCATTTTTCATGGTCTTCCACAGGGATCACAATGGCGAGGTCAGATTTTCCTTTTGAATTGCAGACTTCCAGTGGACCCATGGAGAAAAATATTTGAAGAATCTAGGGGGAATCTAAAATATTCCTTGAGCCCCATATTCTCAATTTCCTAGAATTCAAAAATTGGACAATCGATTTTGCACTATTCGATGCCACAAATCTGATGATGCATTCTGATTTTTCATTCGCTCATTTCATTTTCTAGCCACTTTTCTAAGTGGAACACAGGTGTCAACATTCATGTGCGAGCAGTCATTTCCATGTGATTGATGTCGTGAGATCGATGGTTGGAGCAGCTTCAGCAGTTTGACATTCACTTCTTCAGATCGTTATGCTCTTAACCTGCAAGATGATACCAGGATACAAAATATGTGATGAAGTATACCCAAAACATAGAACAATGAAAAATAACAACAAGTATTTTATGATTGAGAAAGCAATGTTCACTTGCCTCTTTAAGGGGGCAACCTCCAATAGAGCTCAGCTGAATGAAAAAATAAGACATGATGCTCCTCGAGGGGAGTCTGTATTCTTTATATATGATTCATATATGCAATACCATGGGGCAATACCATGGTTCTTATTAATACCATCTATCTAATACCATGGCCCATTTGCAACTAACTATGGTCCCTTCATTAAATGTGGGTTAACCACTTACAATTATTTATATGGGCTTTATTGACTCTTTACTTAACTATAACTATGACTCAATCCTATTATAATAAATAAGGGGGTTAGGGTTAGACCCTAATATGCCCTCCCCCATAAGAATAGCCTTGCCCTCAAGGCTGAAGCTGCGGAAACTATTGAAGGATAGTGGCTGGTTCTGAGGTTGCATCTTCCGGAGAGGTGTCTTTCCACTTAACGAGGACTTCCTTGATCGTGCAGCCACATAGGTGCCGTTCTCATGTGTCAAGAACCTGTTCAGGCTCGAGCCAGATTGACCCTTCTTCATCCACTTCAGGTAGACTGGTTTGAATTCTGCAATTGTTCCTAATCACTTTCTTGAGGCATGAGACATGGAAGACTAAATGGATTTTTGCACTGGGTGGCAAAGCGAGCTTGTAGGCAACTTCTCCAATGCATTGAAGTACTTGATATAGTCTGTAGAATTTTGGAGATAATTTCTAACAACCATTGTCTTTGAGTGATGTTTTCTTATATGGTTACAACCTAAAAAATACCTGATCCCCTTCTTGAAATTGGCATTCAGAGTGATGTTGATCTGCCTGTTGCTTCATGCGATTTTGGGCTTGATGAAGATTCTCTCTAAGGTGGGCTAGCATGGTTGTGCAGTTTAGTAGGAGTTGATCCACTGCTTGTACCATCGAGCATCCATTGATATAAGAAGTAAGGGAAGGAGGGAGTTGACAATAAACTACTTCATATGGAGTAATTTTTGTGGTGGAATGATAGTTATTGTTATACCACCATTCAGCTAGAGGTAACCACTGTACCCAGAGATGTTGCTTTTTTGAGGTGAAACACCTAAGGTAGGTCTGCAAAAATTTGTGTTGACTGCTTCAGTTTGGCCATCAATTTGTGGATGATAGGAAGTACTGAGTTGTAGTTGGGTACCTTGTAGCCGGAAGAGTTCCTGCCAAAAGTTACTGGTGAAGATTGGGTCACGATCAGACATAATGGAAGTGGGCATGCCATGCAATTTGAAGATCTGATCCATGAAGGATTAAGCGACCAAAGTCGATGTAAAAGGGTGGGGTGTTGCACAAAAATGAGCATACTTAGAAAGTCAGTCCATAACCACCATGATGACTGACTTATTTCCTAACTTTGGAAGACCCGTAATGAAATCCATAGAAACGTCCATCCAGATTGAGGCCGGAATGGGTAATGGCTATAAGGTGCCTGGGGATTTGATTGTTTCTCCTATGTGGCACTAACAGATGTCACATTCAGCTGCAAAATTAAGAATTTCCTTTTCATGCCTATCTAAAAGAATGATCTTCGAGTGCGAGCATACGTCTTCTGAAAGCCTAAATGTCCTGCAGTGGGAGATGAGTGGAACTCCGCCAAAATGTGGTTTTTGAGGGTGGATGTTGGTGATATTATGACTCTGTCCTTGTAGAGAATAATCTCATCCTACCATGAGTAGCCCTCTGTGGAATTTGGATCCGCCTGCAATTGATTAATGAGTTGGAAGAGCCAGGGATGTGAAATCCATTCCTTGCTAGCCTCTTCAATCCATTCTAGAATGGGAAGGGAAATTGCGAGTAGGGTACTTTCCTCCTCAAATTTGCGGGATAACACATCTGCTGCAATATTTTTGTGCCTTTCTTGTAAATTATCTCATAATCATATCCCAACATTTTGGCGAGCCATTTATTTTGTTGTGGTGAGGATAGCCGTTGCTTCAAAAAATATTTAAGGCTTTGATGGTCTATGTGGATTTGGAAACGTTGCCCCAATAAGTATGGTCACCAGGTATCTACTGCATGCAAGATGGCCATCATCTCCTTCTCATAAGTAGGTTGTCCCAGATTCTTCCCACTTAGTTGTTGGCTTGTGAAGGCCAAGGGTCAACCTTCCTGCATTAAGACCGCCCCAATACTTGTACCAGAAGCATCACATTCAATCACAAAAGATTTGGTGAACTTAGGTAGTGCTAAGACTAGAATGGAACACATGGCATGCTTGAGAGCTATAAAGGCCTATTGTGCTTCATCATTCCAGAGGAATGAATTTTTCTTGAGGAGTTGAGTGAGGGGCCTAGCAATGCGACCATAATTGCAGACAAATTTGTAATGCTAGCTTGTGAGACCCAAATATCCTCTCAAGCTCTTCAAGGTCTTTGGTTGAGGCCAATCCTGCATTGCCTGGATCTTTTTGGGGTCCACCCTGACACCTTCATGCCCCACAATGTGGCCCAAATACTCAACTTCTTCCATGCCAAAAGAGAACTTGGACATCTTGACAAATAATTTATGCTGGCAGAGCAGTTGCAAGAGTAGATCTACATCCTGAAGATGTGTAGCCCAAGTGCGACTGTAGATGAGGATGTCATCAAAGAAAACAAGGAAAAATTTTCTGAGATATGGTTTGAGCAAGTGGTTCATAAGGCTCTGAAAAGTGGATGGGGCATTACAAAGACCAAATGGCATGACCAGGAACTCATAATGGCCTTCATGAGTTAGGAAAGTAGTCTTTGGAATGTCTACTTCTTTCATGCGAATTTGGTGGTAGCCTGAGCAAAGGTCAAGCTTAGTAAAGAATTGAGCCCCATTTAGTTCATCTAGCAAATCATCAACAACTGGGATAGGAAATTTATCTTTGACCATGAACTTATTGAGGGCCCTAAAGTCTAGACACATATGCCATTCCCCATATTTTTTGAGCACCATGACCACTAGCGATGAATAAGGACTAATGCTGGGACAAATGACACTTGCTTCCAAGAGTTCCTTGATTATTTTTTCAATTTCATTCTTTTGGGTGAACAGATATCTATATGGGTGCACATTTGGTGGTTGTGCCCCTGAGACCAAAGGAATGCTATGATCATGTTCCCCTCTCGAGGGTGGAAGCTCATGAGGCTTGTCAAAGACTGGTAGATGGTTGTTTAAGATCTATTGCATCTTAGGATGAATATGAAGAGAATTGGGTTCGAAGGCCTGGATGGCATCAAATTGGGCTATAACTCCATGGTGGCCCTTTTTTAACAATTTTTCCATCCGATGTGAGCTGATGATAGAGGTAGCTCCCGCTTGGAGTCCGCGGAGGGTATGTGTGTAGTTGTTCTGCTTAAAGCTCATATATAACTCCTGGAAATCCATTGTGATTGGGCCAAATGTGCGAGGCCATTCAACACCTAGGACAATGTCACACCCTCCCATGTGTATGGCAAACATGTGGGTCTTTAACTGATAATCCCCCATTTGAAGTTTGACATTTTCACAGCGGCCTTCACATTTCATTATCCCCCCATCAACAATTTGGAGCTGGAAGTTAGAAACTGCTCGGACAAAACAATGCACTACTTCTGCGACCCTTTGATGGATAAAATTATGTGTACTGCCACTATCAATTAAGACTACTAATGGGCGAAGCTTAATAAAACCTCTGATTTTGTGAGTTTCAGGAGAAGAAATCCCTGCCAAAGCATGCAGTGAGATAGCTGGTTCTTTAGGTACATTGTCCTGCTGGTTGTCCTCTTCTTCCTCCTCTGGTTCCTCAAGTGGTGGGGCTTCCTCCAATGAACTGTGATCAATAGCATCAATTTGAAAGAATTTGGGCTCCTTGAACTTATGCCCGGGGGAGTATTTCTCATCATAGTAGTAACCCAAACCTTGCTTTCTTCTTTCTGCCATTTCTACTGGTGACACCTTTTGAACTTTGAGTGTTTGGGTAGTGCTTTGAGCCTGTGTGGGGCGACCCTTGGCCATGAAATTTGGGCTATTAGACTGGCTGCTAATGCACGTTCTACTTCATGAGCTATCCTACAAGCATGCAGCCATGAGCTAGGGTGGTGTAGTCGGATGTGGGCTTGTATGGCTTCTTTGAGACCACTGACAAAGCATTCCACCTAGAACTCATCATGTGGACCTCCAGTGTGGAAAGCTAAGGCTTCAAAGGCTCTAATATATTCATTCACTGTTCCTGTCTGTCAAAGCTTAGTGAGATGACCCAAAAAATCAGATTCATGGTTAAAGCGATCCATAAGAGCTTTTTTGAATGTTTTCCAAGTCAAGGGCCTTCCGTAGCAACGTTTATGCCATTCCCACCATTGCCATCTTTCATTGTCCAATTACATGATACCCACACTAAGCTGAGTCGCATCATCCGGGATGTAATTCTGTGTGAAATATTGCTCCATTTGTGCTATCCATGCGGTTGGGTGAGAGCCATCAAATTTAAAAATGTCCAGCTTGGGTGGTCACGGATGGGATTTTTGGTGGGTGCCAAAGTGGTGAAGAGACTAGCTAGACTCACCCTCAATGTTTACATTGCTAATAGATGCCTCCGCGCATTCCTCAACTTGCCCTTAGAGAGTGTTTCATTTATGGTCTTTAGCTACAAGATGACATCTTGCAATTCTAATTCAAGGCTATCAATCCTCTCATTGGCCATAGCTTGAGCTCTAGTTTGTACCATGCACCGATTCGATGCACTTGTAATTTGGGACCGTCTGAAAGTTTTGGCGCTAACAATTGAATGGTACCACCTTGTTCAGCTCATCGACCTGATTCTTATGGGCTAATTCACCAATAAGCGCCCCGGGGGGTCTATGACAAAATAAGACACGATGCTCCTCAAAGGGAGTATCTATCCTTTATATATGATTCATACATGCAATACCATGGGGCAATGCCATGTTTCTTATTAATACCATCTATCTAATACCATGGCCCATTTGCAACTAACTGTGGTCCCTTCATTAAATCTGGGTTAACCACTTACAATTATTAATATGGGCTTTATTGACTGTTTACTTAACTATAACTATGACTTGATCCTATTACAATAAATAAGGGGTTAGGGTTGGACCATAACATAGATGGCCCTTGGTTGTGAGGTATATGCAGTGTGTTCATGTACTTATTTTGTTATGCATTTTGCTCCACAGATCCATGTTTGATGTTTGATGAGGGATCTTGTTCATTACTTGTTTTCATGATTCTTGCTTGATGTGACGTGGAATTGTCTATGTGATGTACTTGTTGTCATGATTTGTCATGTTATGTTTTGAGATCCCTCTGTTGTATGTTGATGGGACATTGAAGTTGTCGTCATGTATGTTTGCATTGAGATCCCTTTTATGCCATGCTAGCAGGATGCTCATCATGCATGAGTTTGTGTCATACTAATAGGAGTCTTTTTGACTGAGATTTCCTGTAGCGGAACATCTCTTAGAGCCACTCCTGCGTAAGGACATTTTCCTTTTATGATCATGACAACATCTCTTGTGTACATCATCACTATTGACAACACTTAATGCAATGGCCTACACCATATTGGCTCCAGGGCCTGGAGATGTAGTCCCTCCTAGACGAATTCCATTATCAACAACTTATGTTTTTATGTTGCTGATGATTGTCTTATTCCTCTTCTTTACAGCATGTAGATGTATTCGTTAATGTTATTTAAAAAATGCAATTTAACACATCACGAAAGTAAAATGTCTTGGAAGGGTCCTTTGTCACACATGGACCTGGATCAAGTGGTATTAGAGCAGGTCTTTGCATTGATGTGAATTTCAATGTGAACAATGGAATATGCAGTGACATAGGATGAAAAAGTGATGTACAAGACCATGCTCACAATTTTTAAAAGGGTAGAAATAATGTATGAAACTATATAGAAAGAGACAGAGGAAAAGAAGCGATTGCGGCTTTAGTTGCGAGCCACGGAAGAGGCCTTGGAATAACTGAAGCACAACAAACATAATATTCAAATAGAGAATGTTGAATTGAAGACGTGTCTACATGAAGAGAAAGAGGAAAAACAAAGTTTTCTACTACAATGGTAAGCAAAGGATGAGGCCATGGAAAACCTGTAGCGAGACCCATGTGAGTTAAAAAGTAGCTCTCTGAATTCATGTATGTTTCCTGATGATGATTTTTCTATTTTTGAAGATCATACCATAGGAATTGGCTCCAAACTATTGAAGAGAATGGGGTATGAAGGAAAAGGCTTAGGTGTTAATGGCCAAGGCATTGTCAACCCCATCACAGTAGAGGAATTACTGTGTCGAAGAGTACTTGGGTGTGTCAGAAAATAAGTTGGGGAATGTGCTGAGACAGCTAGTGAACCACCAACAACAGATGATGAGAATCCCTCATCAGTTCTTTCTAAATCAATAGAGGAGGTAAAAGATGTTGATTTCCTTTTAGTTTTGTTTTCACATAGTATGATTTCTATTAGAGATTTGGAGATCCCCATTACAGGGACAAACATAAGGCTCCTTACAACAATGAGGCACGAGTAGGAAAAATAACTTGGTGTTAATAACAGAGATATAACTCAACCATTGGAGGTTGTGGAGAGATCTCAATTTATAGGCTCGAGATACACCAAAGGAGAGTTTTCAAAGGTGTCGTATGCTTATGAGATGTCATGGAAATTGTCAAGCAAAGAGAATGATGAGAACCCATCCTCATCATCCCATGGAAGTTTCCATCACAAGGAAAGAGCTGAGCCAAGCTCTCATCACCATAATAACATCAGAGACAACGAGAAAAGGTATAGCCAGTTTCAACATTTGAATATTCATTTCGATTATAATCATTTTTTTAATGATGAACGTAAAACATGGCATCGAAAAACATGTACCTTTTGTGGATTACATAATGATACATTTTCTATGTGTTGGAAAAGAATGGTAGCACATAATAGGATGAGGTGTGAAAGACCCGCTCAACAGTAGGTAAAGAAACATGTTAAATAGATCTAGAGGAAGAAGACCTATTGTAATCATTACGACAAAAATGGCCATCAAAGAGCCACTTGTTGGAGACTTCATCCAGAGCATCACCTTAAAGACAAAGTGTTGGTGCATAAACCAAGTGAAGTAGTTGTTCGACCATTGAACGCGCCACAAGGAGGTGACCCATTCATGTTGATAAGTGAAAAATGGTTTATAGACATGTTAGCATTTCATGGTCATTCTTTCGTAAATCATTTGTTTCATTTTAAAATGTAAAAGTGATGATGTATTTCAATCACTTTTTCAATGACAATGATGTTTGGTCTTATTTTGAGATGCATGATAAAATGTGAAAGTGATGTTGTGTTTCCATCACTTGTCAAAAAAATAGTGTTTGGCCTTATCTTTGTAAATCATGTGTTGCAGCGATGATGTGTTTTCTATGACTTATTGAAGCAACAATGATATATTGGTCTTGTTCTAGTAGCTAGGGTGTTGCGTCCATCTCATTGTAAAATTTACCACCTAGTATGTGTTATAAACTCGTGGAAAGTGTGGGATGCTTGGGTCATTAGTTGTTTAGGAAAGGCAGCATGTAATTTGCGAAAAATGTACTACAGAGGTTGCAGGTATCGGCTCATCACTTAAGGCTCCGAAGAAAAAAGGTGAAGGAGATGGATGCGAGACCTTTCAGGATGCTTGTTATGCAGACAAGGTATAGAAAAGTTGTAGATTATTTTTCATGTTTTTGTAGGACCAAAAGCTCCTTAGTGGCGAGGATTGATCCAGGTGGCTCTAGAGGCACACACATGACAAAGAAGACTCAGGAAAGATGAAAAATTCAAAGTGTTTAAATTATGCTCGAACTAGGTTCATGTTAAATATCTCGTCGCCTTAATCGCGGTGGTGTGAATGGTTCATCAATCTGAGTCTGGATGAAGGAGATAGAAGTAGTCAAAGTTGGGTTGACCTTTTGTTAACTAGGCATGCTTAAGGAGGCCACAATTTGAATAGAACCCATCCACCAAATTTTGGCCAACCTGGGCTAGATTCTAGGTGAATTTGTGGTCCCATTAAAAAGACTCCTATGGCTTAAAAACGAATTTCCAAAAATGCACATTTTGTTTTATATAACAAAAAAAATATTAAAAAAGGGGTGGCACGCCACCAACCCCGCCACCCCAACTCCCAACGGAATCCACATAACAAAATTAAAATAAAATAATTGGTACAGGGGCGGGCCACAACCCTCGTCCCCTCCCATGGCTCCCTCACCTCACACCATAGAACTCCTCCCACAGAGCCACCATAACCGCCCCATGGAACGGGGCTCAAACAACGAACAACATACATGGGTGGGCTGGTTCTTGGGGCCTGGACCCAACCCAAATCACACCACATTAACCATTAATGATTATTGCAGGTGGGTACAATGGGTGGGCCCAACCCAACCGTAATATAAAAAAAAAGAAGGTGGCTCGCTAAATATAAAGAGATTTCATGTATCAAAAAAGGAGGAGGTGGGGTTTGACCTGCTGACCTCGTCCCTATTCAACAAATCTAAAATAGAATCCAATAACATATTTATTGGGAAATCTATCACCCAATTTTTATTTAAACTCAATTCATCAGTGCGCTTAGTGAGGAGGCAGTGCAAGTGGTTTGAGGCAAAATTTTGTAGGAGGGGTGAAATTTCACTTTGTCAGAATTTGACAAATTTTATATGGCTTCAGCACTTCTTGACACCATGAATGCAATGGCGCTGTCCATTTATCCATCAAACTTCTACATTTTTCGGCCATTTTCAGTATGAGGGTGGAACCATGACTGCTGCGGAAACAAGGAGTGGAACCATGATCCATGAAATTTTCCCGAGGAGGTAATTATTCTCCATGCCAGAATATAGTCAAATTTACAGTCATTTTTCATGGTTTTCTGTAGGGATCACAATGGCGAGGTCAGATTCACCTTTTGAGTTGCAGATTTCTAGTCCACCAATGGAGTAGAATCTTTAAGGAATCTAGGGGGAATCTAAAAGATTCCTTGAGCCCCAGATTTTCAATTTCTCATAATTCAAAAATTGGACAGTCGATTTTGCACTATTCAATGCCATAAATCTGATGATGTTTCATATTTTTCATTTGCTCATTTCATTTTCTAAACACTTTTATAAGTAGAATGCAGGTGTCGGCATTTATGTGTGAGTAGTCATTTCCACGCGATTGATGCTGTGAGCTCGATGATCCAAGTAGCTTCAGCAGTTTGATATTCGCTTATTCAGATGGCCCTTGGTTTTGAGGTATATGTTGTGTGTTCATATACTTCTTTTTCTATGCATTGTGATCCATAGATCCCTATTTGATGTTTGATGATGGATCCTGTTCATTACTTGTTTTCATGGTTCCTGCTTGATGTGACATCGAATCATTTATGTGATGTACTTGTTGTCATGATTTTTCATGTTATGTTTTGAGATCCCTTTGTTGTATGTTGATGGGACACTCAGGTTGTCATCATGTATGTTTGCATTGAGATCCCTTTTATGCCATGTTGGTGAGATGCTCATCATGCATGAGTTTGTGTAATACTAATAGGAATCTTTTTGACTGAGAGTACCTATAGCAGAACATCTCTTAGAGCCACTCCTGCGTGAGGATTGTCTAGTCAATTTAGTGTCCTAAATTTCTCTATATAAATTATCAATTTGGGTATAGAAAACCGATGAATTGTAGTGCACTATATGTGCCTAGTTAACCTTTCTCTTACTTCATTGTTTTTTATTTTATGTTGTTTTTGGGGATTTTGTTTCTCATGCTTAAGGAAATTAATCTAAGAAAGAAAAGTTATGCTTCTAAATGAAATCTCTAAATGTTAATGGAAAACTAAAT
>Ga0068628_1000769_pt1 | contig 12306 bp, 11 predicted proteins | sample InSIn2gowninarea_FD_77431 | JGI IMG/M metagenome (GOLD analysis project Ga0068628, IMG submission 77431) | Clean room microbial communities from NASA Spacecraft Assembly Facility at Jet Propulsion Laboratory, Pasadena, California, USA -... ... | reverse complement strand
GTCCTTGTACCCACCCAGTTAGTACATTTGGTTCCTGATGGCGTTGCCGAAATTTGGGAGTTTCCCATCGCCATTAAAGAGGGATGGAAGTGGTATGTATCGTTAGAGGGTTGGATTGACAAACAACTTACTCAACGCCAAGAGTGTTTTTTAAGTCCAGCTTACTCTCACCCTAGTAATCAAGATTACGATTTGCATTGTTTTGTCCGTAACTTACCAGATATAGGAGATTGCATTGGAACCAAGCAGCCAGTTATTTTGTTTAGTTATCGGGAGGAAAGATTATGGGGACGAAATTTAGCGGCGCAACAGCGCAATATACAAAAGCTTTATCACCAACTAAGCCTACTTTTCCCCGATATGGTTTTTGTGCTAATAGGATTTGGTAATAAAAATCGGATTTCACAAACTAAAGCTGAAATTATCGACCTTAGAGCCGATAAGTTTGACTTAGAGCGCGATCGCCTGTGGATGGCTTATATGAAGGCGGCCGATTGTGTCATTGGCGTACATGGTTCAAATATGCTGTTACCTTCAGGACTTGCCAAATCAACGGTTGAATTAGTACCGCGTTCTAGAATCGCAAATACTGTTCAAGATTTTTTATTTTCTGCTCATGAAACAGACCTGCGCGACGCACTACTTTTTTATCGGTTGCTTTATGGCAACGAATCCTTGTCAGATATTCAGCCTTCAGAGGTAACTAATATGGTTGCAAGCGTTTTACTTTACTCACCTATTAACTCTAATTGGTTTAAAGTAGATAACTCTCAAACTGCCCTAAGCAGTTTACACTCTGCTTATAAAAAATTTTTAGAGCAAAAAGCTAAAGGTTACTTACAACTATCATCCTCACGTGCTTTGTTAAAACAAAAAATTAAACAAACTGTCAAACTTTTTACGGCAGCTAAATAATTTATGTCTCTTTCTACTCCTGTAGCTTTTTTAATATTTAATCGCCCAGAATTAACAAAAATTGTATTTTCAGCAATTCGCCAAGCTAAACCGCAGAAATTATTAGTAATTGCCGATGGAGCTAGATTTCCAGAAGAAGCGGAAAAATGCCAAAAAGCAAGAGAAGTTATTACCCAAATTGATTGGGAATGTGAATTATTAACCAATTTTTCAGATATTAATCTTGGCTGCGAGCAACGGGTAATTAGTGGCATAGATTGGGTGTTTTCGCAAGTTGAAGAAGCAATTATTTTAGAAGATGATTGTCTTCCCTCACTATCTTTTTTTAACTTTTGTCAAACATTACTAAAATATTATCGACACGATCCGCGAGTTATGCACATTGGCGGTAGTCAGTTTAATTCTAGCCAAGACAAAACCAGTAATAGTTATTACTTTTCTAAATATGGCGGTACTTGGGGATGGGCTTCTTGGCGCAGAGCTTGGCAATATTTCGATCGAGATATGAAAACCTGGCCTGAGTTTAAAGCAAACCAAATAATGAAGTCAATTTGTAGTAGTCTTCACGAACAATTGTACTGGACAAATATATTCGAGCGCGTGTTCAAAGATGAAATAACTACCTGCTGGGACTACCAATGGCTTTATGCTCGATGGATTCAAAACGATTTGTCAATAGTGCCTAAAACGAACCTTGTTTCTAATATAGGGTTTGGGTTTGATGCTACTCATACTTTTAGTTCAAGTCCTTTGGCAAACTTACCAACTATAGATATTTGGAATATAGAACACCCTTTATTTATGGTTAGAGATGTGAATGCTGATAGTTATACATTTGAGCATTACTACGGAGGTAAACCTAAAAATAGCTACAATCGTTTAAAATCAAAGCTTAAGAAAGTTTTTAATCAATGAATACCACTTTAAAAGGTAAATAATCACTTTTAATTAAACTGTCAATAAAAAATAAAATTTACTTAAGTTTAAGCTAACCTTGTTTTCCTGTTGGGATAGGTTTGAATTAACCCATGAATATTAAAAAGCAGTTAAAAGACACTATTAGTGAAATTAATTACAAAATTTACAAGCGTATTTCAAATAATTTTGCAAACATTCAGCTAAAATATTTAACTGAAACTTGCAGGCGCAAATCTATTATGGGGGATTATGTAAAAATTTTACCCACAGCAAGAATTGAAAATCTTGCTAATAAGCCCGACCTTATTTGTATTGGTAAAAATTCCGTTTTAAGAGGTGAACTACTTATATTTGCTCACGCAGGTGAAATTCACCTAGGGGAAGACTGCTATATTGGCGAAAACTCGCGGATCTGGTCTTCTGAGTTGGTAAAAATAGGTAATAGAGTATATATTTCTCACAATGTAAATATTCATGATACTAATTCTCATTCTTTAAATTCGCAAATAAGACACGAGCATTTTGTCAAAATAATATCAACAGGTCATCCAAAAATAAATAATTTTGATATCCAATCTCGACCTGTATATATTGAAGATGATGTATGGATAGGCTTTAATTCGACAATTTTTAAAGGAGTAAAAATTGGCAAGGGGGCGGTAATAGGTGCGTGTTCGGTTGTAACTAAAGATGTTCCTGAATTTGTTGTTGTAGTTGGAAATCCAGCTAAGGTAATTAAAAAAATATGTTGAATACATCTTTAAAAAAGATTTACAGAAGTTTAAAAACTTGGCGGGATAATTCTGTAAAAACCCAGCAAGTTAATACTTATATTAAAAACGATCGCAAACCTTGGTCTTTAGGTTATGAGGTGTATAAAAAAGATTTTATTCATAGAGCTATCAACGATACTTTTATAATGGATAAGTTTCGCGATCGCCTAAAGTTACCAGATAAATATGGTGAGTTTTTAGATGAACGAGTAGTAGAGTATCCCTGGCTATTATCGCGACTTAACAACGAGAAAACAAAAGTACTTGATGCTGGTTCTATATTAAATTACGACTATATTTTGAATTATGAAACCATTGCTAATAGATCGGTAACAATTGTTACTTTAGAGCCGGAAAATAACTGCTACTGGCAAAACAAAGTATCCTATGTGTTTGGAGATTTACGAGAATTAGATTTTAGAGACAATTGGTTTGACGAAGTAATTTCGCTATCAACAATCGAACATATTGGCATGGATAATTCAATTTATTCAGACGATGAAGCTTTTAAAGAAAAAAAGAACTTAGACTTTATCAAAGCAGTAAAAGAATTTAAAAGAGTAACTAAGCCAGGGGGAAAAGTTTATATTAGCGTCCCTTATGGCAAGTACACAGACTTTGGTTGGTATCAACAGTTTAATAAAGAAATGATCGAGCAATTAATTTATGCTTTTGCGCCTAGTAAATTAGTAGAAACTTATTATTGCTACAAAGCTGGAGGATGGTCAATTAGTGACAAAGAACATTGTCAAGACTTTGCTGGGTTTAATATTCATGAAACAAAATATTTTAATCCCAACAGTACAAAAGATTACGATCCAGATTACGCAGCTTGTAGCCGTGCGATCGCAGCTTTGGAACTTTGGAAATAATTTTTTAGTATGAACGCATTTACTCATAGTTGGGAACAAGCTGTAAGTTGGTTGCGATCGCAGCCACAACAGGAAACGCTTGTTAAAGATTGCTATTACGACGATCCGATCGAATCGGCCGCCGAACGATTTAGTAATAGCCAAGAGTGGTTAGCCGTGCAAAAGCTACTGCAAGATCGCCTGCGCGGAAAAGTCCTCGATTTGGGCGCAGGGAGAGGTATTTCTAGTTACGCCTTTGCCAAAGCTGGTTGCAACGTTACCGCCTTAGAACCCGATTCTAGTGCTTTAGTTGGCGCTCAAGCTATCCAATCGCTAGTCGATAAAACTGGTGCAGCAATTCAAACAGTTCAAGAGTACGGGGAAACCTTACCGTTTGCCAGCAATACTTTCGATTTAGTTTACGGACGCGCGGTATTACATCACGCTCAAGATTTAGACAAGCTGTGCTTTGAAGCTGCTAGAGTTTTAAAGCCAGGGGGAACGCTTATTGCTACTCGCGAACACGTTATTTCCCAAAAAGCAGACTTAACAACATTTTTACAATCTCATCCTCTCCATAGCCTATACGGTGGAGAAAATGCTTATTTACTGCATGAGTATACCCAGGCGATCGCCAAAGCTGGACTAAAACTAAAAAAAGTTATCGCACCTTACCAAAGTGTAGTAAACTACGCTCCCATGACCGAACTAGAATTTCAAACAAAGCTCGCCTCGTTGTTAGCTCGTTATTGCGGCAGTAAATTAGCAACCGAACTTGCAAATAACAAAACTATGCAGGCTTTGTATGGTTGGCTGCTTTCTCAAAAGTCTAATTATCCCGGTCGTCATTATTCTTTTTTAGCCGTTAAACCGTGATGGCAATGACTACTTCGATCTTAGTAACTGGTGTTGCAGGCTTTTTGGGTCGATACATTGCCCGTCACTTTTTTGCCCAAGGCTGGTATGTGATTGGGGTTGATAATTCGCCGCCAGAAAATGCCCCCCTAGGCAATTTATCGGTTTACTATCGTCTCCGATTGCCCGATCCAAACCTCCGCCAATATTTACAGCAACACTCTCCGCAAATTTGCATCCACTGCGCGGGTAGAGCCTCAGTGGGCTTATCTGTGACCGATCCTGCTGCCGATTATTATGCCAATACTGCTTTGACTTTAGAAATACTCAACGCTTTACGCCAAGATGTTCCTAACTGTCGATTTATTTATCTATCTAGCGCCGCCGTTTATGGCAATCCCAAATCCTTGCCCGTTAGCGAAGACCAACCGCCAAGTCCCGTATCTCCCTACGGTTTTCATAAATGGCAAGGCGAACAGCTATGTCTTGAGTTTAGTAAAGTTTACAGTTTACCCACCGCCAGCGTGAGAATTTTCTCCGCTTACGGGCCTGGTTTGCGCCGTCAGGTAGTATGGGATATCTGCCAAAAAGCGATCGCCCAAAACGCTCTAACTTTACAAGGTACAGGCAAAGAAAGTAGAGATTTTATTCACGCTCTTGATATTGCCAAGGCTTTAGATCTAATCGCTACTCGCGCGCCAATGCAAGGGGAAGTGTATAACTTAGGCACGGGTAGAGAAGTTGCGATTTCTAACTTAGCAGCTATGGTTTTAGAGGTGCTAGGTTGTGACTATACTCCCGCGTTTGATGGAATCGTGCCAGTAGCTACTCCTCTCAATTGGCAGGCAGATGTATCAAAGTTAAATTTTTTAGGCTTTAATGCTTCTGTACCTCTAGAACAGGGTATTAAAACCTTTGCAAACTGGTGTAGAGCAGAGCTAGTAGGAGTATGACGAAACCGTTGCGGATTGGTTTAATTATGCAAGGTAGCCGCGATTGGATTGGCGGCGCGGAATACATTAAAAATTTGATTTTAGCTTTAGGTAGTTTGCCAGAGGAAGTCCGCTCAACTTTTGAATTGTACTTAATTTGCAGCAAGTCTATTGATGCGGAGTTACATAGCCAGATAAGTTCTGCGGTAGATCGTACTTATTATTTAGAAGTTGATTTAGAACCAGCTACATTAATAAATCGTATACGTTGGAAGCTAATTAAAAGCTTATTAGACCTTCCCGACCCCAGACTTAATGCTTTTATTAAAAAAATAAATCTAGATTTTATCTACCCCAACTTGAATCAAGGTAAAACTAAAACTGCTTGCCCTTCGGCGGCTTGGATTCCTGATTTTCAGTACAAGTATTTGACTCAGTTTTTTACAGAGTTAGAAAGGAAAAAAAGAGAACAAGCTTGTCAAAAAATTGCTAAATATGCGGAAGTCGTGGTACTTAGTAGCCAAACTGCTGCTGCTGACTTGCAAAAGTTTTATCCTCAAGCAGCCCATAAAACTCGAATTTTATCGTTTAAAACTTCTTGTTTACCGCAGTGGTATGAATCCGATCCTGTTGCTACTCAAGCAAAATACAATTTAAGCGATCGCTTTTTCTTAGTCAGCAATCAATTTTGGCAACACAAAAATCATTTACTAATATTTGCCGCCCTAAAAATACTCCAAGAAAAATCAATATATCCTACAGTAGTTTGCACGGGTCTACTCTACGATCACCGTCAACCGGAGTATGGAAATACTATTACTCAAACTATTGAAAACTTAGGTATTCAGCAACAAATACACCTATTGAGTTTAATCCCAAAAATCGATCAAATTCAATTAATGCGGCGCTGTTTGGCAGTAATTCAACCTTCACTTTTTGAAGGATGGAGTACCGTAGTTGAAGATGCTAGAACCTTTGGTAAATCAATAATTTTATCTGACATTCCCGTTCATTTAGAACAAAATCCACCTAATAGCACTTTTTTTGAACGCCATTCTAGCGAAAGTTTAGCCACTATATTAGCTGACAGTTGGCAAAGTTTTAATCCAGGGCCAAACTTAGAACAAGAAGCTATAGCTAAAACAAATAATGCTATTGAAGTTCAAAATTTTGGGTATAATTTTTTAGAAATTACTAAAGGGGTTTGTGAGCGAAAAAACCTTCCCTAAAATATCTATTGTAACTCCTAGTTATAATCAAGCTCAGTTTCTTGAGGAGACAATTCAAAGTATTCTTTCCCAAAATTATCCAAATCTTGAATATATTATTATTGATGGGGGTTCTACTGATGGCAGTTTAGATATTATCAAAAAATATTCCAAACATTTACATTATTGGTGTAGCGAACCTGATGCCGGACAATACGATGCTATAAATAAAGGATTTAAGCATTCAACGGGAGACATTATGACATGGCTCAACAGCGACGATTTGCACTTTCCTTGGACGCTTAAAACAGTTGCAAGTATCATGTCTGAGCTTCCTGTAGTAGAGTGGCTCACTACTTTGCAAATAGGTGGGTGCGATTTCCATAGCTTTTCTAGAGGATTTGATACCTTAGCGGGTTTTTCTAAAGAAGCTTTTTTAGATGGCTGTTATCTCTCGATTCATTTTATTCAACAAGAGTCTACTTTTTGGAGAAGAAGCTTATGGCAAAAAGTTGGAGAAATACCTACTAAATTTAATTTAGCAGGGGACTTTGCTTTGTGGGCAGAGTTTTTCGATCTTGCACAGTTATACGGTACTATTTCCCCTCTAGGCTGTTTTCGTCGCCAAAATAATCAAAAAAGCCGACAATTACAGCAATATTTAGAGGAGGCTAAACAAGTTTTAGCCATTAAGCAAAATAAGTACCAGTGGCGACCCTCACACGATCGGCTCAAACTAAGGCGGCTCCGACTAAAATTACATAAATTTCCGCAAATAAGAGATCCAATTACTTCGGTTTTTGGTGGATATACAGGAAAAAAAATAGTTAGGAAAGATATGGATTTACCGAAGGGATACTGGAGTATAGAAACTTATAAGTTTTAACAGTAATAAATAACTTAAGAAATAGCAGAATTACAGATTGTGAGTATCAATATTTGCTTTTCCTGCTAACAACACAAAATAGGTTCTGATATGGAAATACTAGCTTTTTTAGCAGTTTTAATAAATGTATTTATTTTTTCTTCTTCCCTAGCTCTCAATATTATATTTACAGGATATTCTTCTTACGTTAGGCTACTATTAATTGTTTTATTATGGGCATTTACAATATTTGCAGTTTTTTACAAAAAATTCTTAAAAGCTGAAGAATTGCGATTGCCCAATCAAATGCTTTACTTTTTACTATGCTGCATGACAATCATGTTAGCCATATCAGCTACAGTTAGCGAAGCCCCGATTATTGCTACATTTTATTCAGGCTTAACCTATTTTTCTTTTTATCCTCTCATCTACTTACTTTTAATTATTCGTAAAAATCATGTATTGACAAAAAGATTGTTATTAATCATAGTTTTTCTGTGTGTTTTTCTGTCTTTGGGGCTTATTTATGACGGTACGATAGGCTTAAAAAACGCTCCTTTTGTCAACAGTAGAATCATCGCAGCAATTGAGGAATTTAATACAGTAGATGGAAATGGTCAGCAAAGGGGAGGCTTCTTTTTTGGCAGTGCAACCTTAGTTTATCCGTTTTTGTCTATTGGAATTTTATCTATTATTATTCTCAACAAGCTTTTTAAAGATCGTAAATTAAATTGGCTTGCTGCTTGGAGTATTCCGGTCATTTGGTTAGGTTGCTTTTTTACCTTTAGTCGCGCTCCTCTAATTTTAGGCACACTTTTTAGTATTTATGCTTTTGTTGAACTAGGTTTAATTGATAAAAATATAACTATGAGTCAAAAAAGCATACTAATTTTGACTTTTATTATCTTATTATTTTTAGCCCCAGAGGTGAAAAATTTATTGTTTGAGCAAGCAGGTTTTTACCATATCGATAGATTTGAATCTACTTTTGTAGAGAGCGGAACTGGAAATTCTCTGAGATTTTCTGCTTGGAAAAAGGGACTTGAATTATTTGATTCGATGGAAGCTTGGCGGGGTTATGGATTAGGCTCGTCAAACACAAGAATGGGTCAGCTTTATGATTTTAAAGTCAGGTCTCATTATGAAAGCTCAATTTTCTTGACTTTTTCTGAAGGCGGTATTTTTGGTTTAATTACTAGATTATATCCCCTGCTACTAACTTTTTGGATCTCGCAAAACACTATACTTAGCAGAGTTATTTGTGTATGGACGTTACTGTTTTTTGTCAACTTATGCGTATCGCCTCTAATTGATAGTCATTCTGTGCAAATAGCTTACTTTTTAGCAGTGTCTTTGTGTATAGCTTTTGCACCACTACTTAAAAAAAATAAAAAACCAGCAAACCTATCTAAAATAACCTCATGAGCTACAAATCTAGTTCAATGCCATCAATTTCCGTGATTGTTGCGGTGTTTAATCGAGTAGAATCTTTACAGCGTTGTATTGAAAGTGTAACCTCTCAAACCTATTTGAATAAAGAATTAATCATTATAGATGGTGGTTCTACAGATGGAACTGTTGAAATTTTAAAGGCTAACGATCGCCAAATTACTTATTGGGAATCGGAACGCGATCGCGGAATTTATCATGCTTTTAATAAAGCCTTAGCTCAAGCTAAAGGTGATTGGATATATTTTTTAGGTTCGGATGATTATTTGTGGGATACTCACAGTTTAAGCAATATTGCTCAAAAGCTAGAAAATATTAAACATACAAATGTGCTTTTGGCTTACGGGAAAGTTGCAATAGTCTCGCAAGGTGGTGATGTACTTCAAGTAATTAATAAGCCTTGGCAGGAAGTACAAAATTTGTTTCTCCAAGGCTGTTATATATGTCATCAAGGAGTTTTTCATCACAAAAGTTTATTTGAAAAACACGGACAGTTTGATGAGTCTTTTCCAATTACTGGCGACTACGAACTATTATTGAGAGAACTTAAATTTAAAGATAGTCAACCTTTATTTATTCCAGACATTACCGTTGCAGCTATGCAAACTGGAGGATTTAGCACTTCTCCACAACACAGAATTGCAATTTTACAAGAGTACGCTAGAGCCAGAAAAAAAAATCAAGTGCTAGTGTTTTTGCCTTTAGCCTGGGCATGGGGGTATGTTAAAGCTTTAATTTGGTTAATCCTCAAAAATACCCTCAGCGATCGCACGGTAAACTATATTGCTGATAGCTATCGCTCTTTGACTGGGAGAGTACCAATTTGGAGCAAAATATCCCAGCAGGGTGAAAATCCTTAATTTAGCAGTGCTGCTGTAGAGAATTTATCTTTAACATACTCATTTTATTTAAGGCTTGTTTTCGTGAAAGTTCTGCATATAATTCCTTCCGTCGCTCCTGTTAGAGGCGGGCCAAGTCAAAATACTCTAGAATTAGCTAAAGCTCTACGAAAACAGGGAGTAGAAGCAGAGATTGCTACCACTAATGATAATGGTACGGGCTTATTAGATGTACCTCTAGGAAAATGTAGTGAGTATAAAGAAGTTCCTGTATGGTTCTTTCCTCGCTTCTCACCGCAAATTAACTCCGTGCGCGAATTTGCCTTTTCTAGCCAGCTAACTAATTGGTTGTGGCATAATGCCTCAAAGTACGATTTAATCCATGTCCGCGCGCTTTTCTCCTATGCTTCCACTGCGGCAATGGCGATCGCCCGCCTGCAAAATTTAAAGTATATAGTTGAGCCTCACGGTTTACTGTGTCAATGGTCTATGCAACAAAGCGCGCTCAAAAAACAAATTTACCTGAGTTTAATTGAGCGGGCTAACCTCAATGGAAGTTTAGCTTTGCGCTTTAGTTCATTGCAAGAACAGCAAGAAGCATTAGCACTTAAATTTACTTCACCAGGGCTAATTTTACCGCACGGGCTTTCTATTCCCGCATCTATTCCTAATGCTCGCAAACAACTACGAGCATTACTGCAAGTTCCTGAAGATCGACCAGTAATTTTATTTATGTCTCGCCTGCACCCAAAAAAAGGATTAGATTATCTAATTTCAGCTTTAGGCAAGCTATCGCATCAACAATTTAGCTTTGTTTTAGCGGGGAGCGGTACGCCAGAATACGAGGCAGAAGTTGAGACGCTGTTAGTTAATGCAGGTATTCGCGATCGCACTTATTTACCAGGCTTTGTTTTAGACGAAACCAAAGCTATATTACTGCAAGGAGCCGATTTATTTGCTTTGACTTCTCACTCGGAAAACTTTGGCGTTGCGGTTTTAGAAGCAATGGCGGTGGGTTTACCTGTCTTAGTTACGCCGGGTGTAGCGTTAGCTCCGATAGTAGCCCAACATCAACTTGGATATGTACCGCAACTCAATGTATCCGCCATTGCTGCTAGTTTGCTTTGCTTGCTGGAGAAGCCACACCAATTGCAAAAAATGGGCGATCGCGCTCGTCAATTAGTTACAGAAAAATATACCCTAGATCGCGTGGCTTTAAACTTAAAAGATGCCTATACAGCCATTATCAATCAAGAACCTATAGCTACACTTTATTAAATAATTGCCAGAAATTTATGCAAACAACTTCTGTTAAACAAGAATATGCTTACAGCAACAGCAATTCGGGACATCACCATGCGTACTTGCTGCCTTTACTTTTACCAATGTTACCCAGCCAAAAAGATTCAAATCAACCTAAGTTGCGTGTACTTGATATAGGTTGTGGTAACGGTAGTCTTAGTCATGTTATCGCCCAAAACGGTTATGAAGTGGTTGGGGTTGAAGAATCAGAATCAGGATTTAAGTTTGCTGGCTTGAGTTACCCCGATTGCCAGTTTATCCAAGCAAGTATTTATGATTTGCCCTACTCGCAATTAGAGAACTCCTTTGATATTGTTATTTCCTCTGAAGTAGTAGAACACTTATTTTATCCTAGAGAGTTATTAAAGGCTGCTAAAAAATGCCTTAAACCTAACGGTAGGTTAATTTTAAGTACGCCCTATCACGGCTATTTAAAAAATTTAGCCCTGGCAATCTCTAACAAAATGGATAGTCACTTTACAGTCTTACAAGATGGCGCGCATATTAAGTTTTTCTCTGTTAAAACTTTAACTACTTTATTATCATCTGAAGGATACAAAGATATTAAATTTAGTTTTGCTGGCAGACTGCCTTATCTTTGGAAATCAATGTTGTGTTCTTGTTCGCCCATCAAGGAGTAACTACTAATCTGCCTAAACCAATGATTGACAAAATAACGCCGCTCATTTTAACTTTTAACGAATCCTCTAATATTGACCGGACTCTTAAACGCTTAACCTGGGCTAGTAGAATTGTTGTAATTGATAGTTATAGTACCGATAAAACGATAGAAATTTTACATTCTTACCCGCAAGTAGAAGTATTTGAGCATGAGTTTGAGTCCTTCGCGGCTCAGTGCAATTATGGATTAGAAAAAATTGACTCCGAATGGGTACTATCTTTAGATGCTGACTATGTTTTAAGCGAGGAGCTAATTAATGAAATTAAAGCGCTCCCTCAAGATGTAAGCACCAATGGCTATTTTGCTAACTTTAAATATTGCGTTTTTGGCAAGCCTTTACGGGGAACTTTATACCCACCTCGTCAAGTTTTATATCGTAAAGAGCAAGCCTTATACCAAGAGGACGGACATGCTCATAAAGTGCATGTAGATGGAAGTTCTAGCGCTCTAAAATCCTACATTTATCACGACGATCGCAAATCATTGGATCGATGGTTGAATGCTCAAAATAAATATATGATAATTGAGTCTAAAAATATCCTAAATACTCCTAATAGCGAACTTAGTTTTAGCGATCGCATCCGTAAGCAAAAAGTTATTGCCCCCTTATTAATTTTGTTTTACTGTTTATTTTTAAAAAAAGGCATACTAGACGGATGGGCAGGCTGGTATTATGCTTTTGAGCGGATGTTAGCTGAAACAATACTTTCGGTTCGT
>Ga0068628_1000768_pt1 | contig 12310 bp, 11 predicted proteins | sample InSIn2gowninarea_FD_77431 | JGI IMG/M metagenome (GOLD analysis project Ga0068628, IMG submission 77431) | Clean room microbial communities from NASA Spacecraft Assembly Facility at Jet Propulsion Laboratory, Pasadena, California, USA -... ... | reverse complement strand
CTAGTTTTGATTTGGCATGCACTAAGGAAAATTTTATGGAAGCCAAGAAAATCTTTGCTGAGGCTTTCACCTCAGGAAGCCAAAATAAAGTGGAAGAAATGCGTGTGCCTACAGAGGTTGATCACTCTATCCTGACCATGTTCTTCTAGACCTGCATGAAACTTTTGTGTGATAGCAAAGTTGTGAAAGGCCTATAGGAGTCAATAAAAAAATGTGTTGGAAAAGAAAATTCCCCTCATGGAAACCACGTAGTTAGAAAAATTGGCAAACATAAGGCTAGAACAGGGTGTGAGATGAGGCTAACCATGCAGATAGGAGATTATGAGATGAACCAGGCTATCTTGGACCTGGGGTTCGATGCAAACATTTTTCCAAAAAAACATGGGAGATAATGGGGAGACCTATGTTGTAGTCATCTGTGATCCATCCTAGAATGGAAAAACAATAGAAGATCATCCCTATGGGATGATTATATGGAGTAAATATTGACATCAAAGGGGCGAGTGCGATGGTTGATTTTGAAGTAATAGAGATCATTGATGACATTAATCCATACCCCATGCTCCTTGTAATTGATTGGGCCATTGACATTAATGTATTCAACAACTTAAATAAGAGGAAAATGTCATTTGAAAAGAAATCTGTTCGAGTTGTAGTGTCGTTGGACCCTATAGAAGGGGCATGCTACACTGAATTCGTCCATGATTATGAAGAAAGTGAAGATGACTTAGATCAGATCTACAAAATAATAGCATGAGATCAAGACTAAATCAATCCAACAACAGATGGATGGATTGCATGGGACCAAGAGAGTTCTTAGACCTTGGATTCAGATGAAGTGTTGGAGCATTGGAAGAATCGGCTGGATCAAGTATCATCACTTCGCTACAATATGATGACTACATCGCTACACTGGGTTTCCTCAAAGGTAAGAAATTTACCTTATTATGATGGTTTAACTAACATGGATAAGCTTTTGATGTGTTTGAGAGTGAATTCCCTGAGCATCACCACTTTCAAGCGTTAGATTTGGCACTGCGTGCTACACACGCACGATGGTGGGATATGAAAAAGGATAGACTTGATGGATGGTAGGATTATATAAGGATGATGATGTTGTAGTTTGGTCGGCCTAAGACTTGTTTGAGTGAGAAATATGATGAAAGGGATGATCAGTGTGATAACCTAGCGAAATGGACTAAATCTTATGGAACAAAGCCACAGCTAGAATGGGTACACTTATTTTTCTATACTCTAGATGTAATTCCCATGAACTGGTATTTGGAAATAGAGCTCTACCATGGCAGCCGAGAATGGGATATATTGATGGAAGGATTCTTATTGACCTTTAGTTTTGAAGATGGCTTCACAAGAATTGATGAAGGCTTACAAGAGATTAAGGCAATGATCTTCAAAATGTTGCAAGAACCTTCGGAATGGATCCAAGCATATTGGTGAACCCACCTATGCCATGTGATGGAATGTTATAATGTAACCATTGAGGAGGAACATGCAGATCCAGGAAATATCAATATTCAAGAAGTGGAAGGGCATCACATAGTCGAGGGCCAACAAATAGACAACTTGGACATCACCACACCATTAAAAACAAAGCAAGTAAATATTATCATTGAAGTAGAACTGAAGATTGAAAAATTAGAGATTACTGGGATGATGCTACTATGGATAAAGTTGCAGAGCTACACCGCGAATATTAGCACCTATTTCCTACCAAATTTTTAGATTTGAAGGGCATAGTAGGAGACTTTGGCATTATGAAAATCACTTTGAAGTCAAACGCGAAGCCTATAAATAGAGGCCATATCGCCTTAATCCTAAATACAAGGAAACAATTCTCTTAGATTTGCTTAAGATTTTGAAGCCGACATCATAGAACGAGTTGAAGAATCTGATTGGGTGAGCCCAATGGTGGTTCACGAGAAGAAACAAAAGGGTGAAATAAGGATTTGCATGGATCTGCGAAAGCCTAACGATACATGTGCCCACAATCCATTTCTGACACCTTTTAGTGATGAGGTTTCAGACAATGTTGGAGGGTAGGAGGCCTACTCATTCACTGATGGGTTTTCGGGTTATCACTAGAGTAAGACCACGCCTGAGGATAATAGAAAAATTACCTTCGCCATGGAATGGGGGTTTTTTCAATACACTATGATGCCATTTGGACTCAAGAATGTGTCTACAATATTTATCGTGTCGTTCAAGGAGTTTATTCATAAATTCTTAGAAGTGTACTTTGATGATTAGATGGTGTTTAGACTAGTAAAGCGCCATGTAGCAAGTATGTGCTTGATGTTGGATACATGTCGTAGATACCAGATCATGTTGAATCTGAAGAAATGCATATTCTATGTTCCCTTCGGAATCCTCCTTGGTCATGTGGTGTGCAAGCAAGGGTTGATGGTGGACCCTACTAAGATTGCGGTGATAGTTAATCTGGAGGCCACAATGAATGTAAAGCAGTTGTGTGTAATGTTGGGACATATGAGATATTACAGAAATTTTATCAAGGCATATGCTTAGATTACTATGGCTATGGAGAAGCTACTATAGAAGGAAACAATATTCTGTTGGGATGAAGAATGCCAACACAGCTTAGATCTTTTGAAAGAAAAAATGTTCACCGCACCGATCTTGGTATTACTGGATTGGAAGAAGGAATTTCATGTACAAGTTGATGCCTCTTGCATTGCACTGGGTGTAGTGTTAATGCAAGCCGGTGAAGGAGAAATAGACCACCCTATAGCCTTCACTAGTAGGAAATTATTGAAGGTCGAGAAGAAATACTCAACAACAGAGTGCGAAGGATTGGCCATTCTGTACGCGCTGCAAAAGTTCAGCCACTATTTATTCGGAGGGCATTTGAAGATGTACACGGATCATTCTACCTTGAAATACCTAGAAATAAGCCTATGTTGCGAGGGAAGATTTGTTGATGGTTGCTACTATTCCAAGAGCATGACTTTGAGGTCATTGTGAGGCCATGGAGGTTGAATGCAGGACCTGACCATCTGTCACAGATCGAAACTTAAGAGGAGCCTAATAATTTGGAGGAAGCATTGCTAGACATGTAGCTCATCGTGGTGCACATATCGGACAATCATTTTGTAGATATTATTCACTTTTTGACTACAGGAATGGCATCGAAAGGGTATACAAGTCAGTAAAAGAAGGAGTTATTAGTGCGTGCGACAAACTTTTCAGTAATTGCAGGACATCCATATAAGATGGATACATATGAGATATTAAGAAGATATGTGCCAAATTTTGAGAGAATTAACATTCTCGTTGAAGCTCATGGAGGATCTACAGGAGGAAATTATGCATGAAAGGTGACTATGTAGAAGATTTTGCATGCATGTCTATGGTGGCTTACGGTGCACAAGGATTCTAAAATGTATTGTATGGCATGCGATTTGTGTCAGTGAACAAGCAACCCATCACGAAGGGATGAATTGCCATTATAACCTCAAGTATAATTACATCCATTTGAAAAATAACGATTGATTTTTTTGTGCCAGTTCAACCCCTACAAAAGAAAACTAATGCGTGCTATATCATCACTGTGACGGAATATCTAGTCAGACGAGCATAGGCACAATCGGTTAAGGATTGTATAGGGGCTACAACAATGAAGTTTTCTTTTGAATATGTCTTAACAAGGTTTGGCTACCCCAAAGTGTTGATGAGTGAAAGAGGTACACACTTTCTAAATGAAACGATCACTGTGCAAACAGAAGAATTTTAGGTCCACCATCAAAAGAGTTCATTGTATCACCCACACACCAATGGAAATATTGAAGCATTCGACAGGATTTTGGAAAACACACTAGCAAAGATTTGCAACACATAGTGAAATAACTAGGATGTTCATGTACCTGCAGTACTATGGGCATATAAGACTGCTTGCAAGAAGTTGACAGGACAAACACCATTCAGATTGGTCTATGGTGTGGAAGTTGTGATGCCAATGGAGTATATCATACCCAGTCTGTGAATGCAAGCTCTCGAAGGTATGGTATATTGTGAAGCCTTGGAGGAATATATCGCACAAGTGATGGAGCTTGAAGAGGACCGATACTTGGCTCCGTTCCATCAGCAAGTACAAAAGGAACGTGAAAAATTGTGGAGCAATCATGACATCAAGATTTGCACATTCAAGGTAAATTACATTGTCTTATTATATGATAGTAAGTTCAGTAAGTTTCTGGGAAATTTCAGATGCATTGGATGGGGGGAAGATGATGAAGATACAATCTATGAAGCTACACAAAGGAAGCTGTACTATGGAGGTAGGTACCACGTAGCACACCAAAAGAGTGACTGTTGGAGTCACTATTCATGACTTGACAGCCAGAAGATGGTTAAGAGGAGCAGGATGGAAAAATTTAAGGTAAAAATATTTCAATATCTATGGCCAAAACAACATTAATTTTCAGAATTCGGGGGCAAAGGTCACATTTGAATTCAATATCCCCTATAAATTACATGTGCCGGTCCAACAGAGAACACTTTGAACCCTTGGAGTTTTTGATGAAATTCGATGTATTTCAATTATGAGCCAACTATTTTGGGAGGAATTCTTCACCCACACAGACATTTCCCTGGAAGTTCATGAGCTATTTATGTAGAGGATGACAGCCACAAATGTCATTGAGGCTTTGAGTTCAGAAGCATACATATCTAATGCCCCAAGACTCGAACCATCCAGTGTTGAAGCTCTGCCTGCGGTGCCTACAGCGCCGAGGTCACCAAGGCCAAAAAAATCCATCGTGAAAGAAAATAAACTTGCTGCAAAGGAAAAGAATAAAAAGTTGGAGCAGTTTTGTGCTTTCCAAAGGAACCATACTATGACACCAACCCAAAAGAAAGATAAACAACTAGTAAAACATAAGCAGAAGGTTGTAGACCTAGAGGCGAAAGAAGCCCAACGAACGGAGGATATCGATGCTCAAGGTGTAGAGCCCATAACAAAGCTCCTTGGGTATATCCCTCTGAGAAATTTACCATCTCCATACCCTTGCTACCTAAGCAGGTTCCTTTTGAAGGTCCATGGCTCGCGCGAGTCCCGTTATTGAAGATGCAAGACTGGGACCTGGTGGATCATGCTAAGTTCCCACACTTAGTGATGGATAACTTCATGAAGCACGTGTATTATGAAGAAATGAGTGTGGTAGCCATGGAAACAGAGGAATGGGTCTACGATGTTTAGAAGTCTAGGTTGCTCAACTTGCTTTAGGTGCCACATTACCACTGCATCTCCATTAACACAATTTTCATAGTCATCTTCACCCTTTGATTAATAATGAGTGTTTATGGCTAAGAGGGCCTATACCCATCACATATATGCTTACTCATAGGATTACACACCTACCTTATGAAGGTTTGAACCCGACCAAGGATTTTGGTCAAAAGACGAGGGAGAAGGAGCTTGCTGAGCGGATGAGGAAAGATTATAAACTTGTAAAGAAGTCACATGGGTACTCAATTTTGTATATCTCAAACCCCATAGTTCAGTTGGATGGGTAGATATTGGTAGGAAAGGTGATGAGCAAGTGTCGTTCGGATGAAGTTTTGGTGCCCATAGTGTCCCTAATTTCTCAATGCGTGAATGACGTCCTGTTCAACTGGTCCAAATACCTATGCTAGGAATTCCTCACGCATTTCCGCAAGGCCTACGAAGAGACCAAGTGGTTTCATTACACTTGATTACTGCTCTTGATTATATTGGTTGCATGGGAACTATTGGAGGATATCCAATTTCCTCCGCTGGAAGAAGGATTAGCAGAGGCAGCACAATTTCCCTCCCTGTGGGCTACAAAGGACCCTCCTTGGATCCAAAAAACAATAAAATTTTGGGTCCTGATGGAAATCGAGTCTTCACATGATGATTACGCAGCGCTCAAGGTTGTCCCCAACCTTGTACATGTAGTTGTTAGCCTATGTGACCTTCAAGGCTGACTTTCATCAAGTATATATCCAACCACGGAAGGATCCACCACAAAAGTGGCATGATTTTCCATGCTTGGTGATAGAGACCGATGTGCAAGAGGTGGCTAGCTGAGTGGCAGCTAAGCAAGCTGTACAAAAAAAGAAGGATGCTCCATAGAAGGCTCGGAATGAAAAGGAATGCATTGCCAAGAAAAAGGTGGAATAGGAGCAATGCAAGACCCAGAAAGGTGACAAGTCAGCTTTGCGGGAAACCTAAATAGAAGCAAGGTAAGGCGATGGAGACGAAGAAGGGCAATGCACCCCCTTCATTCTAAAAAGGCAAGAATTGGAACAACACACTCGATTGAGGAAGAAGTAGAAGGGTCAGAAAACACAGGTTGATTCCATGGTGCTCACTGAAATTGATCTGGATGAAATTGGTGATAAAGTTAGCGATGCCACAACAAAAGTATTACAGTAGTTGGAACAACAGTACATACAAACATTGGGAGGAGTCTAGAAGGATCATTGAGAGATGCAGCTCCAAGTAGCCAAGATCCAAGAAGATCTGATGAAAGTGAGCGACACAGTAGGCAGTTTGGTGCGAGCTCAAAGTACAGGCGTGAAGATAATTTAGTGGTCGTCGCAAGATGTGCCAGTCTTCCCCTTGCTTGCAGGTTCAGTCTACACTGACACCGAGGAACAATGTACCGTCCTTGATAGAATCCCAAAGATGTGCCTTAACCTTTTCGTGATGCAACTAGAGTCATTGCATGCACTATTACATGGAGTTGTGGAGGAAATTCACATCTGGGAACATCGACCACTTAGTTTTGTCAATGAAATCAAGGTTAATAATCAATAGCTCCTTTCAAAGAAGATGCAGTTTCTACAATACAAGGAGGTGCTTGAAGTGCACCGTTCATGACTGGAGTTAGTAGTTGTGGAGGCATGAAAAACAATGGCTAAGCTTTATATTCTCGAGGATGCATAGCTAGAAGCAAAGATTAGAAAATTAGCTGCTAATTTTCGCGAGGCCAAAGTTGTGGTTAAACGGGGTCCTGGAACAATGTGAAGCTACGATCAAGGAAGGATTGGCTACTCTGGATGCCACAGGCTCTAGATGCATAGCAGTATTTGAGAAATCCATGGAGTTGGTCACCAATATGTACGAGGACACAAACTTTTAGAAACTAAATACATAGATCAGGGAGTTGCAGTCGCAGTATAGCGAGGTTAGGGCAATGACATGCTCAATCACCCTAGAACAATTCCTTGCAAAGTTACAGGAGGGGATGCAGCTCCTAGCACAGGTAGAGGTGGCACAGAAGAAGGAGGCCTTGCTAAAGGCCAAACTGGAGCCATGGTTGGAAGAATATTATTAGATCACAACAACCATCCAGGATAAGCTAAAGATCTTGCAACAGATGCAACAGACAATGAGGTTGGCTACAAAAGGACCAGTTACAGAGAAGCTAGTTGAAGAGTTCAAGTAGTAAGCCACATAGAGCATTGTCTAAGTTTTTATAGTTGAGGCGGAGCTAGGGGATCTTCGTAGAAAGATCGCATCGCCATCTGAGAGACTTGAGGGCAAGTCATGATCTTTGTGTTGGTGTAATAGGGGTCCCTTAGGTTAGTTTTGTGGTTAAAATAATCCAATTTTTATGTAATTTTTGTAAATGATGTAAAGTCTCTGCGGTTTTTTGATTCAGAGTGCGTAGATGGTAAGGAGTCAAAGGGGTTATAGAACCTTGTTTATGGAATGTTTGGGTTGGATTTGAGACCCAACCATGGTCTATGAACCATGGGATAGTATGTGAAAGGCTATAAGTAGGTGTGTCTTAGAGAGTCGAAGGCATAGTCTTGGATGTAATGGGTGAGTAAGGGAAAAGTGATAACACAGAGAGTAAGTTAGATAGGAGAGAAAGGATCTACAGTTGAGTGCATAGAGGCCTAAGTAGAGTCCATAGATGAGTCTGTAGAGTGGTTTTGGGTCAGTAATACAATATTGAAGATAAATAAAGAAGATTACCGAAGGAATACTATCTATATCTATTTTTTTATTTACTTTTGTTTACAAAATATGCTATGGATGAAGAATGTGTTTATGAAATATTGATCTCATGATGTGTGATTCACTTGAATAAGTGTTAATAGATGAACACAATTCATGTTAAGTACTTTCACAAAGACTGTGATGAATTATGTTATGTTTTCTAATTAACCTAAGTAGTATTGAGCGAGCGTTAATTTAGGATTATTTCTTGGTGCATGTAAGTGTATAAACCAATTGTTAAGGGCATGCAAAGACCAATCGTAGACCTTTGTGAAGGTCTAGAAGCAGTTTTAACAAATTTCTAGTACCAAGCCCTAACGGCTTATAGATCTGGGGGAAGGGAAATCCATGGCATTAAAAGACATGACACTGATCTCTGGATGCAGAAACTTGGTTCCAACCCATACTGCTTCGGGTGAGATTGTAGCCTACGCTATGCAGGTTTTTTCCATAAGGGTTAGTAGTGTAGGGTTTTTTTAGTTGGCATAACTAACTCTGAACCTAGGTTAGCACCCCCTAAGCCAACACCTAAACTTTTTCATACTCGAAGTATCATTTGAGTTCTCCAATCCAATCGATGAGCACACCAACTCTCAAATTTCCATCATAATAGGAAACCTAAACTCTTGCACTACCTCTATTGCTCAAATATGAAATCAACCTCATTTTTGGGTCTCCTACCTTAGTGTCCTATACTTCACATATTTATTATTTAGGCTCAGAATCTACCTTTGCATCTCCATTTCTTCTATGCTCCATCCCTTCTATTATTTCATTGTCTTAACTCTTCTAGATCTTGATTTCCTGCACCTCCTTGTCCTTCTCCTCTTCTCCTTGATCGCATCCTTACAAGTTGTAAATGTATCACCAACATCCACAAACCTCAACCTAGGCTTTATGACGAACTTGTACCTTCAGTATGCTTGTTATGCAAGCACTGACAAGGTTTCCTAGTCAATTGTTACGTAATGTAACTGAAGCGGAAAATCTCAGAATGAATCTCACTATGACACCACTTGAAAGAGTCTAAGTACTGTGGTTTTTACAACACCCACCGAATTTGAATTTTCGTTATAGAGCGCATAACCCTGCAATTGGAGTTTGGCTACTAAAGTAATTAATTCAAATGACAAAATAATAGATCACAATAGATAGAGTAATTCAAGTCTACTCACGAAAAAACATTGAGTATTTCAAATATTTTTTTGCAATCATTCAAATGTATTATTATAGACAAGAAATTGGATTAGATAATAGCATCCTCAAAGCGCTTGAAATTTCCACGTTATTACACAACACACAACAACTAGACAACTTCCTGATTCGCATATAAGCTAATCATGCTCTCTAAAAAATTTATAGCAACCAAAACAATGCCAAGAATCCAACATCCAAACATCACAGAACCAAGAGGCAGAAGAAAAATCTTGAATGTAGAAAAAATTCCCTTTCTTTCCTTTCTCTCGGAATTTAGCTTCACACTCCTGACTTTTTCGCATTCAACTAAAATAAATCACTCCCCCTACTGCTAACCTCTTCTCCTTCCAAAACTAAATCAACTCAATACGTTTTAGGATTTAGAAAAAAAAAATTGTAACCTTTGTCCTATTCATAACACATCTAATAGCGGTTGAAATTTAGCAGCGCATCTAAATAATTGATAATTTTTTGCTGTGTCATCAAATCCATGCAACAAGAGTATCAACATGCAATCCTAGGAGTTTTAGTAACTCGAGAGAAATTATAAATTTCATAAAATGTAGCTACAGGAGTAGAAGAAACAACCAGTTGGGTATATGAACAACTAATATAATATGTGTATCAACAATTTAAAACACTTCAAAGCAACAACACTTACTACAAACTCAACAAAAACTTGCTTATGGTTGATTAGGATTACCCAAGGCCAAGGATGCTCCTACATAAACCTGTAATTCCGAAGGAATGATTTTTAGTACAGTATATCATTGGAAATACCTCAGGGAGCTCTACACAACATTTCTATTTGTAGAATATTTTAAGCATAATAACTTCATCAAAAACTTGAGTAACTTCAAGAAATGATATCGTCATGGATCATTCAACTTCTTTTGTCATGAAGCATGATCCAGCTACTACCATCCATACATCCTCTTTAAAATCAATTGCATATTTCTTCTACCAATGACAACACTATGTGCAACATTTTTATGAATACTAGAAATAAAATCACAACCATGCCATATGTTTCCTACTATAGATCTCACTCTATATTGAAGCTTTCATTCTAGGTGTGAATTAGGATTTGTTGTTCATGATTGATTAATATCACTTCAAAATTGAAGCCTCAGTATCGATCACTTATACCATTATTTTGAATAAGGTGTAGCCTTAAATATATATAACTAGGGAAGGTCAACATCATTTTGAACATATATTGACTATGGAATTTTCATTTAGAAAATTATGATAACACTTTACAAAAATAAAAATATATTCAGCCACATAGGGCTGCACATTTTTTAGCATAAATACATAATGTAGCAAGACATGAATATAGTACATAATGTGACTTAATGGCTACACTACCACAAAAATATACTTTCACCCTATTAGGGTCCCACCCTAACCCCCTTATTTATGTAATGGGATCGCGTCATAGTCAAGAGTCAATAAAGCCCATATTAATATTTGTAAGTGGTTAACCTGCAATTAATGACGGGACCACAATTAGTTGCAAATGGGTCGTAGTATTAGATAGATGGTATTAATAAAACCCACGGTATTGATCCGTGGTATTGCATGTATGAGTCATATATAAAGGATAGAGACTCCCTGCGAGGAGCATCATGTCTTATTTTGTAATTGAGCTCTGCTCTATTGGAGGTTGCCCCCTCGAAGAGGCAGGTGAACATTACTCTTTGAATAATAAAATCATTGTTGTTCTGTGTTTTGGGTATCTTTCTTCGGATATTCTGTATTTGGGTATCATTTTGTAGGTTAAGAGCATAACAAGTGGTATCATATCACTTTCCAGGGCTGGTGGGATCTCCATTTCTTAGAAAATTTATTTATTTTTGCTAGAGACGTGTTCCGGTGTCTTTAAACCATAGGATCTGTCATTGAGTGCACAAACCTGCGGATTTGGGGAGGCCTGCACGCAGGAAATACAAGAGGTGGTCATGTCTGTTGGACTCCCTTGTAATCCCTGTGGGTACCCCTTCGAGTAGTAGAACATTAGAGAGAACCATGCATGGACTGTCTTCCAAGTACCCTCTGGGTATATCAGAAGCCCCCTAGGCTCCCTTGAAACCTCGCCATAGATAAACCGTCGGCTGTCTTGCGGCCACGGTACACCGAGAATAGCACTCAGAGAGATTACTCGCCCGTACGATAGGGTAGACGGGTTGTACGGCTAAGGGTACGGTCGATCCTCCTTAGTTAGAGCCCTGAAACATTGGGCCAAGTACTACTGCCAGACCCTTATGTATATTGTGATCTATAGCACCTGATACTCCTCGAGACCATAGTTCCCTTTTCTATTGGGGGATCACGCATCATCTCTTCGAGATCTGCTTGTGCAAAGGGGTGCAGGAGCAGCAGACATCAGTCCCATAGTTTCGAGTTTGTAGATCAGTCATTACGATCTATTAGATCCATCAGATCCACAGATCCATCCGACTCACCATTCAGATCTCTCAAATCCACCAGATCTGAGTAATTGTGTGGGGTTCCTATACCGGGGCATAATTTTTGCAGGACTTTTGGCAGCATTGATATTTTGAGGATTTAGCGACAACAGTATTCATAAGGAAGGAGTAAAACTCCATTAGGAGTTTTTAGAAAATAAATAAATCAATAAATAAAAAGTCTGAGATCTCCCGGGGTGCTTATTAGTGATCTAGCCCATCAGAATCAGGACGACGAGATGAGCAAGGTGGTACCATTCAATTCTTATTGAAATTTTTTTGGGTGGTCCCAAATCTCAAGAACATCTAATCGGTGCATGGTAGAAACTAGAGCTCAAGCTATGGCCAATGAGAGGATGGACAACCTTGAAATAACCTTGCAATCCATCCAAACTCAAATTGAAAACCTATCGAAACTAATCTCGAAGGGCAAGGAGGAAGCCCACGAGGAGGCGTATAATAGCAAGGGACACAGTGAGGGTGAGTCTACCCACTGGGGCACCCACCAACAATCTCGTCCACGACCTCCCAAGCTGGATATACATAAATTTGAGGGTTCTCACCCGGCAGCATGGGTAGCAAAAAAGGAGTAGTATTTCAATCTGAATTACATCTTAGATAATGAGACTCAACG
>Ga0068628_1000766_pt1 | contig 12319 bp, 6 predicted proteins | sample InSIn2gowninarea_FD_77431 | JGI IMG/M metagenome (GOLD analysis project Ga0068628, IMG submission 77431) | Clean room microbial communities from NASA Spacecraft Assembly Facility at Jet Propulsion Laboratory, Pasadena, California, USA -... ... | reverse complement strand
CCTACCTATGATAAAGAATTGTATGCATTAGTTCAGAGTGTGAAAAAGTGGAAACATTACTTAATGGGCAAAGAAACAGTGATACATACTAATCATCAGCCACTTCAATACCTACACTCCCAAACTAAGTTGCAACAATCAAGACATTACAGATGGATGGGTTTTCTACAACAATTTCATTTAGTCATTAGATATAAAAAGGGCATACATAACAAGGTTGCAGACATGTTATCTAGACCCATTATAAATGCATCTACCATACTTCAGCATAATTCTGTGCTGCATGAAAGCTACATAGAACAATATGCTCAGGATATGGACTTTAAAGATGTATATGCAACTTTGAGTCAAGGCAAAAGAGTAGAAGAATTGGACTATCATGTGAAGGGCCGATTCTTATATCGTTGTGGGAAACTCTGCATTCCACAAACTGAGAGAGCAAAGATAATTAGCGAAGCACACACTTTTCTGATATCAGGTCACTTTGGGGTAAGTAAAACAGTTGCACTGCTGCAAAGGTTTTGCTATTGGCCAAGAATGAGTGAGACAGTTTCTAGATATGTAAAGGGGTGTGCTATGTGTGCTAAAAGCAAGCCCAACAACAGAAAACTAGGCTTATACATTCCCTTGCCAGTTCCTTCTCACCCTTGGGAAAGCATTTCCATGGATTTGGTGGGAGGACTGCCTAAATCTAGGAAAGGTCATGATTATCTATATGTTGTTGTGGATAGGTTCAGCAAAATGTGTATTTTGATACCCTGTAGTAAACAGATTACAGCTAAACAAATTGCAAAATTATTTTTTGAACATGTATGGGTTCATTTTGGATTACCCACTTCTATTGTATCTGATCGAGACACCCGATTTGTGGGGAAGTTTTGGTCAAGTCAGTGGGAACTAATGGACACCAAATTGAAGAATAGCATAACTTTTCATCCACAAACAGATTGCCAGACAGAAGTAGTTAACAGGACAGTGATCCAGTTACTGAGAGGATATTGCAGCAAACACCCTAAGCTTTGGGATGAACACTTGTGTTATGTGTAGCATGCTTACAATAAAGCCAAACACTCTTCTACCCAAAGATCTCCTTTTGAGACCTGCTTTGGTTTCATACCAAGGTCTCCCTTGGATTTTGTCTTTGGTAAAGATACCATGGTTGATAGACACAGTCATGTGGACAGGGCAACTAGGTTCATTGAACAGATCCAGGAGATCGACTAGGCAGTACAAGAACAGCTGGAAAAGAGCTAGGCCAAGTACAAGGCTAGGCATGATAAGCATCGGATGGAGCATAGTTTTCAAGTTGGAGACCAAGTCCGGCTGTATATCAGCAAGGACAGGATGCAAGGTGAAGGTAAGAAGCTAAAACCTATCAGGTATGGACCCTTCAGGATACTTGAGAAGATTGGTGAAAATACTTTTCGCCTTGATCTGCCAGCTTACATGCACATCTACTCAGTTGTGAATGCAGATTGCTTAAGGTTGTTTGAACCTTCAATGTTTGAGGACCCCGAAGAGCAGAGTCAATTGCCTTTTGTTGATGACCTGCTACCTGAATATCTTAATGAGTTGCAGGAAGATACAGTGCTGGACAGGAAGGTAAGGACAATGCGCAGTGGACAGGTGGAATACCTCAGGATTGGGCTTAAAGGTTCGAAGCCGAGCAGTGCGAAGTGGATTGAGATTGGACAAGTGAGACAACAGTTTCCTCACTTAGTCGATGCTTGAAGAAAACCAACTTTTGGTGGTCCAAAAGCTTTTCAGTAGGGAGGCCGTGATCCAAATCGGATCCATAAACGACTGTCAAAGAACCCTGACTGTATCGGGACAAAACAAATCCTTGAAGAATCCAAAACAACAATCGGAAACACCCTGAACCAGTGGCCATGGCAGTTGGCGCGGAACGACGAGGACCTCGGTCAAAGTGCGCTGACCGAGGGCCATGGAGACTGCGCAGGAGGTCGATGTAGCCCCTGGAAGCCCCGGAACGGGAAAAGGAGCTGATTTTCGATGCGTGATTAGCGCCACATCGTTGGGCAAACAGGGCTGAAATGGAGGGGCCTTAAGCCCTTGGTCACGTTGGGCGCCGGAGAATTGCGGGCGGAGAAACGAAAAGCGCCAACGTACGAAGGTGGGACCCATGACCTGGAAACCAGCGGTTTTGATTAGGGCGCCCTTGAACGGTAAGAGGTTTTGGAGGAGAGCGGAGCGATCCCACTCATCGATCGACGCGTGGCAGCGGAGGTGAGAGAAAAACCGCCGTGATTGCGCGTTATCGGTCGAGCAAGTCAACCGCACTCAACGTGCGAATGACATCGGATCTTGAGGAGCCCAGATCGGACGACTGAGATTGCGCCCGATAGACAGAAGCGGAATCGACAGGGAATTAAGCCGCGATTTAAGGGGATTTGGAATCTGTTGACCGCCACGGTGGAGAAAGAACGTATCCACGACATAACCGAAGAAACGAATCGACAAGCAGGCTGGCGCTGTTCCGATAGGGACGTGTGGCTACTTCCCGAGCGTTCATGCTGACGCCAAACAGGGAACTCCAAGCACATAGGCGGTAGGCGAATCGACGTAGGCGGGAGAGGAACTGAACAGGCATGGAGATCGAATGGCTAAAGCCATGAACCGAGACAGTCGAATAGAGATAGAGAGAGGAGGAATAGAGAAGAGTCCAAGCGACCAAGAGAGATAGTGAACAGTGAACCTTGAGAGGAGGACTGAGAACAGAGAACAATAATGCCAAGCAGAGGAGACAGAGGGCTGAGCTGACCACAGGCAGCATCAAGCACCAGAGAGCTTGAAGATTCAAGCCTTCCCATAGAGGAATCTGTCCGGATTGAGCATCACAGTTGGCTCTTTCCACTGTAGACCGAGGGTCACAAAGCTGGTAGGAAGGAAGAGAGTCTGTGAACTCCTAGTGGCTTGGGGAATCCAAGGACCACCCTGCAAAGCAAAATCTGCTTCAGGAGAACTCATATTGAGTCCCTGTATTGTAATTTCTCTGTTGTAAGACACAATAAAACAAGACCACCACTGAAGCTAGACTAGAGACGTAGCCTTGGAGAATAGGGTGAACTCCTTATTAAAAGCTGTTTGTGTCTTTGTGTTGCTTACTGTATTTCTTTGCTGTCTTTCCACTTATTTTCTGTGTATTGGCAATCTGATCGATCCGTTGTTTCAATAACACAGAACACACATACCAGCACATGGGTAATACCTCTTTGTTTAATAAATCTTCAACTGAGGTCACTCATAGGGTGATTATTAGATCATGTAGGCTTCTGGGATTTTTCTGTTGAGTCAAAGTCAAAATTTGATGTAAGAAAGCCTTCTTGGGAACATGATAGAAAAATATTTAAGTGTCAAATTAAAGTCCTACCTCTCCTCCATCAAGTCAACCATGGTCTCCTTGCCAGTCGGCCTCCAAATAATTCTCTGCAAGTTGGTTCATTAAACTACTTATGTTGGCTCCATATTATAGACATGAACAAGTATATATACATATATGAACTCGACCCAAAATAGAGACATAGAGAAGTTCGTATATAGTTCAGAGTTGTAATTTGACTAAAGTTCGGATATGATTACAGTGCAAAGATGAAAGAAGTTCGGATATCTTTTTAGAGCAAGAAGTTCAGATATATGCATAAAAGACAACAAAGATATGATTATCTTCAGGACCAGAGTACTGGGTAATTACAGACCAAGACTCTTAAGTGATTACAGGGATTGAGACACTGAGTTATTAAGCCATTTCAAGACCAAAGCATGACACCATTACAGAGGACCGAAGTGTTATGTACAAAGATACAAAGAGCAGTGAGGAAGGATGTTTGACGTCTACAACTAATGAAGGAGATTAATGCCTACATGACCGAAGTTTTCCCATGATCATAGGGCCGAAGGTGACTACAATTATAGAATTGAAGTTTCTAGAATTGCAGGGATCACAGTATTTATGATCAAAGAAGGAATTCATATGTGTTACAGGCAATGAAGGAAGAAGTGCAGGAATTCGTATGGGTTACAGGCAACAAAGGGAGAAGTATAGAAAGATTGCAGACCGAAGTTTCTTTCCATTGCAAAAGATGAAATTGTTCTATGTTTGAAGAGGGATCTCTTATCACTGAAAGAAGACTACTTCAATTGAAAGGCTGACTTGATGGAGGGAGAGAAGTTTAGGTTAAGGTCTTGGTTGTCTCATTGTCATATGAATCTATTGAAGGAAGAGTTCTTGACTGGGTTTTCCCCTACCTAGGGGTTTTGCCCTGGATGTCCACCTATATCTTGTGTCTCCTCTTTTTGTGATCTTCATAGATTGGCATTAATCTTAATAACAAGAACATAACCAATTAAAAGAAGTGAAACATCATAAGATAATGTCATAATAAAAGAGAAATCAAATTTAACACATGATGCCCAGGATTTTTCAACATGGTATCAGAACTTGGTTCATTAGAAATAAGGGCTGAAAGAAGGTCACATTGGCTTAAGATCAAGAAAAGAAGGGTATCTACCTAGGACATAATTACTAAGGGTAAGGAGGACTAAATTCTGGACACATATTCTAGCTCTCTCCACAGTACTATGCTAGAGATCTGAGCATAAGCAACAGAGGCAGAGTATCTCAGAGCAAAGTTTTGGATTCTCCATTAAAAGATTCGAATTTGTGGAGGGATCAAATCTATGTTTTGAATATCTCATAAAGGGCAAATATTAGTGCAAGTTTGGGATTATAAGCATATGCTACAACATCTGTCACCCTGGAAAGGAACCAAACCTTGCTCAAGGTTTTGAAGCATAAGTATACATTGGTTACGTTGCAGTCACCATATTTGAAGAAAGGCAAGTTACAACGAAGAAAGTCGACTATTGAATGATAAAGAAATTGATGTATTGCTACAACATGTGGAAGAAGATTTGAAGATCAAGTATTGTTATTTTGTGTTTTAGCCATCTACTAATATGTTTTCTGTCTCCAAGAAAAACATCTAGTCCTATGGAACACCAATCCTTCAATCGAAAAAGTCTAAGGTATGTCCCATATGTTCATTATGAAAAGTTTATAAGGTCTACAAGTTTTTCTTTGAAATGATGACTGAATATATATAGAAACACTTACCCCAATACTCTTGTTTCTAACTTAGGTTATCTAGGGTATGGACATTATTTATGAAAATAGATTTGAATAATGAAACTCATTCCAAGTAATGAAGCCCCTAGATAGTCTCTACGCTATTATACTTGTATATTTTGGTTGTGCTTGTAAATTAATATTACAAGAGTGGTAACTTGATAAATCAAGTGGGATCCTTGGGCACAAGATGACTCATAAGGAAATGAATCTTGAAGACACTATCGTAATTTAGAAGGAATCCCCCTCAATAATAATAACTCTACAAGGTTTGTAAAAAGGAGCAACTTCAGGTATGTTCAAAAACCACAAATTTACAACTAATCTTTTTCATTTTTGCTTGGTATTATTAGCTCTTTCATGTCTAGGTTTTCGAATCATAAGGATTCTTGTTAGGGTGATTAATCTCTTGATTAAATCTACCCTCATAATATTATCCACTTTGTTTATGAAATCCTAACCTTTAGGGTTTATTGTAAAACCCTAACCTAAGGGTATGTCGATGAAACCTTAATCTACTTCGGGTTTGTAACTTTGTATAATGAAATCCTTGCTTAAAGATATGATAACCATAATGTTGTAACCCTAGTCTTCTTAGAATCAATAAATAAAAGTCTATTATTATAATGTTTAGAGTTTTGGTAGTGTTATGGCAAAGTCCTAGTCTTCTAGGATTTGCTATTGTTATCCTTGTTATAAACCAAAAATGGTTAAAGTTTTGATAAGTTAGGGTCTGCAAGTTGAAACCCTAAATTCTTAGGGTTTATAAGAAAAACTCTTATAACCTAGGAATGAAACCCTAGGAATGTATGCTTCCGCTCAATTGAAACCCTAACTTGGTTGAGATTGTTGTGTATCTAACTTTGATGTAGCAATATTTGATTCTAGGGTTTTGATATAAGTCTCAATGATGAAACCCTAGATATACATATGCTAGGAGGATAACCTGACTATCAATGTATCTAGGGTTTATAACAAAACAAAGTCTATCGTGAGAGTATATTATCTAAGGCTTTAAAGTCTAATGTCCATGACGAAACCCTAGCAAATAAAAAGATGTAACCTTTGCCATCTAGGTTTAGGTATCTATTGTCTAAAGTTTAAATTTGGTATAGTTAATATCATATTTTCTTTTGGTTATACTTGCTATTAAAGTTTTGTAGGTACATGATCTTCAAGATGATGAAGATGTTCGCATAAGCATGATGAAGGAAGCTATATATCAAGATAACCTTGACACCGTAAATAAAGACTTGAAAGGATGAAGTTGCTCCGATGTTATGAAGCTGTTGATCTCTCTAAGTTGAGAGGGAGCCTGGATAGAAGAAAAAGTATATCTCCTAGGTAAGAGGGAGGCCATAGTATGCCAATGAATTCCTTTAAGTAAGAATGAAGTCAAATGAATAAAAATACTATTGTTAAATGTTCGTGAAGTCGCTGCTGAAGAAATGAAAGAAGAAGAAAAACATTCGACAAATTGTATATGGAAAACTTGGCATCAGAGGACCTCAAAGGTTTGTGTTTACTTATATTTGAAAGTTTATTATTGATTGGGGTTTTGTTTGTACATGTAAATCTCTCCATAAAAGGGTTGAACACTCTGGAAGCATGCTTGAACAAATGGATATATCTAGTATAGGGAGAGTTGAAGCATCTAATGGTGGATGCTTGGGAGGACATCTGGCTAGCCTATGTGTTGATGTCTAGATCCCGAAGAGGGAGGGTGGTGTTGGTCATGGAGCTCTGACCTTGGATACACACCTAGATCTTTGTGTTGATGGTTAGCAAGTAACCCTGATGGTACCTAGAGTCATTGAAAGCTTGAGTCTATCTGAGTCCCACCTGGATGGATTACCCTGGTTAGGTATCTATTCTGTAACATTGAGTGTGCTAGAACTCTTCGTGGTTCATTTCGAGATCTTCCATATATATGTAATTATGAATACCTCCCTAGTTAAGAGTGAGTGTTGAAGAATGTAACTAGTGTCGGTCTTCATAATTGTACTTGAGTCATGATATAATTTTGTCAAAAGAATTTTTTATTATTAAATTGACTTATTAAAGCATGGATTTCATGCTTGGGTCAATGGTCATAGGTCAAACCTCCATTGTAGGCTTCTAGGATTTTTATGTTGAGTCAAAGTCAAAATTTGATGTAAGATACCCTTCTTGGGAACATGATAGAAAAATATTTAATTGTCAAATTAAAGTCCCACCTCTCCTCCATTAAGTCAGCCATTGTCTCCTTGCAAGTCGACCTCCAAATAATTCTTTGCAAGTCGGCTCATTAAACTACTTATGCTGACTCCATATTATAGATAGGAACAACTATATATACATATATGAACTCGACCCAAAATAGGAACGTGGAGAAGTTTATATATATTTCAGAGCTGTAATTTGACTAAAGTTCGGATATGATTACAGTGTAGAGATGAAAGAAGTGCGGATATCTTTTTAGAGCAAGAAGTTCAAATACGTGTATACAAGACAACAAAGATATGATTATCTTTAGGACTGGAGTACAGGGTAATTACAGACCAAGACACTAAGTGATTACAGGGACCGAGACACTGAGTTAATAAGCCATTTCAAGACCAAAGCATGACACCATTACAGAGGACCGAAGTGTTATGTACAAAGATACAAAGAGTAGTGAGTGAGGAAGGATGTTTGACGTCTACAACTAATGAAGGAGATGAATTCTTACAAGATCGAAGTTCTCCCATGATCACAGGGCCAAAGGTGACTACAATTACAGAACTGAAGTTTCCAAAATTGCAGGGATCAAAGTCTTTATGATTAAAGAAGCAATTCGTATGGGTTATAGGCAGTGAAGTAAGAAGTGCAGTAATTTGTATGGGTTATAGGCAACAAAGAAAGAAGTACAAAAAGATTGCAACCAAAGTTTCTTTTCATTGCAGAAGATGAAATTGTTCTATGTTTGAAGAGGGATCTCTTATCACTAAAAGAAGACTACTTCAATTGAAAGGTTGACTTGATGGAGGGAGAGAAGTTTAGGTTAAGGTCTTGGTTGTCTCACTGTCATATGAATCTATTGAAGGAAGAGTTCTTGACTGGGTTTTCCCCTACCTAAGGGTTTTGCCCTGGATGTCCACCTATATCTTCTGTCTCCTCTTTTTGTGATCTTCATAGATTGGCATTAATCTTAATAACAAGAACATAACCAATTAAAAGAAGTGAGACATCATAAGATAATGTCATAATAAAAGAGAAATCAAATTTAACACATGATGCCCTAGATTTCTCAAGATTCCAAAGTATTTCAGATAGTAGAACAGTGAGAACTTGGGTGTCCCCTCAGCCCCCTTCCCTTTGGGAGGCCAATTGATATCCTCGAAACTGTTGCGAAGGTGCTAAACAACACACCAATTCACTCACACCTAGAGCGTCAAAGGGATTAATTCCAAATAGTTCTTGAGCAAGGTGTCCCCCTCGATAGACTCCTCCCTAGCCCTAGTGCAGCAACTAGAGCCTTATTTAGAGCGTCTTTCCTTCGGCCTCAAATGCTGGGAGTATCCCTCGCTCCTACAGCCCCCCTAGGACCGCACAACTAGACACCTCGTTGGATCCAGAGGACTTTGATAGTGAGCCAACACCACTGTCACCCCCCTTGACACCATTGATCTCCAACTCTGGACTTATTCACTTAATCTTCTACATCATCTAGGCCTTTGATCTGGTTATATATATGTTTATGAGGTTGTCCTATTGTTGTATCCTTCCTTCATTTTATCCTATATTTAGCTTTGGCTTTTTCTAGGAGTTGCGTTTGCACTCCGACATTGTACTCGTACTAGATGTATCCTTTAGTTCCATTGATCTACTTTTGTGGTCATTTGTTGGACATTAATAAAATTATTTTATCTTATCTATTGAATTTGCTCCTTAGTGTTGTCACACAAAGTGTCTAGGCACCGCGATAATGCTCAGAGTAAGGGCTGTCACTCTTGATCCTTACTCACTCCGTTTAGACTCTCTCCTAGGCAAGTCAAGGGGGGTAGTCCCTAGGTAAATGGATGTGGATAGCCTGTGAAAAACAGACTCCAGGAGATTCTAATGATGGACAACTTGACGAAAGTAAACGAATCTCGATTAATTCAGATGAATAGATTAAATGCCAAGACACGACCACGAGATAGGAACAATTATAGACCAGTGCCTTTATGCTCAATTAACGTAGATTAAGTAAAACAAGCTATCTAGAACAATTTTCCAATATGTGACAAATAATGACAATCATGAATAATCAATATAAATGCCCAAAGATGCAATATGAGAGATATTCTAGAAAAATGATTTTCTCTAATAGCCCAAATATAGAACATTTAACTTTCTCCTACAACCAACATAATTAAAAAAAACATTTATAGCATCTTGACCATAGAGGAATATAAAAATGCATTTAATCACCAAATAATACTAAGGAACTTTAGATAAACGCTTCAATTATTCCTTAGGCAAAATATAAAGAGGTAAAACAAATCAACAGGTTAATAAATCGAATTCGAAATTTTTAATGGGCCATAGGCCAGATCAAAAATTTTAATGTTTAAGCGAAAACCCCTTAATTTATTTCATTTTAGTTCAATTCCTAAGAAATTTTTAAGAATTTTTAATGATTTTTTAATTTTTAAAACTTTAATTTTTTTTTAGGAATTTTAAATGTTATGATTTTTTTAAATTTTTAGAATTTTAAATCAAATGTCAAAAGAATATTTATATTTTTTAAATGTTTTTAGATTTTTAATGTAAAACTGTTTTCATAAATACAAATAAAAATAAAAAGTAAAAAATTGGAACAAAAACTAAATCGAAGTTTATTATTTTTACTTGTTAAAGTCTTAATGAAAAATTTAATGAAACTAAAAAACTATACACCCTAACCATTTACTAACCTAAAACTAAACCAACGCATATATTCATAATGAAAATAAAAATAAACTAACACTGACCCGCATACAAGCTCAAAAAAAAAATCGACGTGCGTTTTGTTTTTGTTTGCTGCTTGCAGGTTTGCGTGAGGAGCAGAGGCCGTGGACGGGCAGGAAGAGATGCTGGACAGAGGGAGCAATGGCAGCAGCAGAAAGGAGAGCTGCGGGGTATGAAGGAGAGATCTGGACGACATAGAGGAAGGAAAGGGAGAGACTACGAGAGCAGGAATGAAGTAGCTGCACAAGGGTTTGAAGGATGAATGCTGCATGAGGGGTTGAGGGTAGCACGCAGGGTATGGAGAGCGATGGATGGCAGCCCTGAAGCAGCGGAGGGATGGATACGCAGGTGGAGGGAGAGCTGGACAAAGCTGAGGGGTATGCGGATTTGAATGGAAGGGCTCACGATGGCAGCGAGGAGATACAAACTTGACTATGTGAAGAGATAAGGAAAGCATATGACAACGCTTGGAATGTGATGGCAATGCAACAAAAACAATTTCAAAATCTCCCAAAGACCCTTAAAAAAAAAACAAAACCAGTAAGAGTAAACCCAAGGCAGCGAAACAAATCTGAACTTTTCTGTTGAAAACCCCAGGCAGCAAAAAACGAGGCCTACAGATTTGCAGCGGCAGCGAAATCACTGTGAGCCTTGTAAAAGAAATTCGAAATGCACAGTAAACCCTAAGACCAGGAAACAAATCGATTTGCAAAATGGTGGCCCAGAACTTCTTTAATTTTTTTATTTTCCAGAAATCTTAATTAAAATTTTAAATCCTTCTGCTTCAGATTTCTTAATGAAACCCTCACGAAATTTCCAGATCTAAAAATAAATAAATTTAAACCTGTGGATTGCAAAATCTGGATATGCTCCCTGCAAAAATGATGCTGATGAACCCCAGAGATCCAGATCTTACCCTCCAGGGCCTAGTTCTAGACTCTGCACAGTTTTCCTTTTCAAATCTGTAGTTGCACGACAATAAAACACCCCAACGATATACACAATGACCCAAATAAAAAAGAAACTAAAACCCAGAAAACCCAATTTAGAAAACTAAAAATAATTACAGAGCTATGTACATAAATGGTAGATCTATTAGATCTAGGGAGTGTGAGTCCAACTCGGCTCCCAGATCTGATAATCTGAGGCTTGCAATAGCCAGATCTATCGATTTAGCACAAAGAAAAAAAATTAAAATTTTCAAATTTTAAAGGAGATACTGAGCTCAAAACCGTTTATGCATCACCCATAAAAAAATATCTTATGATAAGCCCGGGATCAAATCAAGCTGGGCTCTTTAGAAAACACGGATTGGGAGTTGGTTGGTTCAACCGAAAACTTCCCCGAACACCCGATGATCGAATAATCAAGGATTTCTTGCAAAACTCCATTTAACCATCAACATAGTGCGAGAAAACAATAATAAAATTTAGATAAATAGAGATACCTGCTATTATATTCAAAACTTAAATTATCATTCAAATCCCAATGATTGAGCAAGACACCTGTACTCAAATCGCTCATTAGAAAGCTATCATCAATGGCTAAAAAGAAATCTATGCATGAAAATGACACATCTTACAATATTTCTACGAAGAGTAACATCAACAAAAATTAACCCCAAAGTTTTTCTTTATTGCTCATAAAAAAATTACAAGAGAGCTTTTCGCTTAGTACACGATCCAGAGATTGGATGAACTGACTGACAAATGACTTCCTATTTAAAGATAAATCCTCCAACGGCTAGTGCGAGTGATCTTCGTCAAAGCAATCTCGATTGCTGATGAGGATTAAAATTGCTTTTAATCTCATCTGTCGAAATTTTAAATTATTGAAGAAATTCGAATTTTCAATTAAATGCATTTTAATTAATTCAAAAATTAAATTTTCGAATTAATTTCCTCAAAATTTTGATTTTGACTTAACCCCAGGGACCAAAGGCTTAAAATTTAACAAAATAATTAATTTACCTTAGTCCTTGGACCTTTTAAAATTTAATTTTTAAGGACCGACGAATTTTGCCTTCAGAGAATTTAAATTTACCTAGGACCTAGAATTAATTAAATTTCTGGCTTAGGATTTTAATTAATTTTGGCTAAAAAATTTAATTAATTAACCTATGGGGGGATAAATTATTTTTCCAATCCTCAAGACACTTTACATCATGATTTTCATATTTTTTACATCTTATAGGGGAAAAACCCATTTGCAAAAGACTCT
>Ga0068628_1000765_pt1 | contig 12331 bp, 11 predicted proteins | sample InSIn2gowninarea_FD_77431 | JGI IMG/M metagenome (GOLD analysis project Ga0068628, IMG submission 77431) | Clean room microbial communities from NASA Spacecraft Assembly Facility at Jet Propulsion Laboratory, Pasadena, California, USA -... ... | reverse complement strand
GGAGTAAGACACGGCATAATAGGAGTCGTATGGAAAAGTCGTGGTTCCCCTATTATTATTATTTCAAGGCAGGCAACCCTAACCCTATCTATTATTATTTAAGGGGCCATGAGAACCGGCTACAACCAACCAACCTTACGATGAAAGAATCTATCTGCGAGCCCTACGAAGCGCCAGGAGATAGGAAGCAGAAGGAATCTAATAATCATCCGGTTTCATTTCCAGCGACTAGCTAAGCTGCGGAGATAAAGGCGGAATTACCCGTATATTATTATTTAAGCGATTCGGCGATCGATCTCATTGAGACATCACTAAAGCTCTTAATGGTGTATGCCCGGAATGATCCTGCCTAATATAGGACTTGGATCGGTTAGCTAAGGGTTCTAGCTACCCCTTCAATCTATACTTATCGAATTCGAGAAATTACCCTATTATTAGAACCCCGAATCTGCTACTTTTCAATCAATTCATTCCTATTCGCCTACTCATCAATTGATGAATTAATAGGGCATGCCTTACTATTCTAAATGAATAGATTCATTAGGGCCCCTTTTAATAATGATAATTGGGGGAAAACGTAATTTCTTGTGTAGTATCTCGGAATTGCTTCCTTTCCATAGCTTTGATGGATGAGAGGAACAACCTTTAGGATATCCCGGTGGATCGACCCAGCTTAAATAATAGAAGGGTTATGGATGCCTTATTCGATAGTAGGGCGAGTGCACAAATGATCTCTCCCCTCTCCCCTTCACCGGAAAAGAATTGTATCTAATACGACTGATTCATCTCCCGCTGCGGCTGTCCTACGGTGGAGTGGGTATAAGCGCGTGGCCCCGCCCGGCCCCTCTCTCTTTCAATAATAACCGGTGCTGTTACCTAATCGATAATAGTAGGGCCCAGTTATTATATGGAAAGGGGAGTGAACCTATTATTATTTAAGGCCCCACCCCATTAGTAAAGGGTAAAGTACTCCGCCCCCATCAATTCAAGGCCGCCGGCATCACCAGAACAAGCAGACATAGCGCGCGCGCCCCCATGAACAAGGAATAGAGCGCATGCCCCCACCCCATTATCGAAAGGCGGGCGGGACATCCCCCACTATTCTAATAAGGCCCCCTACTATTCCTAATTGATTGGCCCCACGAATCATATACAAAAGGGGGCTTCGGAATTAGGTCCCCCCTCCGTACGCGTTCCAAATCCCGGGATGAGGTGGGGGACGACGGGGAACGGTGGTTCGGATGGACCAGAGTGAATAGAAATGTCGGAACCCCGACGACGATAATATGAAATAATAATAGCGCTTCCGGAGTGCTCTCTTGAGTTGGTGCCCCACTTCGCACGAGAACTCTTCTCCAGTCAAGGCTACTGCGGGTCAAAACCATCACAAATTCATTCTTCGGTCTCGCGATTACTAATAGAAATTTCTGCAGCAATCCGTTTCGCTTCAGCTCGCTCAAATAAGAAATAGGGGGATTTTCCCCCGTATATTCTAATAAGGGTATGACCGATTTCCGCATCTCGAGATTCTTTAAGCATTTCAGTGTGGGCCTATTATCAGGAATTAAGAAATTGATTAGGGAAACTGCTTATTCCTTAAAAATGAATGAATTTAGGGCCTAATATTAGGAATTAAGAAATGAATTAGGGAATTTCCCGTATATTCTTATTGCGTTTTTCCGTTAAGGTCCGGAATCTTGCTCATTCCCAGATGGGGGGGCAACAGTATGATTGGGTTTGGGTTTTTCTGTAATAAGAGGTGCCGGGGCATCATTCATATCGATCCAGTTCTCGCACAAATTTTGAGCGATTATTGGAAGAAAGCGCTTCCATTTCCGTAATGAATGAAGATTCGGGAAGGGATAGAATGGGAAGACGTGTTTCCGAAACAAGCAAGAGACAGGTTACGAAGGGGGAGTTAGCAAAGTTGAACAGGATTGGAATGGGCATGGAAACATGTATCGATGTACCAAATTGGCTTATGCTCCCAGGTTGATGCAATGTATTCCACCGGTTCACAGGGGACTTAGTGATTGGTATATTTATGGGTCCGATACGGATGAGAATAGGAGCCAGTTCGACAGGAAGCTTTTGGGGACGCAGTGCACCCGGGTGAATAAAAAACAAGATGGATACAGGGGTTAAACGAGCATCCCACACCCGAAAGGTGCCCCACATAGGTTTCCCCCGAAACCCTCCAGTTACTAAGGTCAACAATGTAGAGAAAGCACCTATTTCTGGACCGGTTCCGGAAAAGCGGGTCAGAAGGGGATGTTTTGTCGATGAGAGGGAAAAACTGCTGGGGGCCACTGCTGTATGAACAAGTAGACTCATCCAAGCTGCAGGAACATGTACATAGATCATTCGATGATTTTCACCTTGTTGAGAATCGGATGGTGCCACCCGGAGACTCAGATAAATAGCCATCGCTGTTAAGAACCACCAGAATCCGATCATTTGCGCGTAGCTTCTGGGAATAAGCGACATAAAGAAAGAGGGTTGTAATAACGAGAACGTGTGGTTTGTTTCACCGAACGAAGGGGAATCTGGTTGAATCAATGCATCATCTTGGGATACGTGCATGGAACCACATGGGGGAGAAGTAGGTACGAATTGATTGGTACTTCAGCCGAATCGATTATACAGAAAAGGGGATGTATCTCGCATGCATGTTGGCTCGCAACCCAATATTCACACCGATGTATTATCAGCTCGCTCCCCTATCATTATTTAGGGGGAAGCCTGCACCTTGAAGAGCAAATCGAGAAATGGGGCATTACAAAACATGTTTCATTAAGAAATGGATCAGAAGCATAGGACCTCTAGAATCAGTCTGCCCCTTTCCGAATATACGGGCATCACATCAATCAGATATGGAAGAGGGAATTACTATGTGAAGGGGGGGTGTGGGGAGGTAATGTTAGTGCAGGCTGTACGATTGGGATAGGATTTTGAAGGCCGTTTCAGCAACTTCAATAATGATAATGGGGCAGCCCTACTATTATGAAAAGGTTCCAAGCCTAATATATGAAAGCGCTTGACCGGATCGGTTGCGAAAAAAAGCGCCCAAGCAACGCTACCTTTTCCATATAATAAGGGAGTTGGGTACTCAATAGAAGTTCGGTAATCGAGCGATGATAACCTCATCTCCTGGAATTCGAGATAATAATATACGGGCACCTTATATAAGAAAAGGGTGGGGGTTCGGGCCCTGAAATTCATATAGAAAAGGGTTCGTTTGTTCCCGCTCCATTCCATTCGTTTGTGGGCGATGGAAGAGAACGGATATGGGGATCCTCTCTCCTCATGGCAATTGGAAGAACCTGGCTCACCCTATATATAGTGAATAATTGCTTTCCTCACTCTCATATTGTAATAAGGGGAGGGAGCTTAAATAAAGCATTGTTCCGTAATTCATAATGTACGGGGGGATTCTCTTCCATTCCAGTTGTCGGGAATCCCCTGACTCGACACTTTTCTTCCGCCCCGTTCTATCCGGTCCCTTCCATCTGATCCCTAATCCCCGACCCCTCTTTCTTTTCTGCCCGCTATCCATCCCATCCGCACTAAAACGACAGCGTTTTCTTTTGATAAGGGTGAACAACGTTGCCCTACTATTCCTTCCCCACCCACCGCCCTGGGCGCCCCCGTATATTGTTCAAAGGGCGAGCCGAATTAAGGCACTGCTGAACCTGCGGAGGGAGTGAGAGAGAGTAGGAATGCGGCTCATCATAGAGATATGTTCCCGCTCAATCTCGAGCCAACCACCATTCATCTAGGGGGAAAGCGGAGCTACTGTTCTTTTTCCGTAGGTAGGTAGGTGATTCACCCTTCCTAAAAAGGAATCAGGCCCCGTTATCGTATAGGAAGGCACCATCACAGAATTCCTTATCGACTCGCGGAACCAACTACTCCTATGGTTTACCGGAGCTTCTGGTCCCGGCTTGAAAGTGATCTTATTCGAATTCCTTCTTTCCAGCTTTCAGGAAAAGCCGTAAATGTTCCCCTTGAATGATAGTAGGGCGGGAGATGTTTGACAGGGAATTTGACTACCTACCCCCTACTATTATTAACTGTTGGCCCCCTATTATTATTCGCAGCAACCCGGTTTCAGTTACTGGAAAGAGCCCCTCTCAGCTAGCTAGAGGGAATTGGGTCACCCTATACATATAAAGCATTTCGATCTCCCTACTAACACAATTGTTTCTCTCTCCAATCCCGTTCCCCTTCTTAATTAGCAGGAATAGGAATTCAGGATTGATTTGTTCCGCTGATTGACCGAAAGCTGATTGACACTTTTCACCCATCTACCGGTCTCTTCGGCCGGCATGAAGTCGACGATCGATAGCTGGGTGGGGTGGGGCGGCCTAGAAAAGTGCCTCTCGCTTTCTCATTATTCAAGGGGGAATTGCCCAATACACATGTTGTCCCAATCCCCTATTATTATCTTGAAGCGCCGGCTTATTATTATTATTTCAGGGGAATGGGAAGGATTTGTTCCGGAAGCAGAGGGAATGGATATGGGGAATTGGATCACCCTATTCATATGAAGCAAGGAGCCAAGCCCGAAAGCCTAGAAACACCAAAATAATAGTAGGGGGTTGTTCTTGAAAATCAGATCTTTTTCGTTGCCCTACTATTCTTATTTGGGATCTCCACGAATCCCCCTATAATAAGTAAAGCGATGCTCGCTGCCGAACCTCGGAATAATAATATACGGGGGGAAGTTATTATATAGAAGGGGCAATACGTGTGAAAAGAGAGTCGATTGCCGCCGATGCAGCATTCCCTCTCATACCTCAAGAGGCATTGATCCTCTCCCTATCGAAACGTACGCCCCATTATTATTATTATTCAAGGGCTTCCCTCCTGAGGTAGATGGGATTCCCCCTTTCCATATAGTAACGGTAGACGGGAGATAGCCTGCCTATTTGTTGGTTCAGAAAGATAGGTTCCGCGATTTCCATGGTTATCCGCCTCTCATCCCCAGCCTTTCCGATTCAAGTCATCGAATAAGAATATACGGGCGCTTCTGGGTCCATTGAACCTGTTGGAGCTCTCTTGAAAAAGGCTAGATCGATTTGGAGGTCCCCGTATATCATTAATTGCCCTTAAATAATATGAAAGAATCGCGCTTTCTTCCACAATCGTTCCTTTCGATAATACGAATAGGGGTATCACTAGAGCAAATCGAAGAGTTGCAGGGAATCGATCTTTCTAGGGGTGCAGCCTTGCCTCGGATAAGGCCGATCGGATGCCTTAGGTATCTCCCCATGGCCCAAAGCCCCCTTCCCCGACCCGCACCCCCTTCTAATAAACAAAATTCAAGTAGTTCGTATTTGGTAAGCGGACTCATTTCTGTGTGATAAGAGGGCGAGCGAAAAAGGAATTCTACTAGAATGAATGGGGCGTTCGCCTATTATTATTGTATGAAAAAGGGGCTATTTCTTCTTATTTGAGGTCTTGGATAATAGTGTAGGGGGGAGGGGACACTAGTGGGTAGCAGTAGTGTGGGTAGCTGTAGCAGTTGCAACGGGAAGGGAAGAGCAGCGCGGTTGAGCAGCTGTGATCGATCCATAGGCAGTCATGTTGTATAGTAACGAGCGAGGTTCAAGAGTGAACGGTTGAACGTCAGCATCGGTAGGGATCAGACGTCAACATCGCCTATTTCTTATTATTCAAGGGAGGGAGGGCTTACTACTATATAGGGGTGCTTTGCTTCGGGGACAAGCATCCTTCTGTGGTAGGGCAACGCCCTTCTCTGTATAACTTGCTCGACGACTCCCAAATGGACACATGATTCCTATCCATGTGGCGTGGCCCCTATTAGAATAGTAGGGGGCTGGAATTCATAATATACGGGGCAACCCTATTATTGTTTCAAGCGGGGGGGGAGAAGCAGCGCTAGCTCGAGGAAGCACACTCACTATTGGAAGGAGACTAACGGATTATGATAAAGGGCGAGCGTGGAAATCATCGACACTCAATGTAATGGAATGTGATGCAATGTAATGTAATGAGTCGCCAAGTTCATATTGTACAGAGAGAGATCGAAGCCGCGGAAATGAGGCCCTATTCTTATTTCAAGACCCATGAGTAATAATAGTAGGCCCGTAATCCGATACCGTATTAATAATAGTAGGGGTCCCGTATTAGGATCGATGACGTGACAACCTTGAATCAGTAACCTCCCCCCCCCATATAAATAAGTAAGGCCTCAGCACCCCCTATTAATTAATCGTTTCAATGGCTTTCTATTATTCGAGGGGGCCGCCACGGCTTCTTAAGACTACAGGTTTCCATCAACAGGGGGAGAGATGGAATGCACTCACTTACCGATTAAGAAGGGGGAGTTTGTATTACGTATGCAATAACGATTCAGGGCCTTCTGAAAATCGGAAGAACTTGGGTTCTATAGGGTAGGGCGCTCCTTTGAAACGATTAATTAATAGGAGGTGCTCTCGAGATTCAAAACGTCGTTATTCTTTACAGAATGATCGCTGCTATCGCTCACTGCACCATAAAGGATAATAGTAGGCGGGAATTCCTCTCAATCCGAGTCTTCCGAAGTGTATAATGCCCCTATTCTCATTATTTCCGGCTCCCGTACCCACCCGATTCTCCGAGCATTGAACCCATGAAGAGGTCCTACCCATACCTAGGAGAAGTATGTAACTGGGTGGATCCGGGAGTAATAGTAATAGGGGCATTTATGCTTTATTCCTCCCTCACCGGGGAAGAATGAGCTGGAAGCATGCCCGTATATTTCTATCAACGTGCCTTTATTATTATCTAAGGGCGAGAGGAGATTTTTTCAATCCCGGAATGGCTATGGCTTCGCGTCCCTCCCCCTCTCCCGTGGACCCTTTCAAATATACGGGACTTTAGTGCTTGGTTAAGAAAAAGAGAGAAATGAAGGAGGGGCGAAAGAGCTTGGTTAAGAAAAAGAGAGAAATAAAGGAGGGGCCTCCCTTATCATCTCAAGATACGCGATTCAGGATCTTGTGATCATAGTTCCAACCAGCCCTATCCATAGAATCGATTTGGGATCGCTCGTTCCCGGTAGGTATGGGTAGCACGTTCCTCCCCTATTATGAAAAGAAAGGCGTTCGTTATTCTATAGAAAGGGGGAAGCACCCCGTATATTCATTAAGGCGAGAGATCCCCGTATATTCTTAATTGCCCTACTTTCCCATGATCCCAAAACCGACTTTATGATCTCCTTTACGTAATCATTATTATTATTATTCAGGGCGACCCGCATAACCGAGCGATTCGACAACTAGTGTTTCCACTCCGATCACCCATCGATCGGTCCACCAGCCAGGGGGTTCTATAGGGTAGGGCGACTTCCCCCACTTCGAATGATGGTTGTTCCCCGCTTGATAGGAAGAGAAAGGGGCCATGTTGGTAAAAGCAGTAACTGCTCCTAACTGGAAAACCGGCGCACTATTACGTATACGAGACGCTTTATTATGGAAATAGGGGCGAGCATGAGCTTCTTGGTTATGGTCTGTCCACTAACCCAACCATTTCTCTCGTTTCAGATAGATCAATCCAAGCAGGTCTCCCCGTTCTCGGGTCCCCACCCCATTATTATTATGAAAAGGTCTCCACTTCCCCTTGGAATAATAGTGGGGCGGGAGGTACAACTAGTACCTCCCGAACGTTGCTGTAGTTAGATAGCTCTTTCCTTCCCTTCATGGCTTGACTAGCAACACCTATCATTTAAGGCTTCTACCCGCCTAAACAGATAGGGAATGGGAAAAGATCCTAGCGATGGCTTAGGCCCTCTCGCCCCAATCACTCGGTAGGTAGAAAAGCCGCGACCTACCCCACGAAGAGATAGAAATGCCTCCCTTCCTTTCCCGAGAAGATTCTATACGTATTAACAACCCCCAACCCCAATGATTAGTAGGGAATGCGAACTGGCTCTATATCATTCAAGGGGTTGGAGTAATTGAGCTGGAACGATACGGGGTTCTAGTGGAACCATTTCCCTCCGTTACGTCATTTGCCGAAACACATACGAGAGATGGATTAGATGCTTGCAAGGGTTTCTCCTCCAAGTATCCTCTCCTTCGACCCCCTTATGAAATAATAGAAAGGATTCCTGAAAATATACGGGGGTGCTTCTCAATTAAGAAATGAATAGGGCTCGTTAATAGTAGTGTAGGCGATTGGGGCGATATCGATTATGGATCAACAGCTTGTAATATAGCTACACCTGATTCCAATCCGAGACACCAAACCAAACTATTCCTTTCTAGCCCACTCATAATTGCCCCTATTATTCCAGCTGGGGGGAAGAAGAATATCGACATAAAGCATTTCCCCCTTAATTACTAGTAGGGCCACCCTCGAACAGAACGAATAAATAGAGTTTAGTTGTTCCGGGGCTCTTAGGTCTATTCTCACGTCCGGGTCGGCTGGGCACGTTCGAACGAGAACGAATGGATAGAGGCCTCGAACGATTCTATTCCTTTCTCCTAACTCTTATCTGGAATAGCGAACCTTAGAGTGTCATTCTGTGTGATGGGAAGAGCATCCAATCAACACAAACACAGTTTCCGATTCATTGATTCAAGATTCTATGGGAGAAAAGCCCCCGTGGGGGGAGTAAGAGCCCATGCATAAAGACTCACAAATGTAGTGGGTATTGTGTGAATGGCATGAACTGGATCACGCATGTCCAATAGATAGAAGCGGCATCATCACATGTTTGGTAAAAGCTGCTCCCCATAACGATCCATTCCAGAACCCGGCGGTCCGGATTCGTGATTGGGGCACATCGATGCAGGGACGGGTGCTCCCAAAAAGCATAGCGGTATTCATGGATGACCTGGATGTAGGCACGGGGCATAATGGGCCTTGTTGAGGCGCATCACTGACCTCTGCCGGTGGAGCATATGGATAGGTGTAGGAGGATTTAGGAATGAACATGGTGCAGCGGTTTCTCAGCTTCGAATTCGTCCGGGTGATATGGGGAAGGAGCATGTGGGGCTTACCATTGCTACGGAGAGAGAGGCGTTGGAGTGGATAAAAGTATCCCTCTGCCCCTCCCCCTTAATACGTATATAAGATACTCTCAATTCCACTCTTTTCTTGCTGATGGATAAACGCGTAATAAACAACTGCTACAGCTTCACCGACTGCTCCAACCGTATCCGGATCTGGAACTGCGCCTGGTTAGGCCTACCCCTGCTCCTTACGCCACTGATGCTGGAAGATATGGAACTATGCGAGCGAAAGCTGATTCATCGACAGAATCTACTGCTGAAACAACTAGCTAAGCCACTGGTCCCGGTGCTGCTTACCCTGCCCCTGGCGGTGCAGGTGAAGGGGCTGGTGAAAGGAAGCAAATTGCAAGGCTTGATGGAAAGTGTTGTGGGAATGATGAGATACCGAAGCCAGACGGTGACCACTATGGGTGGGACATGCCGCAGTAACAGTGATGGTGGGGTTACTTACCATAGTGGTTTAGGGGTACATAAGCGTTAGCTAACAGATCCAACAACGAAATTGCCCATTATCATCCGAGGAACTCCCCCAGTAAGTATTCCCCTAGGTGCTTCCCCAGGTATAGGTGTATAGGTCCAGGTTCTCCTTCGGCTACTTCATCGACGGCATGAACTACTGGATCAATCACTTCATCGACTGGATCACAAAGCTCTTAATATTGATTACGATCATCCTTATCCGGGTATGGCACTGGACGAAGGGGAGCTACGGGGTACGGCTCTCGGTCCCAATCATCATTAACAACATCCCATTGCTGCCTTTGGCGCTTCTACAGATGCTTCAACTGAATCAACATTTGGTTCATCAACCCGATCAACGGCTAGCTCCGGTACCCTTACCCATGTCCCAGCTCGTGGCTCCGCTCTTTTCTCCACTTCTGGGCATGGAACAACATGTGGATGGAGGTGTAGGTGGTGCAATTGGAAAACGCTTTGGCTAGTGATATTGAGAAACGGCCGACGAATGGGGTATAGCGGCGGCTAAGAAACGTGAGAAGATTCGTATTATGGGTAACAGTACGTGTGACCTTCTATCGTGCGCTTTTTGTCCACTTCGTTGCTACGGGACCATGGGATACGCTACAGGACCTTCTACGGGCTATGGGACATCTTCCGGGTCGGTCCAATCAATGACTAACACCTTGTATGTACGAATCATAGTGAGCATCATTCATAGTGAGAATCCACCCAGTGAGAATCATCAATGACACCTCGTGATCCATACCAATAATAGCAAGCACCTCTGTCCCTGGAATGACGAAAAGCACCCCCCATACGTGAGATTCATTAGTTGCACCCCCATAAGTGAGATGTATTCCCGCCCGTGATAGGCCCACCCGCCCCTGGTGCGATGAATAGCGAGCACTCCCATTAGTGGAATGATGAAAAGCACCTCCCATCGGTGAGAGGCGTACCCCCAATAGCATACCCGACCATGATAAGCATACCCGACGCTGTATTAGTTCCATCCCAACTCAGCTCACTTCTCGCCCAGAGACGGATGGGAATCGGAATTATTATGGGTGGGGGTTCATCGGAAATTCTTCGGGGTTCTCGAAATTCACATGTTCCCCCGTAACGGTGCGAGGGGTGCATCGTATATATAGGAATATGCGTATTTCCCTCCCCAATCGAAGGGCCTGTATCATCATTCTTGGGGGTACGTTCGATCAATTTCATCGATCCAAATGAATGCACATTTCCCTCCCCGGTCCCCCCAACAAAAGTACAAGCAACTCCTAATACTACTCAGTGCTGTGCTTCAGGTCCCCACGGAGAAGGGGTAGAATTGCGGCGTGCCAGTGACTCGCGTGCCCGAGTAAGAGCGGCATTTATTCGTATCTATGGTGGTAGTGAGAAGCGTTTCCAGCAAGAATTTGTTATTCATAATCATAATAGTAGGGCAACACCTCTATAGCGGAGTCACTCCCACACCCAGAGTCAAGAGCCCGTGGAATGCGATGCTTCTGTGACATTCTTCCCGTTCCCACTATCACTCAGCTCCTCAGCGGTTTCGAAAGCACTATTGTCCCTATTGGCACACCTCGGGTATTTGCGGAAACTCGTAGAAAGCAGATCTCTCTTGTGGTGTCATGCAGTTCTCGTTTCAAGTCATCCCAATTGCGGAGGGTTAGCGAACCGGCCCGCTCCCATTGGTAAAGGGACTAATAGCAATCTCCAGAATAGGGAAATACGGCCTCGCGTGACTCCCTAAACCCGGCGAATCCACCTCGAGGATTTTGATCGGAGGTGAACTCGACCGTATCGAAATAAGAAATCGAGAAATCCCTCAACTACAGGGAAGCACATGCCCTGGTTGTATTCGTTCCGTGCGGTGAGGCCCGTATCGGATCCCATTATCATGCATCTCTAGCCAAGGTTTGAGTCATCGACTGATACAGTCAGTAGTCTGATCCCGAGTTCTCCCTGGACGTGGGATGGTTGGCCATATTTCTCACCCCAACCCGACAGTTCTCGTTTCAAGTGCTACCGAATTCTGGCCGTTACTCGAGTGAGACACCTTGTTCAATATCTCGCTGCGGTTCATCGAACTATTGTCGCCTTTCTATCATCTAAGCCGGAAACAGATGGATTCAATACCACTACCATATACATGAAGAGTGGTGAGCCGGGGATAATGCGGATAGTTTCTCTCAGGGGGGGAAGGGGGGTTGAAGCATGGGGACTATTGCTAAAGGGAACTTTTTAGCTCCACATGCATTCGAAATCGAAGTGATGAATGGGGAGAGCAAGCCTTCTCCAAGTAGAGCAAGTCATGAGAGTCTATTATCTACCTATTAACAACCCTATCATTAATTGTAGTTAATGTGTCCCTCGTCTCCCCGATCGGTTACTGCATGAAATCAGTTACTGCTTCCTCCTCCCAAACTGTTAAAGGTGTGAGAACCGCTATCTATGCCCCCTACTCATGAGAAATGAGCGTCACCCACCCTGTTTCCCGGGCGTAACACTATCTAACTATCTAACTAATAAACGATTATCCATTTCTAGTAGAAGGGTGTGAGAGCCCTTTTTCACAGTTCAAGAATTCCTCCCCCCTGTTGAGCTGGTCAACCGATTCCCAAGCCCCCCCCACCCATTACTCATAAATGAGAAGCTTGCATTTATTTCCACGTATATAATGGAATGCATTATCATAAAACAATTTGCTCGTCTAACAACTCTATACTCGGGTAGAGGCGGCACTCCCCCCTCAGCTTTACCCTTCATTCCGGCTCATCCTTTTCTTTGGCATTTCGTGCTTGCTCGCTTGCTTGCCTGCTCGCTTGCTTGCTTGCTTGCTCCCGGGG
>Ga0068628_1000763_pt1 | contig 12351 bp, 6 predicted proteins | sample InSIn2gowninarea_FD_77431 | JGI IMG/M metagenome (GOLD analysis project Ga0068628, IMG submission 77431) | Clean room microbial communities from NASA Spacecraft Assembly Facility at Jet Propulsion Laboratory, Pasadena, California, USA -... ... | reverse complement strand
TACTCCAAGAGACCACATCCCTCTTAGGAATCATATCAAACAATTACCTTGCATACTCTAACCTACTGCATCGGGCATATTCGACAACCAAAGAATTCCATGTGAAAACATTAGGCATGAAAATGTTATCAAACACTTGGATTGCATCCTCCTTTCTATCACAATTAACATACATTTCAATAAGAGAAAGCTCTAGAAATGCATTTGATTCGAATCCCACTTGGATTACCTTAGCTTGAACTTTCACACCACATTGTGGACACATCAAGTTGGCACATGGATTTATACCACTTGTCAATGTAAATTGGTCTAGCCTTAAACTTGCAAGCTTCATCTAAAAGTAAAGCTTCAGAGTCTCCTTATTATGGCCTTTCTAGGAAAATGCCGAAATGATTCCATTCCAAGACACAAAATCCCAATCAAGCATTTTGTCGATGAGTTCAACTACATCTTCAACATTTCCCCTTGATAGCCCGAGGTGGAGATCTTTTTTTGGATTCCTGTTTTTTTTTGTTTGTGAGCAACCTCCTTATGCCCTAGAATCTAGCTCGGGGGTGATTGGACAGAAAGAAAGACCATAGTGCTACACAATGTATGGCTAGGTGGAAAAGCTTAGTCTCTAACTCAGTTGCTCATTTTATCTAGGATTAGTACTTCTTATGATAGGAATGTGCATTAAACTCTAGGTCAAATTTAATGTATGAGGCATAATCGTTTATAAGGAAATATATCACTGATGATATTTCTTGACAGTGCATGAATTAATTTGATGGCTATAAGAGTTTAATTGCAAGCCTATGAGTTTAGTCTTGAAGCATACATAAGTACAATTTGTGAATTAGATATGCATTGTTTCTTGTCACCTTACAACCATTATCACTATGTGTTGATAATCATATCAACATTTGGATGCAATCAATGATGGCAACTTGTAATTTATCCTTGTTTCTTTCTATCCTAACTATGACATGCAAATAGTTGTAACTACTGTATATCTTGAGGTCTACTAGAAAATGCAGATTTGGTAGCAAACTTTTGGGGGCTGTCATCTTCTGTTCTGCAGTTGGTATTTTTATTCACTTTATCCAACATTGATCTTTGTTATCCAATGGTTTTACCTACGAGCCATTGACCGTTATAAGAATACATCTTACGTAAAGAGCATGGGAAGGCTTACATGCAACCTATAGGCTTAGTTACACACACACACACATATGTGTGTGTGTGTAGCACCCACAAACTTCATGATACCTAAAGGAATAAATACTCACATCGGTAACATCGATTTTTTTTATGTGTGACTTGAAATTTTACCCAGTGATTGAAATAAGGGAGCAAGATCTTCATCTACAGGAACTTTGACATAATCTTTCTAACTCTAAACCTTGACAATTATTAAAGTTTCCCTCATTGTAGAGGGTGTCAATGACAAGAAAGTGAATTATTTGGGAAGCTAAAGTCCCCAAAGTGTGGTTAGTGCTATGTCCAAATTCTATAACTCTGTGCTTTGGTTTCTAAACTATCCTGCACGGTAGATATCTCCTTTCATTCATTTCTATCTTCATTTTCATTTTCTGAATGTTGATGAAACTGGTTTTTTTCTAATAAACTAACTTAGCTTGTAAAGCTTTGTATACATCCAAAAGATAATGTGCACAACTGAGATTATAATTTAATGGAATGCATTATCCTAATGATTCACAATTGTCCCTATTATGAATATTTAAAAGTCCTTGAAAGTGTTACAATTGTTGGATTATTGAGCGCTTAATACTTTTTCTAGCTAGTGATATCTTAAATTTAAATTTAGCTTTGATGATTCTTTAAATGGAACAAGTGTCCTTAAAGTGAATTTGTAAGTTTTGCACCTTAACCAATTCTGAATGATTAATCATTCAATTATGGACTTGAAGAAAAAATGTCGACTACTAATTGTCAAATTGTAGTATGTCACCTATGATATTTCTCATTGAAGTTTGTTTAGCCTGAAAGAGTTTCATGCACCTTAATCTAAATGAAACTTATATTACGTATAATTGTACCCTCTTATATGGTTGTTTGTTGGGTCCCCTTGACCTGTAGTTGAATTTATCCTTCTTAATCTTTTTTACCACAAAGATATCTTTTTCTTTTGATTGATGTGTCCCAAACGAGAGGGAATGCTCCTCTATATATAGAATTCAGTGGAGTTGAGGGGATGTGACTTTTGATCTTCTTGATCCGACATAAATAATTTACAGGAGAGAAACATAAATTCAAAATTCCACTTCTACTTATCCAAATTTGATGATCATTACATCGATTTTGGTCCTCTCAAAAAGAGCAATTCAATGCCACAATTATCTAGCCCCAAAGGAGCCATTCAAAGTGAAATTTGGCCCTAGTTTCAATTTTTAACAAAAATAACCATCGATACTTTTTATAGCGTTTTAGGTTGAATTCACAATAGTATGCTAAAAAGTGTCATTTCAATCTCTAGAAATTAGGATATATAAATGTGAGATATATACTTTACATTTTTGGGTTATCTCTTTTTCAAATCTAAGATTTTCTACGGTACATGTTAATTTTTTGAACTTTGAACCTTGAAGAAATTTTTGAATGGACTTTGTAAGGAAGTGGTACCATAAATTGAGTTAATTCAAAGATTTGACTTCCATATTTTCACAAAATACAATGATCTCAATCAATACTTATATGTATAAATACTTATGTTTAGGACTATATATGTGTTGGAGCAGTTCCTTTGTGTTTTACTATAATCCTGATGTTGACAAGTTTTAGTTGATTTTTTTCATCAATTACTCATAGAATATGCAAAAGGAAATGGTTTTCAAAATGTGGCAAAAATTACATTTCTCTTCATTTCCCTTTTTATTGTTCATGACAAGATAATCATGTTGCAAGAATGAGTCATCCTACAATCTATTTCAATTTGTGGATTTTTTTCCTCCGATTTTTTTACAAGGATGTAGATTTCATTTTCATGCTGATGGTTTTTGCATGAGTCTTATCTAGCCCCATATGCTGGTAATGGAGTCGATCTTGAGAATAGCCATGGACACAGACTCTTTCAGTGGTTAATGTTACAATACCACTTCCACCTGGTATCAGAAAAATTTTAATGGTCTGTGACATAAAGAAGAGTCATTTAACGATATGTTGAAAGGGCAACCTCATGTCTTCATTGTAAGTCATTTATTTGCATTTCTCAGTTGTAAGTCATCTGTTTGATTTTGAGCTTTATCAGATCAATTATTTCGCTAATCCAATATGCATGGTATGTATTTCTCATCTGATGTTAGTTACTTGACATGGTTGATATAACATTCAATTCTAGGCCACTTTTATTTTAAGTCAGAGATTTTATTGATTAAAATGATGTTCATATTTTAATTGGTTTACTTGGAGTTTGATTTTAAAAAGTGTTGTAAATTCCACGTGGATATTATTTTTTCAAGGTGAGCTCTTTGCACCAGTAAGGTCAGATGAGTCATAAAACATAGGTATACAACTAGTGCATCTTTAGCCTTTGTTGTGTATTTGTTATTCTTTATATCACTGATGGAGGATTATTGATTGCTGTAAAATAGAGGATGGGAAGGTCCTGCCAATTCTCTTGACAAAACAAAATCAAACAGAGTGGTAGAATTGTGTTTTAAAGGGTAAGCCAAAAATCAGTACTTGAAAGGTAGATATTGAGAATAGAAATCTATCTAATCTGGATCTAGAGACACAACAAACCCTGGAAAAAAATGATGGTATTGACGAGTCTTCCCTGCAAATAAGCTCTAATTGTTAGAAAACTACCCAAATTTTAGTTATCTGCAATGGCAATAGTGACCCTTGATTTATTTTTATGAATAACGACTTTGGCCATTGTCCTGTTCGTTTACTATGAAATATTTTTGATTTTCAAACTCCAACTAGTTTGTTGTTAAACTAATTAAATCTTTGATGATAAGCATATAGTTTTCAAAGCTCTTTCCTAAATCTATTTTCTTGAGAAAAATTGTCTTTTTACTTTAGGTACTATAGATTTCTACCACGTGACATATGCTACGATATAATTTCCTGGATAAATAGATAGAAGTGTTCTATAACGTAGTCATTTTTAAATCTAAAGAAACATAATTTCCAAATACAAAGTTTATTAATTAAAAACATCTTTTAGACATCTTAGCTAAGTTATGATTATATTTCAATAGGGGATTTTGTGTACATTGATATTATGTTGTCTCTTTGGTTTCTGTCAGGTAACAATGGTTAATAAGGAATGTGTTATTGAGCAACATGCACACATCTTATTCTATTATTGACATGGATCTCCATGGTTTTCAGGCATGGCAACAAAAATGCAGATGTTAGTGGGATCTCCAAAGTTCGTGTTGGATGAATTTAATACTAGTGATGATTTTGCTTCCTTGTTAAATAAAGAATGTCACAAGTCAAATTCAAATAAACAGAAGTAGCTTAAGAATGAAGGTGAAACTATTGCTTTCTGTCCACATCAATTTTTTTTATTTGTTAGTTGTTGTTTTGTTTTGAGTACGGACTTGTGAAATTTGAAATTTCATGTTAGTTTATGTGAAGGTGGAATATATATATATATCCTATGTCGTTTATGGTTTCTGGAGATCCATGTTACATTTTCACAGAAGTTTAGATATCATTCAAATATCTTAACACCCAACAACAACAACATCGAAATTTTTATTTAACTCAACGTATAACATATTGCATTTGTCTTCATCAATGCTCTTCTTCCATATGCCATCCACTTATGACATTTCTTTTGCAATATTTGGTGCATTTGCTAGTTATAGATCATTTATAGGTTATAAATGTCTTCAAAGTTTCACTTCTAATTGATTATTCAACTTAACATATATATTCTCCTATATGTAATTATTCTTTCCTCCACCCACATTACATAACTTCCATAACCACTAAGTAGGGACTTGCAGCTTCGATGCTTCTTTGCTTGTTTAGTAAAAGATTTCCGAGAGTTTAATTTATTGAAAGTTGTAGAATTTACAATTTATGAAGTTTCGAGGTCTAATTTTTAAAAGTATAATTTTTTAAAGGGTGCTAGCTCAATGGAAGAGCATCTACATTATAAGCAGGAGGTTGTTGGTTCGATTCCATTGTGCCCTAATATCCATATGGAGTGATGACGATCAGTTTTTGGTGACGAAGGCTCTTTTGCCCATCACCAATGAGCTTATGGTGACATTTTTCGACCCTCACCAAAATATGAAATGGTGTTGGTCAACGAATGCGACCATATATACACATCAATAGTGATGACCATGAAAGGTCTGCAATCATAAATCATTGTTGTTGATATGAAATGGTGATGGTCATTGTCCGTCATTATAGTCATTATTCGTGACAGACATTAAATGTCACCACAACACCTATACTTTTGACAATGCAGCGTTTGGTGACAGTCAATGAATGTCACCATATATATGCACCAATAGTGATAGCCATGAAATATCCATCAGAATAAATCATTATAGTTCATATGAAATTGTGACGGTCATTATCCATCATTATAATCAATATTCGTGACGGAACTTAAATGTCACCATAACACCTATGCTTTTGGTGACACCACCTTTGGTGACATTCAGTTTTTGGTGACTGAGGCTATGGTTTGTCACCATTGATCATATGAAACAGTGATAGTCACTATCCATCATTATAAAACATTATTGGTGAGGGACTTTGAATGTCACTACAACACCTATACTTTTGGCAACGCCACCTTTGGTGACATTTACTTTTAGGTGACTGAGGCTATGGTCTGTCACCATTGCTCATATGAAATGGTGGCAGTCACTATCTGTCATTATAAATCATTATTGGTGACAGACTTTGAATGTCACCAAAACACCTATACTTTTGGCAACAAACACTCTTTTGATTGTCACCAATGAGCTTATGGTGATGTTTTTTGCCCCTCACCAATGTCCTTTTTGCTTCTAGTGTAGGTGTTACACTTCATTACAGTTGGTTTCTTAACAAGTATTATGATTGCACATATTGTTTGGCTTGGATAGTTGGATTTCCAAATATAAAGGATTTGGCTCAATACCCATGGACTTACCTAGAGCCTTGCATGGGTGGAACCCTAACCCTGATGGAAACTTCATAAACAAGTAATGGAAATTTCACCTAGATTTGATGTGGACATTACAGAAGTTTTTAATTACTCAATCCTTCTTTATCATTCTTAACTCTTTCAAAGGATGAACATTTCTCTCACAAGAGTTAAAATTCTTCTTGTTGCATATTATTCATGAACACCTCTACTTTCCTATGATGGCTTGACTGCCTACACACAGTCTAAAATTTGCATCAACATATAAAAGTGGGTTTTCACATAGTTATTATTGAACCAAAAATTTAAAACATGCATTAACTCAAAACATAGAGATCAAGCAAACACACAATGGAGGAAACTCACAAAAATCATATTAACACATAATCTTAAAAAAAAATTATAATTCACATAGTTATTGGGATTCTATTTTCCTTGACCCTCTTCATTCTTTCTCTTGGACCTCTATTGGACCCTTAGCCTCTCTCTGCTATCTCATCTTTCTCTATTCTCTATTCTTCTATCTTCTATCTACTCTCATTCGCAAAGGTTAATTATGTACAACAATGTTGTAACTTTTTTTGAGATCCATTAAAGGTCGACCTAATCTCCCATACAAGGAAAATATAAAATGATCATACAACCTTTGAATCCTAAACAAATCTCTCTAAATAGTGCATTACATGTTGATGAGGAAATTATTCTTCCTTTCATAAATAAATATCTACTTAAAATAGAAAATTAAATCCCTATATTTAATCACATAAATTTGACTAAAAGTAAATTAATGGAACCAACTCCTTTTAGTAAATATGGAAAGCCCTCCTAGGCCATGTTGACTTGAATAAATATGCCTACATCTGACTCCCAAGGTAAAAAATTCATGACCTCCTAGTCGCGATTCTTATGATTGTTTCTCTTGGTTGAACCTTCCATCTTATTGTCTAACATTTTTCAATTGAATTTTCATAGACTACAATTTCTCCTCATATATCCCATACTTTGTGTTGTTCTTGTCCACTTGCCTCACTATCATGAACATTTTTAGCAATATTTGTTTCGGTGCTTAACTTCCACATTAACCCTATCCTTCTTTCTTTTTCTTATAGTTGATTTGTTGATGCTTTCATCAATCTTCCATGCTTCGATGCTTTATTCTATAAGGCTCCACCTCTCCCGATGATGTACTCTATTGTAGTCCACTGATTTTTGTTTTTGTCTCTTCTCATTACTTCAATATGCCTCTTCTTAAAGTAATTCTTCATGAAAAAACGTAACTCATAAATTTCAGTGTCCAACTTACTCCTTTGTTGACACATGTTATTAGAATTACTAAATTTCAACTAAATTTCAAAATTTAAAAATTTTATGGCTCCACTATCCATGTTGTCGATAGATGTCTCTCTCCTAAGATATTTAAGGCATTGTGTTCCCTCCTTAATGGATGATTTATGAAATATTGACTTTCATCTTGCAAAATCTTGCTTTTACCTACATTTTTACATAAAAAAAATTATTACAACAAACACTAAATCCGCAAAAATCACCGCCATTCATAAGAATGACTTCCTCCATCTCCTCACTGGTGTCTTCAAAACTGTATTATTTTGTCCCTCTACATGAATTTATCTCTCTTTGAATCTCTAATTCCTCTTTTATAGCCTTATGGTGATGTTTGCTATTGTATTCCTTCTCATTTTTCCCATATTCATTCTCTATGCAATCCTCTTCAATCCTCATGTTAACTATCCATTATTCTAGTATCCTCAATTCTACATTAAATTTGCACTTATAAAGCTTTCATCCATCATTCCACCTGTTGGAATATCCTCGTTTTTCTCATCGTCCTTCAATTTTATTTCTTTATCAAATTCCATCAACATTACATATGAATTCTATTATTCATATCATTCATACTTCTTTTGGCTACCTTCATAAGCCAACTTTTCCCTATTCACTACAAGAATAGGTTCTTACAATTGTTCTTCCATAGCTTCATTTTTCGACCATGTATAGTATGGATTTTGATTGCCTTTATAAGACAATTATATCTTTCCCTTTCTTCTAACAAATTTTTTATTATTCTTTTCCTGTATTCATATGATAATGTTTGGGAATTTTCCATCATCCTTAAGAATTGAAAAACCTACAATCATATACAAATCTCTAGTTTTAAAAATATAAGTCTCTCCAGCCTCCTTTGCTATCTTTAGTATTATACCTTCATGTTTATTTGAACCTTTCAAGAAATCCATAAGACTCTCGTGAAGTCTTACATCATCATCCTCATTATCATCCTCCCTAAGGAATAATCCTTTCTCTAGTTAACAATAGTGAACTCTCTCTTCCTCATATTCAATTGCCTTAAATTTCTCTTCCTTCTACCAAGCACTCATCATGTGCCTCAACTTTTTTGCAAATAGTTTCTTAAGAAATTTGTAACATGCTTCTTCATTCTCTATTCACATCTATGTTCTTTTGCAATTTATTGTAGTAGCACCGTCATTATACTGAGTTGTTATTTTATCTCATTCATTTCTCTGTCAAATTTCTCTTGACTCATATTTTCCATCCTTAGGTCATTTGATTTAGCATTCTCCTACTTTATATTTTGATTATATTTCAACCCTTTTCATGACAATATATAGTCACATGTACTCTTCCTTTGTTAACTTCCTTTCTTCACTTGTGAGTTGCACCTCTATAATAGAAATTTTGTTTGACCCTACTAAAAGTCCCCCACCGAGCTTCTCTCCTTTAAACTTGGAACTTTGGTAACAATGGTTCTCCTTCTCTATAACCTTCTAAGCTTCCTCTACTCTTCTAGCCCTTTTCAATCCACTGATGGTCAAGAAATTCACCCACTCCTTTCTCTAGATAAATCTACCCAACAACATCTACCCAACCTCAATTAGAACTTGTTATCTATGTTATGAAATACTTTTTGCAAGGGTTACCACACATTTCCTATCTCTCTACTGCTACCTGTAAGAAAAATAATTTGTCCATCCATTGATTGTAAATTACAAAGGCCTTTTTTACTTATCGAACATCAAGAAATCTATACTTGAGAAATATTTCTACTTCTTTCTTCACACCACTGCAAGATGATTTTTGTTATCAATCTTCTCCAGGATTTCATCAATTTGTTATCAACAATATTTCTGAGCTATGATCATTAGCTAGAACTGTCTTCTTCCTTGTACCAAATCTTTTATTCTTTTTCTCCTTAATCAACCCGCATAAGTACTTGTTTTCATGTATTACATATATTCATATTTATGATTAAACAAAATAAATATGTTAGCTCTATTCCTTCTTCAATATTGATATGCTTTCATATTTTCGTTCAACTTTGATCTCTTACGCTAGTTTTCCTTCTAGTGTTACTAATGATTCTCTCTAAGTAGTAATAAATTTAACTCTTCTCTACTGTGATACTAAAAATTAATGCCAACTAGGGCATCCTCTCTCCCCTAAGCATGGTGGCCAAATTCTTTTGGATCAATCTCACATACTAAATTCACTTTGAGCTAGATGTGGGTCCTACACCTTACAATACACATATCTCATTAAGTCTTATGGTTGTGGTTATTATTTGGCCCAGATAGAAACTTTTCCAAATATGAAGGACTTGGTTGCAAAACCCATGGACCTAGATGGAACCTTCTGTGGGTGGAACCTTGACACTGATAGAAACTTTATACATGTTTTTCATTACTAAGCCCTGACCTTGATATAAACTTTATATATGTTTTTCATTACTAAGTCCTTTGTTGTCACTCTTGGCTCTATCAAATATTGAAATTTATTTTGATCATAGTTGACAAATTTACTCTGGTTCATTATTACTTTGGTTTATTAATACATCCATTTTGAATTCCCCTCATTGTATATTGTTCATGCACACCTTTACTTTTGTGCAAGGACTCGACTCCCTACACAATATCAAATTGATATCAACACAAAGAACTTGATTTGTATAGACTTATCATTGAACCATAGAGTTTAGACATGTGTGATATGAAAACATAAATATCAAGAAATCACACGATGGAGGAAACTCACACAATTTCTATTAACACAAAATATGTACAAATTGCCTTGATTCACGAAGTTGTTGAGATTTTTTATACTCTGAGCCTCTCCATTCTACCCGTTGGGTCTCTCACGTCCTGCTAACTTCTTTTGGGTATCTCTTTTTTCTGTATTATCTATTTTTCTATCTTCTATAACTCTTATTCATAATGATCAATTACATACAACAATGTTGGTCTATTGAGAACCAATCAAAGTGGATATAATTTTCCATACAAGTAAGATATCAAATCTAAGCTTAAAACCTCGAACTCCTCAATAAATATCTCCAAATAGTGAATTACATTTTAATGAGGAAATTATTTCTCATTTCCTAAATAAATCTCTATTTAGATTAGAAAATTAAATCCTATCTTTAGTTACATAAATTTGACTAAAATTAAATTAATGGAATCCACTCTTTTTAGTAAATGTGGCAAGACCTCCTAGGTCTTGTTGACTTGAAGAAATTTTCATGTATCACAAATAACGAAGTTGTACAGTTACATAGATTGTTTTCAGGTATTGGGTTTGTAAATGAGGCTTTAATTTTAGATTGTGAAAGCCAAAATGCAACCATTTTGACAGAGAGCCAAGTTGATCATGCTAAGATAAAACATATTTACCTTTTGTGTCACTTTCTAAGATACATGTTTAAAGACACGAAGATTCTACTAGTGAAGGCGTGAATTTTAAAATTTTGTGTGTTTTGAATTTAACTTGGTGTAAAGAAAAAAATTGCACTGCTTCTTAGGATTATTAAACATGTAATTTTCTTACCCATTCTAAAGAAAGAAAACTAGAAGTCAGGGAATAATGGTTATGTGTTATGTCCTTCCACTACTAGCCCCAAACATGATTCATATATATTGGGAATCATTCAAAAGGGGGTAGAACCCTCCTTTTGTTTGGGGATATGGTAGAGGGGTAAAGTCCCCCCTTCCCCCAACAACAAAAGGACAATTTTTTCATCCTTTTCCGGTAAATTTCAATGCATCATTTTGTTTTCAGCCTTGTATGGTGCATGGTGTTTTAGTGCATGATTTTCAATTTTTTGTTCATGAATTAAGGTTGTACTATAATATGGATAAATGAAATATTTCTTTTCTATGTATTGCAATCCTATATATTGTATCATTAAGAATGAAGATGATTGATGATAGAAAATAAAGTTACAACTCTAATTTTTTGCTAGTTTTCCAATTAATATTTTCAAGGTAAATATCTATGTAGACTTATGTGATTTTCGTTATTTTATTATTAGGTTTATAAGAATATATATGTGCATTGCATTCCTATAAAAGGTTTAAAACTCACAACTAAATGTCCATCAACATTAAAAACAATGATTTTGAAAGTGATATTGATATTATTGCATCTAGAGGTGCTTTGCAAGTCAATGTGGGGAGATGTTTTCACTTAGTGTTTTTTTAACCTATAGGGAATTGAACTTTTAATCTCATATTTTACAATATACTTTACAACATGGCCATAGCCAATTGAGTTTTCCCTTGAGCTACTTAATTTACAATTATAATAATCAAGTATTAAAAAATCAAATAATGTTAATAGAAAAAATATTTCAATAATATACTTCAATGCTCATATTAAGCAACATAATTTTACTTCATCATTATAGTGAAATAGATATCACAATTAAAAGTAAATAAAAAGAATTCTAATTTTATCTATATGTGCTTCCTATATTTTAGCATGAGGAAATCTAAATTTTAATTATGAAGAAGATGTGTACTTCATTCCCCACTCAATATGGACTCATGATGGTGTAAATTAATATTGATATTATAACCAAATATGAAGGAGATGTGTAATTCATTGAATGAAAATATTTAATGTGAATGTAAGTATTTCAAATACTTTAATGTGAAAAATGTGTGCCATAAATCTAATATTTCAATCTCAAATGGCACTTGTAGGAATTGAACTTCGGTGGGAAGGATTCCATTATTGCATTTTAAAGAGATACAATTATCTCATTTCACCATCTAATGTTTATCTATATTTAAATTTAAAAATTATATTTTTATTTGTATTCTTACTCTTATATATATATATATATATATATATATATATATAATATACACAAATTTATAACATGCATACCATATAAAAATGAATTTAAATAGTGAATATAAAAATAAATT
>Ga0068628_1000761_pt1 | contig 12356 bp, 8 predicted proteins | sample InSIn2gowninarea_FD_77431 | JGI IMG/M metagenome (GOLD analysis project Ga0068628, IMG submission 77431) | Clean room microbial communities from NASA Spacecraft Assembly Facility at Jet Propulsion Laboratory, Pasadena, California, USA -... ... | reverse complement strand
GTCTGGACAATCGCAATAGTCGTCGTTGACTTGTGAGAATGGTATTCGATGAGAGGGATTGGGAAGGAATATAAGAAACAGGAAGAGACCAGACAGAAATCCCTCAACAAGGCCATCAAGAGACGGAAAGAGTTGCAGTTTGAAGCCGACAGGGCGAAGAAAGAAGTTGAAGAGAAGGTCGAAGCGACTGCAATCAGTATACAAGGTCTCGAGAGAAAACTAAAAGAAGCAGAAGACAATCTGAAAGAGACGGAGCGACGAGAGAAGCTACGAGTTGTAAAGAGCGATGCAGCCGGCAAAGGAAAAGGCAAGCTCGGAGTGCTGCTGAACCTCGCACGAGGACGAGTCGATGAGCTAAGGAAAGCCCTGACCAAGACACGTGAACAACGCGATTTCATGCTCGACCGTGTTCTGGAACTAGAGAAGCTACTTGGAGTCCTGAAAGAAGAGTACAACCCTAACTTTAACGATGCTGGCGTCAAGAAAGCCGTTCAAGGCTGGGAAGACTACGCAGCCAGAGAAACAAGCGATCACTGGACAGAAGCAGAAGCTCGAGACCTATCAGAAATCGAGAAAGAAGACAGCACAGACTCTGGCGTCAACTGGACAGAATTCGAATCATCCTCCACCGAAGACACCGCATCCGACGCAGCAGCAATCTACTCCCTAACCTCCTACCTCCCCCCAGTCCTCCAATCCTGGCTCAGCAACTCAATCACCAACCTCCGCCACTTCCTCATAGACAACGGCATGCTCCCCGACCCCACATCAAACACAGACATCCAAGACTCCGCTGCCGTCAAAGCCGCCCGCACAGCCCGCGACGACACTCAACGCGACCTCACAAACGCTCAAAACGACCTCCGCCACTCTCAAGAAGACCTCGAAAAAGACTACGGCCCAGCCGGCATCTTCCGCGCCCTCAAAGACAAATGCGTCGAAAAAGAATCAGGCGAATACATCTACGCACACTGCTTCCTGTCCCGCACGACCCAAAAACCGAAAAAGGGCGGCGGCGAAACAAACATGGGTAACTTCGTGCGCTTCGACACCGAATACGTCGACGACGATCTACCGCCCGATGGCAAGGGCGTTGGTCGCGGCGACCGCATCGTAATGAGATATGAGAATGGGCAGCACTGCTGGAACGGACCGGCCAGGAGCACGAATGTTATTCTGGCTTGTAGTGAAGAGGATGAGATTTATAAGGTTAGCGAGAGTGAGAAATGTGTTTATAGGATGGAGGTTGGTACGCCTGCTGTTTGTGGGTGGGATAAAGCGGCTGATGCCAGTGGACCTGTTGCTGGTGAAACGACGGTGAAGGACGAGTTGTAGGTTGCTACAGTACGTACTTGGACGATTGATCTTGACTTGAATGAAAGTACATATGTACGACATTAAACATGATACGTCGAAATTACAGTACATGTTTTCTACAGTGTAGATCAGCACGGTGCTAATAAGCATGTAGGTTCGCTTTGTCTTCATTTCTGAGATGATATCTCGTTACACAGATTGACGTTATATATCAGGCCAACCTGATCGATTACGTATCTTGACATCTATTCGCTCTACCAAAACACCATGACTCGCTAGGCAACGAACGCTGATTATACCACAGCGCAACGCGATTCGAACTCTAATTCATATTCATTATGCCGCTGCTAATGCCACACAAGCTACCTACACGAGCTACCTACCTAGGTATCTAAGCACCTACGAATTTCCCCAATTCACAAAAGACCTAGGCATAACCCGCCACACCCTAACCTCCCCAGACTTAAGATCCGCAACGCGATAACTCTCATCCCTAACCTTCGGCCTCTTCCCCTTCTCCTGGTTCCCCTGCTCCCAAACCCGAATCTTCTTCTTCGTCCCGTCCCACTCAAACACAACGCCCACATGCGTACCTACATCCTGTGCATATTTTTGATGCAAACCACCCTTGTGGCCCGCGAACTTCGCATTGCGGAATGTAATGATGTCGCCTGGTCTGATTTCGTCGAATTGCTGAGTTGAGGCGTTGGCGAGGTTGGCGTAGACTAGGGCGCCGTAGGATCTTGTGCCGACGGGCATGAGGGCTGTTTTTAGAGGACGGACGAGGGACAGGACGAATTCTTGGGCTGAGCCTTCGCCGATGGTGGTGTTGGCGGCTTTTTCGGCGGATTTGGCGAGTTGAACGCCGTAGGTTTCGGCGGCGGATTCGAGTTGGTCGCGTCGTGGTTGCATTGGGGGGCGTTCGTGACTCTGCTCGAAACTAACGTGAGTTGGTTCGGACGCGTCGAAGGTTGCGTTGATTGTGGTTTGGGAGTAGTCTTGATATAGGACGTATACGTCGCGGGATACTGAGGATTTGCCTCCTCGCTTTTGGGTGGTAGATGACTCGATTTCCCAAAGGACATCACTGCGATTCTGTAGGGCTGGAGGAGGGTTGTTGTCACGGATCCACCACATTGAGTCTTGTGCAAGGTCTATGTCTGACGCGATGAACCCGCGTTCGTTGGTCTGCCGAGCGGTGTCCATAGATCGACGGCTGGTCGTGTTGCTGCGACCAAGTTCGGTAGTTGGTCTCGGTCCTGGAAGACCTCCAGACATTGAAAATGAATCGGGTTCATCATAGACTGGAGCAGCTGCAGACGGAGGTGGGGGTGGGGGTACTACACGGTCCATTGGCGGTAAAGGTGGTGGCACACTTACATGTGGCGGACCGTAAATACTCTGGGAACTTTCAGGTTCGTCATTATCGAACTCTTCAGTAGGCTGTCGTAGGGATGCTACGATACCAGACAGAGCTGGTTGATACATTGATGTTCGGTAAGGATCATACTCCTGCTCCCCTTGCGAGAATTGTGGAGGTGGCACAGGTGGGGGAGCACTTCGAGGAGAATCAACCGATTCCCGTGATTGTGGAAATGGACTTTGTGGTTGCATTGGTTGCATTGGTTGCATCGGTTGCATTGGCGGCAGTGGTGGCGGCATAGCTCGAGGAGCCTCATATGAGTCGCGTACTCCCGGCGCAGTGGAAGGTGGTGGTGGCGGAGGAACGTCCCGCGGGGCAGCTGAAGGGATAGGAGGCATGGCCCGTGGCTGTTGGTTCAGCATTGCCATGGGTGGATCATCACTCAACGCTCCCTCATCCACACTTGAATCTCGGTTGTGAGACTTGAGAGCGGTTTTGTGCTTAGCGTTGGAAGCAATATCTGTGTCGTAGTCTCCATCGTATTCAGTCACTTCCTCGTCACTTTCATCCTTACGTGGAGCATAAAGGCTGGAGTCGTTAGTTGCTCGTCTGGAGAGTGGCTGGCCTGGTGGAGGCGGTGGAGGAGGACGTGATTGTGGAGATGATGGGCTCATTGGAATCGGTGGTGCACTTGTTGGTGTTTCATGCATATCTCTGGAGAGTGAACGGTTTGGTGGAGGTGGAGGAGCTGCACGACTAGCTGCAGAAGTGGCGATGCTTAAAGGTCTTGCATGTTGCGGCGGTAGTGGAACGGTCGGGTACTCGTCCTCATTATCGGGCTCAACAATTTCTCTGGCGAGAGGGAGTTCGCCTGCCGTCCTAGTAGGAGGCGGCGGCGGTACAGGCCGTGCGGTAGGAGATTGTGGAGGTTCAGGTCGGTCCGTATAGGTGAATGGTGCAGGAGCACGATCTTGTGGAGGCAATGGCTGAGAACGTTCGGTTGACCTTCGTGAAAGATTATGGGGGACATAATCTCTCTCGACATCGTGCGTGGACGTCGGTGTGGGTTGGACAGCCTCATCCTCATCGTCAGATACAGGCGCTGGCACTGGCCTTGGTATCTGATTCATGGTCGATATGCCAGGGAGAGCAACCACAGGCACAGGAGGAACTCGAGCAGTCTCTTCGTGCTCTTCTTCTTCGGGTAATCGTTCTTCTCTGGGCGCTTTGGGTTTTCTAGGAGCAGGAGCAGGAGCAGCACCTCCACCACCACCGAACATGCCCATCATGCCCATTCCTCCGCTCATCCTGGCCATGCGCTCTCTCAACTCTCGACGTCGACGAATTTCAGCGTCCTCCTCTTCTTCCTCGGTATCAGTACCTTCTTCGTCATTCTCTTCTACAGATGCTTCTGGTCTAGCCGTAAGATTAAGAGACCTCACAGGGTTCGGCTTTGCTCGCTCCTCTTCAGTTGACGTTTCCTGAGCATCCTCGGTATCTGCAGCACCTGAATCGTCCGCATCATTAGTGTCACTAACAAGCTCCCGGGAAGGCAGAATAGGTGTATGTGTCAACCCAGGCTCCTCGACTGATCTGCGGGGTGGTAGCGGATCTTCGGCGACTGGTTCTTCTCGCCTCGGGACCTCGACAGATGGTCGATCTGGCTGTACAGATTCGTTTGCAAACTCAGACTGCATCTCGGATGAATCGGTTCTCGTCTTGGGAGGTCGCCTGGGCTTGTCTTTGTTCTTGTTATGATCGACGTGTTTTTGAGCCTGCTCTAGCTGTTGCTTCTGCAGTAGAGCAATTCTGTCCTTGAGACTTGTCGGCTTTGGTTGATCGTCTTCAGCAATAGGCACTTCCGGCGCAGCAGGTTGTGAGCGAAACTCGGGCTCCGGTTGTGATCGTTCAGCCTCTAGCTCTTCTTCTCTTTGATAGACCTTTGGAGGCGGAAGATCCCGAGGAGGAGGAACGTAGGCATTTCGGCTTGGAGGTGGGGCAACAAAAGGTTTCTTGACAAAGCCGACACCTCCACCGCTAGCAGCTGGTTTAAACGGCGCTACGGGAGCAGCTGCAGGTTTGTTGAACGCAGCTATACGATCTTTGAAAGAGCTTGTTGTAGGCTTTTCGACAACCGGAGGTGGTTTCTTCGCAAGCGGCTTGCTTTCTAAGACTGACGCTGGAGGTTGAGGTTCAACAATGGGCGCGTGAGATGGTTCAATGAACTCCCTCGGAGGCTCAATCTGGGCTTCCTTAGCTGGCTCACGGACTGGAGGAGGTGCAGTTGCTTGAGAAGCTGCTGTCTCAGGCACACCTACAGCTTCTATGCCTATTGAGTCTGGTTGAGCTGGTTTTCGCGGAGCTCTTGTCGGTCGACTCGGGATGGCAGGCTCATATTTCTCCACGAAGTTTCGAGGAAACATACCCTCCTGTTTCTGCCCATCGCTAGTAGCATATTCGCCCGTATACCAATCCGGCTCTGTGTCATCTATTACTGTAATGATTTGGCCATTTTCGAAATTTAGGTCGTCCGGTACCCCAGACCTGTACTCATAGACTGCCTTGACCTTGAACGGTGCCGTCATCGGGCCAGCCTGCGAATCTTAGACTTGTAGTGGTTGGTGCTTCGTCAATCAAATGCTGAATACATGTACCTAAGATGAGCGGGCAGTTATGAGGAATAAGCCAGATGACGCAACTGACGAGATGCTTGCACCGCAGTCTGAGCCACAAAGATGACAGCTCAATGTTACAAAAGAGCAAGCCTTTTCGAAATCAAGCAGGCTAGCAGTGGCAGCATGAAGCAAGGTAGTAATCGTTGATGCTAACGTGCGAATAGCATTTGTAGCTGCGGTCATAGTGTTTGTGTCGTCGCCTGCTCCTCGGGCAAACCCCACGCGCCGTTGCAGGTCCAAATCTTGTCGGGCATGTTCCTCTACTGATCATTTCTCCACGAACATGGTCTTTTGCACAAACCTATTCTGTGCGCCATGAACAATAAGAAGGATAAACAGCCTGATGATGGCAAAGCAACTGACGAGCAACAAACTCGACTTCGAGCTGTGGCGCTGCAGCATGCTACCAGCATAGAAGAGAAGAAGAAGCTACAAGGCAAAGTGCTTGACATGATTCTCGTGGCCTTTGATCTCCCTTCTAACACTACTGATCCTGCCATTCCTAATCCTACAGACGTCGCTACCTTCAAGAATTGTCTGGCCTTGTTTCGTCCATCTGACCTCGACGAGCTTGTTGAAGAGCGAAACATTGACGATAGGTGTGGATATGGCCTTTGCGCCAAACCTAAACCTAAGCAGGATCCAAGCAAGAGTAAGGTGTGGAATCCAAAGACGGGAAAGCTAGTTGAGAAGGCCGATATGAAGAAATGGTGCTCTGTCGAGTGCAAAGACAGAAACAGTTTTGTGAGAAGACAGTTAAGCGTGGAGCCTGCCTGGCTAAGACAGGCTGAACCTGAGGAGATTCGACTTATGACTGACGGACCAAAGGACATCGATGATAGGCCGGATATCAAGCCTGAGGAGTCTCCCAACAAGCTTGAAATCCTATCCCAGGAACGAGGCGAGACAGGTATTCGTGATGCCATCAGCATCGAGCTTCACGAGAAGGAACCTCAGCAGACGCCCAAGCCTCCGGAGCTGACACAAAATCAGACGCTGGAAGGTCTGCCAATCCGCAGCAATAAGTCTACTCGAATTCCAGCTTGAGATAAAGATGCTGCTCATGCTATGCGCCAATGAGAATCCTAAACCGATATTGATCACGACCTGGCCGTCCTCAGACGAGAGCAATCCTGTCGGCAAAGCGAGACCGTTTGTCAGCAAGTGTATGTGCTGCCTCGCGTACAAGTAGAGACAGAGTGATACGAGTGAACGCCACAATCTATGAGCCCTTGGACATCTGTGTCCCGATTTCTAATTTCTAGAGCACCTCGACTATTCAAAACCAGCCTCTATTATCGTCGGAAACTACCCACGTAGTTGTACGGGCAAAGCACATCCTTCAATCTGGATTGACAATGCTCAACGGACAGTGTTCAGCAACCAGAAGAAGCTTACACACTAGTTTGAGGGAAACAGGTATGCTATTTCACCACAGTCCTTGATACTTGGATGGGGACGATTCATGTGTGCCTACTCATTCATAGTGACTAAGTGTTGCATTTGCAGCTCAGTGATCATACAGCATTCTCTCAAAGTCTCATTTCTGCTCATCCCAAAGAAGAGGTAGCATTTCGACTTGAATACATGTGGACCAAGGCGTTGGCACATACAGTTCCAACATGAGCGCAACGAAAGGGATTTGCATGACGTTCGAGACCTTCTTCTCACTTGAACACGCCTCTTGAGTGATTCCATAGCCTCGGTATGGAGGATGAAAGGTCCCGAGACAGCATGATGTAAGTTAGGCTTCAAATGCCGCTCAATTGCTCGAGGTTCCAACTATACTCCTATTTTGCAAGGTACGTGTCATGCTTCAATCCCAGCCAGCAAGTCTAATCATTCAGTTCCACCTTTTGTATACGTCTCAACTGCCGCGTAGGATATGCAAACTTGATCAAGTTTACCTGTAACTGCCACTGATTCGATTTCTGCGATGTCGCCATCGATCACGACGGTTGACAATTCAAGTCATGTTTGAAGGCTTCCTAAGCGGCTGGAGAGTCGTTTGGTAGTGAATTAGAGGTGACTTCAGGGCGATACATGACAGTTACGAATTGTGGTCAGCAGCACATCAGCACGGCGCGGCTGTACATCAGAGTTAGTCAACCAGGGCACTGCACTGCCATTACCAAGCCGGTAAACGCGGTAATGGATCTCATCTAGCTGTACGGCTGGGGCGTCAGACTGTTTGGTGCTTCGTAGTGAGTGTATCACAACCTACTCAGTGAGTTTTCACATGCGTGTCTGGAGCACTAGAAAAGGTGTACAGTCTTGATCGCGCACGTCTTCACCTAAGCTTCACCCGTCTCTTTGCAGAAAGATGAACCGTGAGTATTCCAGTAGCAGTCCATGCCACAAGTACTCACGAGGACGTTCGTTGAGCAGGATTCAGCTGACTTGTACTTTACTTGACAAGTAGGTGAAGTCGCTAGGCTTGGTACATACAGCCCAGACTTCTATAGGTGGCTGTCCTTTTTCCTCTCGTTGTCTTCCTCTCTGCCTCCCACCGCTTCACCCCCTCTCGTGGATGTGCTTGCATCATCTACCCATCCGAATCCAACTTATTTCAACTCATTCAATCAAAGTAAGCAATCACTTGGTCAAGTGTGGATTAGACCGTTCCCATGGCGGTATCCCGGGACAGCCCGCCTCCATCACCTCCCACGAAGCGGAGAAAGGTCGAGGCTGTGGATGATGATGAGTTTCTAGGCGATGATATTGACGGAACTGACATCAATCTTAACATCTCGAATAACCAAGAAACACATATCAATATTACCGAAGACACCGAGACGAGAATCAGCCGGCACACAACTCTTCTTTCAAATATCCTTGATAGCCCTAATGCTAAAGCAATACCTGAGGTAAGGTTTAAGGAAATACAAGATTCTCTCTCTGTCGCAGCCCTAGCTTCCAATTATGTGGTATTTTTGGGCGAGCAAGGCTCAGGTAAATCAAGCGCGATCAACTCTGTACTTAGGCTTTCACTACTACCGACAGACAGTAGTGGTGAGGCATGCACAGCTATACCTATCGAAGTTCATGGCACGGAGAAACCAGGAGATTTTACTGGTGAAGTGACCTTCATCAAACCTGAAGAATGGCGTGCAGAGGTGACTGCAGTGCAAACCGCGCTGTGCCAAGGCCTCAATGACGAGTTCGATCACAAGGAAAGAGATAGATTACTCAAGAAGATGGAAACCGTCTATCCAGCTCTTAAGGTATCAGATATTCGGACGAAATCTGTCGACGAGATATTGACAACGAACGACGCACATTCGAAGCTTGGTAAGACAGAGAGCATTTCCAACGATGACTGGCACACTTTCCGTGACTCCCTTTACAAGCTCACCGTGGACAAATTCAAGCCGGCCAAGGCTGGTCAGAGTCCTCCATTCCAGGTGTGGCCGTTGATCGAAGTCGTCAAGGTGTATGTGGACAGTACAGTACTCAGGAATGGTCTTGTTCTTGTGGATGTTCCCGGTGTGCTTGATAGCAACCGTGCGCGCGCAAATCGAGCCATGGACTATATCGGATGTGCATTCGCTGTCTGTATCGTTGCCCCAGCACAGCGCGCGGTCTCGAACTCCACCGCTCACGAACTGCTACGAGATGCTCTGGAACAGGTTCAGTATGGGGGTCATCTAGATCGTGTCATTCTGCTCAACTCAAAATCAGATGACTTCAAACAAGGGGAGGTTCAGCAGCGATTCGACGACCCCCGAATCAATGATATCTCCAACAAGAAACGTGAAAGTGAAAATGACCTCGAAGTAGGATCCGAACAGCTAAGAGATAAAGAATCAAAACTACGATTGGCACAGTCTCTGTTCAGGGACAGAAATCTGGACATCCAGCTCTACAAGAGAAAGTTGAAGAAAATACTAGCCGGCGGAGTGGAATATGCATCAGGCATTCGGATCGACGGTCATTTGAGGGCACCCAAACCTAAGGGCAAACCGCTCACTGAGAATGATGTTCGAGTGCGTCTCCAGGAATACACCGATGGTTTTGACGATGCAGAATCCAGTTGCGGTAGATTGAAGCTAGAAGTCGCATCCCTGAAGGGTGATGTTATGAGAGCTGAACAGCACAAAGCAGAGTACGAGCAAGCTTATTTCGACATCTGTCTGGCAGTGCGCAACGAAATGGTGATAGCCAAGCAAAAAGCTATGTACGCCAAGATTGTTCGAGACAACCACGAGGTGGCGGCTGCCGTGGCAAAGTCTGGTGTCGAGCAGAAGACCGTGACTGAAGTGGAGATCAAAGAACGACATGGAGATCTTATAGCAAAGCTTCCTGTCTTTTGCATCTCAGCTAAAGCCTACCAGCAACTTGAGAATATCCACCAGTCCAACAAAGCTAACATGTTCAAGGACATCGAGCAAACACAGGTGCCCGCCTTCCGCGATCATCTCATCGCCCTAGCAGAACATGCCAGGGACGAGATACTCCAGAACACTCTCAGGAAGCTCGAGTTGACCCTTCATTCCATCTACCTATATGTTATGGAGTCCGCCGAGTCAAGGGTGGTGGATCAAGCTCAAGTCGGTCTTGCACTTGAGGAGGTCACACGAAACCTCAACACCTTCTCTGACCAACTCAGTGGCCCAGCCTCAGATGCTGGCACCATCTTACAGCAGAAACTCACCGCCACCTTACTAAGTAAACACAATACCATCATCGAAAAGGTAGCTTCGAATGCAATCAAACGTATGGCGCCATTCGGTGAGCATCCTGTTGGTAATGACAGTCTTGGCCTTTTTCCCGTTGAGTACAAGGCTGGCGTGTGCCATGGGGGCGTTTGGATCGGAAAACGTGTCAAATTCGATTGGAACCAGAGGGTCGCAAGGAGACTCCAAGTCGGGACAGGTGCCTACATGTCAAGACTGTACACTGACAACAACAGTCATGCTATACATGCAATCAAGGATGCCGAGAGGGCCTGCAAAGATGTGTTCATGGAAGTACAGAGGTTTATGGAGCTGCATGCTGGAAACGCAGGTGTCAACGCTCATGCTTGGGTTCTAGCCAAGGACCAGCTCGGACGTCGTGAGGAATTCCTTGCTGAGAAGTTCAGGCATGCACAGCGGGAGATTCGCAATGCACCAAACTCTGCGATCAAGTACTTGTTCACGGACATAGAGCATGATATGCAGCCAGGATACAAAGATGCGCAGAAGGTCTGCCAGGGCGCTGGTGCTCGAGCAGCTATGTCGGCAAAGGTTCTGGAACATATCGGACAGAGCCACGGTAAGGTCTTTGACAAAGCCTTGAAGAAGATCGAAAGGGGACTGACGGTGCACATCGAGAAGGTCACACAGGAGTTGAAGAGAGAACTGGAAGATTTGGCGGTGCGAACGAAAACTGACTACGAGAGTGCTTTTGCAAATTTGGATGGCGTTGTGCTCACGACCAGCGATCCGGTGAAGAATGAGTTAAGAGGTCAACTACTAGCAAGTGGCCTGGTCAGTTATAATGCGACCAGTATCTGCAAAGAAGACGTGCAGGATGAGGCTGATGCAGATATGGAATACACGTTTGTCAGCTAGCTGCCTATAGCTGACTGAGATTCAGTAAAGACTTTGTCTTGCCACGAGCACCCGCTATCCTCAGATCCCACGACTGGCATCCCTTCTGGGATCAGCAGTGAATTCAGCACACGTACCAGGCGCAGGTTTAGCGCGATCGGTCAATTGAGGCTATTGCTTCTTGAGAGGTACTGACTGCTTATTACCAGAAAATGCACATTTGACACCAACGTCACAAATCCTCACCAGTAACTACGTAGTGCCCTTCTTCCTTTCCATTTCCACATACCACCCAGTCAACATGATTCACTCAAATAGCTTTCAACCCCATGACCACCCTACTCCCAGCCCTCAGCCTCGTGAACCTTTCCCCTCGCCTTCCTCATGCAAGCCGCACCCTCCCACCAACCGCCTACTCAACTTCTATCTCCGCCCACAGCACAGACACCAGCGACCAGTTCTTACCATCCACGATCCGCAACACCTTACAACGACTTCGAGACTCAAATTCAAATTTTAGCCTGTATTCCGGACCCAGATATGGCCCATCACAGATCCTATCTGTCTGCTTTACAGTTACAGGTAACCACGCAGGTCCATTACACCCCATAAGACAAGTTAAGCCTCGCGTCCTCGATAAAATATAATGTAACCTGTCGTGCTGTCAAAAGCCGCTGGTGTTAATAGAGCGACATGTTTTTGAAATTGATGTACGTGCAGCTTGGTGTAGTATAGCAGTCGAAACTCGGTATTCATTCATCGTTTTCTGTAGTATATTACTTTGTTCATGAATGATGTGTGTTTGAGGTGCCACTACCTAGGTAGGTAGTGTCCAGGTTGCTCGACAACATGTAGGAGTACTGTCCTTCGAGCATGCATCAATAAATTCAAGAAACCATGAAGATACAAGTTTGACATGATGCATGTGTAATATGGTTCTACTGTATGGAAACTATCATGCGCGTGGGATGGACATAGGTAATGTATTGCTAGTACTACACACATTGCCTACTTAGGTCTACGCAGTAAATGCATGAAATCTTTTATTTCCATTGATTCAAGCCTGCCCACGGATCGGTCTGTCCACCCGCAGGTCCGGCAGAAGCCTGTTGCTGTAAATGCGTGGTTGGTGGTCTTGGTTGTTGATAGTTTGCGTATCCTCCTGGTCCACTTGGCCATGCTCCGGTTGTGTTTGTTGGATATTGAGTCGTAGAGCCGCCGCCTGGCGGACCGGGAGGTGGTGGGGGTGGTACATAGTTTTGTGGCATGCCATACGAGGGCCATTGCTGGCTTGACTGTTGTTGGTTATAGGGCTGTTGCTGTGGGTAGGTTTGCTGGTGCTGAGGCTGTGGCGTTTGAGTTTGTGGTTGTGGTTGTTGGTAGGGAAAGGTCTGTTGTGGGAAGTTGAAGCCTGGGTATTGTTGGGTGTGCGAGGTGAAATTTAGAGGCGGTGATTGCAACTGAGTC
>Ga0068628_1000759_pt1 | contig 12373 bp, 14 predicted proteins | sample InSIn2gowninarea_FD_77431 | JGI IMG/M metagenome (GOLD analysis project Ga0068628, IMG submission 77431) | Clean room microbial communities from NASA Spacecraft Assembly Facility at Jet Propulsion Laboratory, Pasadena, California, USA -... ... | reverse complement strand
ATTATCATGTCAGTGTCTAATGGGTCATTTTACACCTAGTTCATACTTCAGTTGCACCTAGGCAAGGTTCATTTCCCTCTCCTAGGGTTTTGAAGGCAATTTCTCTTGGATGGTCAAATCATTGGCAAAACTTTTTTCCTGATGTTCATACACCTTCCCCTATCCTTAAAGTACCTTATAAAATGCTTCCCATCACTGAGATCCCCCAAATTCCTCATTTTTTCACAAACCCTAGTTTCTTGCTACAACTTGGCAATTTTCTAGGTTGGGCCCGTGTTTTTCCCTTTTGGACCCCTTCCCCTCACTTGATCTCTGAGATTCCACTTTCCCCTGCTTCCTAACATCCCTCCCTACTTCCAAAAATTTCCCCAAGAATTTAGAAGCCCCTTAACACCTTCATTTTGCTTCATTTCGACAAAATCCCTTGTTCCACACATCGGGATAAGTTTCACTCAAAAGATGTTTCAGAGCAATAAAAGATGAGTTTTGAAACATTGAGAGAGGTTTTTGTCCAAAACATTCTAAGGAAGAAAAAATTCCTTCACTTTTTACACAGGTGTCATGGTTTTAGAGAAATTTCAAAAATACAATCGCCTCACGAAAATTGAATGCACCTCTGAAGTGATCTTGGGAAAATCAAGTTTTCTCCTAGCTTGGTTGGCCAAATGACTTTCTTGATAAGTAAAAAGATATCTGTACACAAATATATTTCCAATGAGCTATCATTATCTCAATTTGGAGTTGAGGAAGGCATTCAAAAGTTGGCTGCAACAGCACTCTGCCTTGAGGCAGGCTCATTTGGCACATTTTTACCAGTCTTGGGAGATTTGATTTTTGACAGAGCAAATGAACTCAAAATTGAAAAATTACAGTTGTGTTGGAAACTAGACTCAAATCCCTTTCCAAATAGCTATCCTTCACCCAATTTCAACACCGGGAAGGCCTCCAAAAGTCGCCTGAAAGTTGCACTACGCATCAGGGTTTTTTGAAAAAATTTCATCTTCAGCTCAGGAAACGAACCCAGTTTGACGAGTTTTGACTTGTGATGGGATTTTTCACCCTCCTTGATGTAATTAATGGAAATTTATGTTTACTTGACACTTATTTACCTATTATAGATGATTCATTCATAAAATAGCAAAAAATTAATGAATGAATCAATTTCCTAGCATATAGAGGTTAGTTGTTTGACTACCTAGATTTCAGTTCCTTGTTTAGAATTGGTTGAAAATGCTCCTAGAAGGAGAAGCTCGACCCCTAGAGGCTAGGGAATGGGTTGGCATGGTCTATATTATGTATTTTCTAAATCATTTTCATGGTTGGACTCTTGGGAAAGCTTTGAGGCTCTATTGTACATTTTATCTCTGCAATTTTGGCAAAGGAAAGACCAGGGTTTTGCAGCACTGTTAGGGATTCTTGTGGTTATTTGTGTTGATGGTGTGCTTCTTTCAGTACTTGTAAGTTTGTTTATGTGTATCATTTCCCTTCTCTCATCTTCTGCAATTAAACAAATGAAGTGTTAAGGTAGAATTCATAACTTGTATGCTCTGCCTTTAAGTTTGTTTAATCTTCTATGTTTTCTACTGTTTAAGGAGAATTCTTGATTTCCTTGCTCTCCATAGCTCCTCACCGGTCTGATCTATCCACCTCATTTCCTTTAAAATCATCAAGACGATCACCTACCTTGCCCCAAGTAGACCTCTGCAAAAACTGTGTCTCATCCCCGCACCCAAAATTGCCTTTCCCTTTGATTCACCAAAATTCCAAAAAACCAATTTCAAACTCCTTATACTTCATACCTAGCCTAAAATTAGCTATCGATTCAGTCATCTCGAGCTCCCTTGATTATATTTTCCAAGATTGACCTAGAGAGAGCCCTCTCCTGTCCTCGTAGGGCTAGCTACAAGGCTGAGCGTGGTTTGATGTTTCCTTGAGTTTCACCTTCTTCAGCCTGATGCAAATTCAAGCGCTAACACCTTCTAAATCATCTCCATTATTGACTATAGGAGGAAATGGGGGACACTGTCTTTGAGGAAGAGATAGTCGTGCCTTGAATCTTAGCTTCTGAATTAGCCTGAAGTGGTAGGCATAAACCACACTCAATGCTCCTTCACATGATATGTACTTGAGGATATGATAAGCTACCTCATCCCAAGGGTAGGGTAAAATTTCTCTTCTCACTCCATTATTGTCTCCTACAAGCTTCTCTTTTGAAAGGAAGAAGTTTTTTCTAACTACGACAAGTACATGTTTTTCTTCTTTGCTCCACCTAATTCCTAGAGGCAAGGTGGTCACTCTGCTTATGGTTTCAAGACTGAGAGACATGGCCAACCCTTTGATAAGAGCTGTAACACTATCTTCTTCTTGAGAGTGTAGTGCCATGGAAAATTCATGGGAAAGATCATCATCATACCCCTTTATAAACTCAAAGAAACGAAACCACTAGCGTCTTCTGAAGATGCCAACTATAGGAGGGTGTTGGTGAATTCCCCTGGTGTCTGAGGGTTCCCTTCTGTTAAATCCTTACCCCATTTCTTCTCTATTATCCCTCCTTGATGCTATGTAGGTGTGGAATTCAAAATTTTTCAAATAGTCCCAGTGGTGAAACAATGGTAAAGTGCTTGGTAGTAGTGAGGAAGAAGGGTGCTCAAATTGATATCAACCAAACTATTTTATCTTCTCTTAACCACAACAAACTTCAAAAATACCTCTTACTGATCAATTGACTGTTACAGGCTCTTAATTTCAATAAAAATTCTCATGCAATTCGATGTAGAAATGAGGAAGGAGGGTGTCACTTACTTCTTTTCAGAGAAATTTTGGGTATGTATGAAGGTTTTGAGACAATATTGAGCCACTATGACTCCTTCTCCTCCCAAATCCTCTTGTTGCTCCTCTCGTCCCTCCTATAGCACTTGCAAGCCTGCCTGTAGCTTTCTCTTGTAGCACTTGTAGAGAGGGTTCAAAGCTCCTCAGTGGCACCCTAGGTTGTCTATTGCACTAGCTCGTCCTTCCTCTACCTAGTTTTGGAATGAGTGATGGTGAAAATGAAGTCGATCCAACACCTAATATCCTCTTTTAGCTAAAATATTGGAGCGCTCTAGTGACTTGGCATTAACATGAGTTTCCTCTTTTGGATCATTGTACCCACTAAATGTAATCATTTTTCTCTCCTCGTGATTACCACCCCACTCTTCGAGGACACCACTTCGATTTGATTTGACATTTCCACATTGCATGGGTGACTTAAATCACACTTGATTTTACTAGTCAAGGGTGGCCAAGTTCACTTTCCAACTCCAGCCTATTAAAACACCTTTTCACACGCAAAACACATTTTAGTCATTTTCTGCATAAGGAGGAGGATAGGGTTTCCATACTTGAGGGAAAGGAGGGACATGAGGGAGATGATGACAAGCCATGAGGATAGGGTTAGATTCAAGAAGGAGTAGCGTAGAAACTGTAAAAATATAGAATAATGGCTTCTGTGTTTTTTTTTAAAGGTGGATAGAGTGGAAAATTTGAGGAAATTCTTGGGGAAATGAAGTGGATGGGTGATGGATGGATGATGGAAAAATCATATGAGGGCCCTTTTTATCATTTCTCAGAGTGATAATGGCCTTTTGAGCTATACTCCTCCTTGGATCTCCCTCCTGTAGCTCCACAAGCTCCTTCTGTAACATTACAGGACCTCATGTAGCAATACATGTTGTACCTGTAGCATCATAGAGGGGAGGTGAAATTCGAATTTATTGATGATGGGATGGTGGAGAGAGATAGTAATATGAATGGAGAGGATGGATATGAGGTGATGGATGGAGGGATGGGTGCTGACTTGCATGTTTTGGATTGTAGCCCTAAAATCTGCCACTGTGTATAATCCTGCAAAACAAGAGAAATGTCATCAGACATGATATAAGCTTCTTCCTTGTTCTTCTTTTTCTCTCTTTTTCTTTTTTCTTTTTCTTGAGATACACAGGTTGCCTTAGAAGAGGTTTTCAACCTACATGCTTGCCGTAGGTGCCTCAAGGAGGTTTTCACCCAGGGATCTTTATTTTTTTTCTATTTTTTTTTCTTTTTGCTCTTGGGCTGCCTTAGAGAGGTTTTCAACCCTGGAGTTGGTCTCAGATGCCTCATAGAGGTTTTCATCTAGGATTTTTTATTTTTTTTCAAATTGCTAGGAATGTTGTGGACTAGAAGCTATGAAACTCCAAATCACATATAATTCTTTAATGAATAAACTGATAAATTCTTCCTTGGACAAAGGTCTTCTATATAGCTTCAACCTATAACCATTTATAAGTGAGGGAATGCCTTCCTCATCAATGGTTATGATATGGAAATATCCATTTTCATGAAACTTTTCTAATAGGTATGGACCCAACCATATTGTCATTAGCTTCCATTTAAAATATTTGAACCAAGAATCATATAACAGAACACAATCCCCTTATTGAAAAGTGTTTTCCTTGATATGTTTGTCATGCTAGACCTTCCTTAGAAGTTGTATGAATTTAGTGTGTAGGAGATCTTGCATTCTGAACACATGTAAGCCATTCACAGTACTGCACAAAAGGAGAGATTGCTCCAGTTGAATGGTTTAGATGAGTTCAGAATGCATGCCCTCCTACATACAAAGGTAATTCAACTTCTTAGGAAGATCTGGCATGATAAGAACATAAAGGAAAAGAAATTTCAAGAAGGTGATTGGGCTTTTTTATACGATTATAGGTATAAGGACTTCAAGGGAAAGTTAAGGACAAGATGGCTAGGACCTTATGTTGTAGAAAGATGCCATGATAATGGTTTCGTACAGATCAGAACCATAGATGAACAGGCCATTCCTTTACTTGTTAATGGACACTGATTGAAAATTTACAAGAGACCATTTTCAAAACAAGAGTTCATTGACGATATCAATAAAACATTGATGGTAGTGGAGCAAGTTTCAGCTCCTACCTCATCAAATCACTGTGAGGAAAAAAGAAAAAAGAATAAGGACTCAGGTGAAAACCTCCATGAGGCACTTGAGTCCCACTATCGGGTTGAAAACCTCTTGGGGTGGCCCAATGGTGTCAATAAAAAAAAATGAGAATAAAAAGATCCTTGGGTGAAAATCTCTCTTGAGGCACCCAGGGCAGATAGCTAGGATGAGAACCTCTCATAGGTAGCCTAGTTGTTTTCAAAAAAAGAAGAGAGAAAACTCATGAAAATTTCTATTTTGCAGGTCAAGAGCAAAGGAGGATCACAAAGAGATCTAATTCACTCACATTTTTATTTTTCCACTCATTTTCATTCATCACTCTACCATTTCTTTCATTTTTTCCACTCCTTTGCTTCATTTTACAAGGGGATTGTGTTTTCTACATGATCCCCAATAAACCTACAAGATCAACTGAAAACCTACAGGATGATCCTGTAGGTTTTCAGTGGATCTTGTAGGTTTATAGGGGATCATGTAGAAAACGTGACTCAGAAATCCTACAGGAAGCGACCTTAGGGAATTTTTTTTACCTATTATGTAAATAAAATAGTACCCCTTTATCATCATTCCATTACCATACATGTGTCCACCTTCATCACCCCTGCATTCACCCTTAAAAAAAATATCAGTTTCAAAAAAAAAATCACAATCTTCGACAAAGAAGGAAACAAAGAGCAATAGGGAGCATCACCTAAGTATTCCTCATTCTCCACACTCCTAGTCTCCCTCTCCATCCATGTCACCATCCTCAAAATCCTAGTAGAATGATGATTAAGAGTTCTAAGGGAGAAGAAGCTACAGGACATCCTGTAGTAGCCTATCCCACAGAATACAAATCATAAGAACAAAAAGCTTCCAACATGATGATCCAAGGGAAGAAGGGACTCCAAAGAAATAACAGAACCATCGTCTTCAACACCGGGTACCTGCACAACAAAATAATCATTAGAGAACAACAAAAACAACAACAAAAAGGAAGAAGAATAGCATGTAGCCAATACACACAACAAGCACCTCTGGTCTTCAACAACTACAACAAGGTATTAGCACCACAGGTAAGTATCTTGCTCACTCTCTCATGTGCATAATGTAGTCAAAAGATGTAAATGTTGCGAGTAAGTTGGTTTATAAGAGAAAGGTGGCAAGTTAACTTGGTCACCTTCAATCAATCAACAAAGACAAAACAAATTGTCCTCTCACACGTGGTTAAGGTTAGGGAAGCATGAAGTGGGAGTTGATTACGAGGAGTGGGGAATGATGAGGTGGTAGTGGGGACCAATGATCCAAAAATGGAAACCGTACCTCGGCTACTAGCACACAACCTCACCCCAAAAGACCATAAGAGGAAATAATTGTCCTCCTCATGCATTCATGCATTCATTTCCTTGAGGCTCGCTCTCACAAGTCGCTCTCATACCTAGGAAACCTACAAAAAGGAAAAATCCATCGTTTTTCTACATAGGAATTCCTACAGGATTGCACACAGGATTCCTACATGATACACAAAGACAATCTACAAGATAGGCTGAGAGGAGTTTTAGAGGGAAAAGATGGGGGTTGGCCATAGCAAACACTATGAAGAGGTAGGCTTTGTAATTACATCCCTCCTTCCAAGTAAATTGAACAAAAAAATCCTCTAGTTTGAGTGAATTTGGCAGGTGTGTAAGAGAATTGTCCACACAGTCATCTCCATTTTTTACTTCTACATTTTAAAATTGTATCAACCATCTCATCTCCTCAAATCTCACCAACCAAGATGACAGGTGGGTTTAATAGAAGGGATCCCATTAACACTGTGGGAATCCAACAACACCCTCAGGTTCTAGAAATCTTCACAAGGCATAATTGGATGGGATTTTTCAAAAAATTAAGGGGGTATGATGATGAGGTGGCCCGAGATTTTTCTCTCTCCCTCATTCAACTTATCAAAGTCCATGCCAATGTTGTGGTAAGATGCCTATCCATAGAGATCACCCTTGAACTCATCAGCAAAGTTACTATACTTCCCCTAGGAATACCATGAGGGAAGGAAGACAAAGGAGATAGCTAGATTACCAGGAGGAAATTATTTTTAGAAGGTGAGGAACCCATTGAGGACAAGAATGGAGTAAGGAGATAAATTCTGCCATATCCCTGAAATGAGGTGAGCTACCAACTTATAAAATACATATCATGTGAGGGTAGGTATAGTGTGGTCTATGGCTATCATTATAGGCTTCTTTAAGAGTTGAGATTTGGAGTAGAAGCACCCCGTCACCATAGGCTCAACATACCAAAATTCTTGCTGCAAACACTGATAGACACAAGCATCAAGGTGCAAGAGGGAAATTCCCAACAGTTAGCTCACCATGGGTTAATTAGAATCCTCATAAAATATGCCCTCCAAAACCTTGTAATTGCTATACAATGGTCAGTTTTCAGAGACATGCAGGCAGAGGAGGACATGAAAGCCCTCACTTATGATGTTAGTCCTATTATTAGTAGAAAGGATGAGGAAGAGAATGAAGCAGAGGAAGAAGAAGTAAAGCAGGAAGAAGAAGAAGTAAAGCAGGAAGAAGAAGAAGTGGAAGGAGATGAAGATGAGATGGATGAAGAAGAAGATGAAACATAAGAAAATGAGGAATATGAATAAGAATAGGAGAAAGAGAAGGAGGATGATGAAGAAACATAGGAGGATGTTAAGGAGGAAACTGATAAAGAAGATGAGGATCTACAAGAGGAAGAAGAAAGGAAAGACATAGGTGAAGAAAGAAATGGGAAAGAGGGGGCAGAAGACAAGGAGGAGTCACCTAGGGTGTCTCTAGAACCCACTGAGAGAGAGGCAACAACTTCCCTCATTGCTCTTAGCACCCTCATCAAGAAAAAAGGCAAAAGACAGAGGCAGACCCCCTTATATTTCAGGACAAGGAAAAGCACAAGAATAAGGCAGGGGAAACCCCAAACACCAACCAAAATTCCCATTGTGATTGAGAACTCACCTAAACAACAGGATAAAATGCCTTCTCCTAAGTCTCCTATCACTTATGTGAGAAGGCCTATGACTAGATCCACCTCCTCCAAGGGAAAAGCAATCCTACAGGATACACAGCAGGATCTACATGAAGCAGAAGTAGTCTTACATGATACTCTGTTGAACCTATAAGAGACACAAAAATTGGAAAAGGAGGTAGGACAACAACAAGAAACTAAATAATAGGACCCAGAGTCAAAAGAACCTAGCGCACAACCTAACCTTGACTCCTACTATAGGTTTATTGAAGGAGGTAGGGTCATTCCTAAAAAAAATTCTATTCCTCTATTCTTCAAGCTTGAGAAGGAATGAGCCATAACTCATCTATGGATGCAGATCGAAAAATCCAAGGGGGTGGAAAACGTTGGGAAAATGGAGGAGAAGCTCAAGGAGATGGGCAAAGAGCTCAGTAGCTTGAGAGACAGAGAGTCCATAATGAAAAATCAACTAGAAATAGAAAATGCATGGTTGAGAGGACAACTACAAGAAAGAGAGAATCAACTGGCATGTATGGCCAGTCTCTCTTTGGAAGTAATCCAGTGTAGGATGCTAGCTAAATCCTATGCTTTATACCTCAAGGAACATTGGTTTCAGTTCCAAATAAAGACCTTAGCATAGAGAGGCACCATGCCATTTCAAGACTACAGGCAGTTCATTGATCTTTGTGATCAAAGCACACTAGAATATAGGGCCAAGATGTCTGAGTTTTATTTGGACAACATGGCCTTAACAGACATTAATGTATGGGACCCTAATGCCAAGCTAGGAGATTTACAGTTGATGGCTTTGGCATTATGGATGAACCATGAGGAATCAAGGGTTGCAGAGATGAAGAAGATATTAGCAAGGGAACAAATTGAACCTCTTATGATCAGCGCTGAACAATCAGGTCCCATGTCCCTCATCAATACCCATAATTTGATTGCAAATGATCCTCATCTTGCACCCTAGTATCTTGCTTCCCAAGGGCATCAATTTATCATTTTGAGGACATGTTCAGGCTGTTAGGAGATGATAGCATACATGCTTTCTTAAGGAGATGGAACACATTTCCATACAACTTAAAGATAAGAGAGTGCTACTCTCCTCAAAGATTGAGAGAAGCACTGAACAAGACACCCATGTACAAGAAATATTTTTAAAGGCTTAAAGTCAATTGGATTGGATTGAAACTCAGTCCACCACTAATCTTAAGAATGATAGAAGGAAGGGAGGATGAAGAATAAAAGAGGAAGTGGGAGGAGGTAGAAAAGAAAGAAGACTTCTATGAACAAGAAGAAGAAACCACAACATAGGCATGGGATGTCAGGGAGGCCACTATAGCTATAAAGGATATGGATATTGATTGAGTTGCTCAAAGGATGAGCAACACTTTCAGTAGAGGGTGATGATGAGCCTCATCATTGGGTAATTATATGGGCCTTAATTCACCTCCTAGCTTAGTCAAACTGAGTTTTCTTACAACTTATTACATGTTTTTTTAATTAAATTTTGTTTATGAGATGAGTTAAAGTTGGATATTATGCCCAGTGGACTAATATGCATTGAATGCGGGATTGAAGGAGAAAATCAAGAAATTTTCGCAAAGACTAAGGTTAAAACTTGAATGGGACAAGGGATAGGGATTGTAGGAGGTAAATCCTCCTCATTTACTTCTCCCCAATTCAAATATTCCTCCATTTATGACACCAACTTGGAATGCAAGAAGCTAAGTCATGAGGATTAGAAGGAAGTCGAGCAAGTGAGAAACAAAGAGCTAGTTTATCTCAAGTTTGGGAGCCGAGCCTACCTAATTTTAAGGAATTCATTGGGGACTTCATTTGTATAAGTAGAGAGGCTAGAGCCTCATTATGATTTGAATTTTTGTTGTAAAACTCTAAGCTATTTTCGAGCTCCAAACTTGTGAAAGTTTTATTGTTGTAATTTTCTCTTTTGGTAATAAGAATGAGTTTTGTTTTGAGCCAACACTGAGTTAACTCATAGGGTTGAAGCTCTTGGGTTAGGGATCAACCCTAGCAACCCAAGCTCCTCTTTCTTGTATCTGTATGTTTATATTAGTCTCATGGCTTCATTGTTAATTTGCAATTAGATGTATTTTCATTGTAGGTAGTGTAGGTTGGATTAGTTGTTTATTAGTTTTCTTCCATTTGTGCCTTACTTCAGTATTAGGTTAGAAAGGATAAAAGGAGAACCACAAGGCTATCAATAGGTGTCTTGGCCTCATTTCCTCCCTTTGGCATCATGATTTGAGGAAGGGAACCTTATGCAGTCCCAATAACACAAATTTCTATTTCTTGCATGAGCTTTAGCGTTTACTGTATTTAAGTTAGCATTTGATTAGTTTTACAAAGAAAGATTTCATTTCCATCTCTTATATCTTCATTCTTGCAGTTGATCTCATCCATGCTTTCATTCCTTTCAACATCTTTCTTCATTCATAACGTAGGTAGATAGTTCATTAATTTTGCTTTTCTAGCTTATGAAAATGCTTCTTGTTCACATAGATTTTTGGAAATTATACATGTTTTATGTAGAGTAGGTGCTTCAGGAGTAGACAAAGACTTCATATCCAGAAACCACCTTCCACTTCATTCACCATAGTCATTCCTTTTTTCCATCATTGCCTTCACTAGTTTTGATCATTTTACATAGAAATTCTTCCAAGCACATTGAGTGAATCCAACCATCTTCTATCCTTACTGTTGACTTTTGAGTGATCCTAGACCTTTCATAATTTCATTCCACCCATCTACCACCTTCCTTAAACCTTCTTTAACCTCCAACACCTTCCATTTTTCTCTCGTCTATTTCCTGTAGGTTTACAGGGAATCCTATAGGTTTCTAGTACATCCTTTAGGTTTTCCTGAAATGGCCTGTTTTGAGGCCGAATTGAGGGAAAACCTCTAGGAAGTCACCAAAGGTCTCCCAAGGGTCTCCCACACCTTCTTACCATATCCTAACCCTTCCATCCATCCTCCAACATCCTTAATTCACTTACCACATCACCAAAAGAAATTAGTTTGCATACTCAACTATGCATGAAAAGGCAAAAAGACAAAAACAGATATATTTTAGTCCCTTTACTTGCACATTAGTGATGTATAAAGATTTTCACTTCCATTCTTAGTTATTAGCATTTGGTTCATGTTAATTTATCATTATTTCAAAGCATAGTTTCTTGGTATATAATTAGGAAATGGTGTGACTTATCATTGAATTTCGGTCTTTTTCATCATTGTAGTATAGTAGCTCCCCCTTAGAGTAGATTTCCCCTTCTTCCATCGAGAAATCAAGCTTCTTATAACTCCAAAGAAGTCTATCTTGAAAACCCCAATGGTGTCTTTCTAGCTAAACCATGACAAAAGGCAAAACCATCACTTTTACTTGTGTATATAGCACTGTCACCTCCAAGTTTGTACAGACCCCGAGTGGATAAAATAAAGATGGTATACCAGGAGTTGCGGAACTCTTGCTACAATACTGGTTCTCATCACCTATAGTAGTCATTCATTCTTCCTTCAGATTCTTATAACTATATGGGAGTGATGAGAAGTGATGAAGAGGGATTGGATGATGATGCTAGGGCTCAAGGGGAGTAGTGTAGGTTTGTGAAAATGGAGAGGATGCTCTGTTTGTTCTTTTTTTCAAGAATGAAATGGGATGAATGAATGATGAATAGATAGTGAATATGAAGTAGATGGAGGGCTTGGATTTCTGTGGTGACTTGGCCTTTGTAAAAATTTATTCTTTTAACTGTTGTCCTCATTCCTTGAAATCATCACCCTTCATAATTTGACTTTTCAACATTGCATGAGTGAAGGAGTGAGTTGCAATTAACTAGTTGAAGGCGGCTAAGAATATTGACCCATCCTTATCTTATAAAACCTCATCTCTCATGCATTGACAACAAATTTCCAACTATAATATGCTCAAGAGAAGAGGTCAAGAATATTGCATACATGTACCTACTTAATGTTTTTTGGAGAGACATGCATTCCGCTACTAAGTTGATGTTGATGTGCAGGTGTTGGATGGTGATGGTGATGATCTTGATGATGTTGCTAAGCTATAAAGGAGCTCCTTTGACCTATGGATCTCCATGCTGAAGCTAATTTCAAATCTCTGGCTACTTCATCATCATATCCTCTCAATTTTGCAAAAAAACCCTTCTAGTTTGTTGAAAGTGATTGTAGCATAAGGGAATTGTATACACAAAATTTTTAAATTTGTTATCAAACATATACAAACCTCCATCCATCACAGAAAAGTGATAAGGGGAACCCATCAACACAGTGAGGATTTATCAGCACCCTCCTGTACTAGATATATTCACAAGGCACAATTGGATGGGTTTCTTTGAAAAATTGAGGGGATATGAT
>Ga0068628_1000758_pt1 | contig 12380 bp, 13 predicted proteins | sample InSIn2gowninarea_FD_77431 | JGI IMG/M metagenome (GOLD analysis project Ga0068628, IMG submission 77431) | Clean room microbial communities from NASA Spacecraft Assembly Facility at Jet Propulsion Laboratory, Pasadena, California, USA -... ... | reverse complement strand
GATTGCAGGACAAGTTCAGCAGATGGAGGAACTCAACGCAATGGGGACCATTGCTTCCTAAGGGGGAAGGAATGATCCAGGTGGATGTTGGTGGCCACCCACCTATCCCATTTGGACCCCTACAACTATCTCTTTCAGTTTTTCAATTTCCTTAACTATAGCACAATTTACTATTTTTAACAATTTTTCTGGTCCTCAACTTTCGGAGCTGTTTTAAGGCCCTAAATGATGACTTTTGGGAAATCTAGGAGCAACACAGGTCTATAGATTGATGTTTCTCTTCCCAAAGTTGTAGTCCTTGGATAGATCTCTCTAATGAGATATGGTGCATGTCAAATGGAGATCGTACACCAAAGTTATGACCCCGGGAATTTGGTGTACCAATTTACCCAAACAGGGCCCACAGTTTGGCATTTCATCTTCTAGGGCTAGGTTTTTGGATGTTTAGGGTTTTCCATTGTTTCTCAACAATAAATAGGCCTTCGAGCCTCATTGTAATAGATTTTAGAGGCATGTAGCCTTCACATCTCTTCTCAGAGATAAGCTACCATCACCCTAGCTAGTTTATTTCCATTTCTATTTGTAACCATATCTCAGTACTTTACAGTAATGAAATTAAGTATTATTTATGTTGCATCTCTATATGTATGGTTATATCTATAATATGTTGTGTTCCTATTTAAATCCAGATCATCCATGTTACCTTTGAAGTGATGGAAAATCTTTGCGATTTTATGTCTGTAGATGTGAATAGGGAGGCTTCTCAACAAAGAAGGGAGTGAAGCTAAAAGAGAATGCAATTGAAAAGAGGATTGTAGTGAATGCAACGAAGCTATGGTGGAGAGGACTATAATGAGGTGTTGCAATTTACTAGAGAAGCCAACTTAAGTAAAGAATTTGAAAGGTAGCATCAAGCAACGAGGCTCGAAACAGTGGTAGGAACCTGCCTTAGAAAATTAGAAAAGGCAAGGAGTGATCGAGGGATTAGAAGGCATGTTGAGAGAAATAGCGAAAATACGAGGGGAATGGAGTTGCGGGGAGAAGGAAAGTAGAGGGAAGGAATGGGAGGACCAGAAAAAGTGGAAGGGGATAAATAGGAGAGAAAGAGAGGAGGAGTCAGCAAGTGAGGGAAGAGTGAAGGTGAATCATGATGAGCATGAGGGAGACAGACAAACATGGAAATCAGTCTTGGGCAGAGAGAGTGAACAAGAAATATTTGAGAGAGATTATATCTCATGTTTGATAAGAAAGATGCAGGTTTTGAAGAAGGCCATTCCAAATTTTGATAAGACTTTGATTGAATTGGAAGGAAGGAAGGGTGATTAAGGTATTTATAGAAGGATAATTTCATTTGCAATTCTTTCCTCTCTTGGAGGTCGTGCCACAGCCTTATTTGCATGGATGTCTACAATTTTATTACTATCCCTTAAAATATGAATGAAGGTGACCTATCCCAAATTGATTAGGTGTTGGTTGATCCTTTTTGTAATTTTACTCAATGCTACAATTTTCGAATTGGTCTTCTTGACCATGGCTTGAATGAGGATAGTTGAGTCTCCTAGAATAATTGGATTCATATATATATTTTTTTAATTTTTTCTCCCAAAATGAGACCATAAGCCTTAGCCTTATCGTTTGAGATTATGCCTAGTCCCCATTCAAAATTAATGGAATTTTTCCTGCCTTGTTCAATTAGGATGCCTCCTCTACCTACTTTCCCTGGATTTGACTTTGATGCTCCATCAAATAAAATACACGGTCTATTAAGAGAATTCATCCATAGGTTGAATTCTTCATATTTTAATCTGGTTTTATAGTTCTTATGGACTTCTTTCCTTTTGGGTGTGATTGGAAATTTAGGCCTATTATTTGCGTATCTGATCGAAGTTTGTTCCTCTTAGTGAAGATGGTGAAGGTATCTTGGTTTTAATCCTTTAGTAGACAAGAATTCAGTTGATAATCCCCATGCTTTGGAAAAAAAAATTTGAATTTATTGATCCAGGTGGATGTTGGTGGAAACCCACCTATCCCATTTGGACCCCCACAACTGTCTCTTTCAGCTTTTCAGTTTCCTTAATTATAGCACATTTTACTATTTTTAGCAGTTTTTCAGGTCCTAAACTTCCAGAGCCATTTTGAGGCCCTAAACGATGTTTTTTGGGAAATCCACCGCCAGCGATTTTTCTATCAAAATATTGTCCTTTCCGTCATAGTCCTCGTAGAGATCTTTCCAATGGGCTATCATGTGTGTCAAACGGAGATAATATGACCAATTCACGACCCCGGGAAGTTGGTTGTCCAACTCACCCCAAAACAAGGCCCACAATTTGGCGTTTCATCTTCTAGGGTTAGGTTTTGGGATGTGAAGGGTTTTCCATTGTTTCTCAATAATAAATAGGCCTTCGAGCCTCATTGTAACATAGTTCGGAACAGTTCAGAGGCATGTAGCCGCCACATTTCTTCTCAGAGATAAGCTACCATCGCCCTAGCTGGTTTATTTCCATTTCTGGTTGTAAGCATATTTTAGTATTTTCCATTAATGAAATGAAGTATTATTTCCACCACATCTCTGTATTTATGGTTATCGTATCTCTGTGTTTATGGTTATCTCTGTAATTTATTGCATCCCTGTTTAAATCCGGATCAGTGGTATCAGAGCGGTCTGCTTTCTCTCTATTTTTCTTTGCATGTCCCCAATGAGGTCAGGATATAAGGAGTTAGGGCTTGAACTGGTTGAACCTTTGCAAGACTAGCCTCGTAAATCTCAATGGCCTCCCATGGCAGATGAGAAGAAAGATGAGAGGGCAGGAGATCCTATCAAAATCTTGCTCGAAGAAGCCCTCGAGCAACAAAGGAATGCGATGATGGACAGCTTTGCACAGATCCTTCAGCAGCTATCCAGAGGCAACGCATCGGCTTCCAACAGTTACTCTGGAAATGCCATGCCCTTTAAGGTACAAGTTAATTTTGAAATCCCCATCTTCGAGGGTCAAATAGACGCGGATGTCATAGATAAATGGTTAAATCTGCTAGAGGGTTATTTTTCTATTCATGAATTTTCAAGTTAGGAAAAGATCGTTTTCGCTCTTCTCAAAGTAGCCCCCCACGTCAAGGACTGGTGGGAAACATACTGCGAGCAAAAGGATGAAAGTACAAGCTCACTATTTTCAACCACACCCACTTAGAATGACTTCCGGAATGCCATCAAGGAGCAGTACTAACCTGTCAAAAGCTATGAGGACAAATACATCAAATGGACCACACTGCGGCAGGGACGAGACCAAGATGTGCAGGATTTCACAAACATTTTTCATACCCTTCGCACACAGTTGGGTATCAAATATTCTGAGCTGCATCTGGTACTCAAATATCGTGGATGCCTACACAGATACATCCAGGAAGAGATGGAGTTCCTGAACATCTCCTCGCTCGGCACGGCGTACTGATATGCTGTCAAAATCGAGCAAAAGTTCAAACAGAAGAAGCGAGACTTCAGATCTGCAAATCCAAAGCCTAAAGGACAAAGCCAAGGCGGGGTGACCCAAGACAACATGTCGAAGCCGCAAGAAAATAACACCACCACGAAGCTGAAGAAGGAGATAGGGAAGTGGTGTGAGTTCCACAAGAGTCCCACTCATAACACAAGTGAGTGTCGGACCAAGCAATCGCTAGTGGCCGAGTTAAAGGCTTCCGAATCAGATGCAGGTTCCGACCCTGAGACAAAACCCGATAAGGGGAATGGCAAAGGGAAGCAGATCATTGATGTGGATCCCATTGCCACTGTTGCCACCGCCAAGATCTAGAAAACTGAGCCCGAAGATCCAGAGGAGGGGGAACGTCTTTTCCACTCACAGATGTGGGTGAAGGGTTCGCCGCTGCAATTCATTGTCGACAGTGGCAGCCAAAAGAACCTCATTTCAGTAGAGGTCGTGAAGCAATTAGGCCTACCGACTACACCACACCCGCAACCATACAGTATTGGGTGGCTTCACGAAGGACGAGATCTCAAAGTTCACCAGCAGCGCTGCCTTCCCTACAGCATCAAGCCCTTCACAGATGAGGTATTGTCTGATGTTACACCTTTGGATGTTTGCAATGTATTGTTAGGCCAGCCATACTTGTGGAGGTGACATGTTGTGTATGAGTCAAGGCCTCGTGCTGTCATTATTTTTTTGGATAATTCATTATACAGGATACCAGAGGTAGCCCCACCTATCGCCACCTCTTTGATCGCTACCAAGAAAGGCAACAAGCTCATATCACAAACCAGGAAATTCATCTGTCTGGTTCACTCCCAAAGTAAGGGGGATATCATTGCTACATCCATGACCCCCGCAAATGGTTCCTCCACGCAGCAGCAACAACAAAGGGATACGGTCATGACAGAACACAGGAACAACTTCTCACCCATAGGGGTACCACACAAGTTTCAGGTGGGTGACAAAGTTTGGTTACATCTGCAAAGAGAACGCCTTACCAAAACCCATCAGAAACTCAGACCACTCCGATATGGTCCTTACACCAATACCAAGGCTACAGGAAACAATGCTTTGAAGCACAACATTCCTCCATTCCTTCACTTGCACCGAGTGTTCAATGTGGACTGTCGTCGACCATGCTCCCCACCATTTCTGGACACATCAGAGATTGCAGAACAGCTCACCAGAGACCCAGCTCAGTAAAAGCTTCCTCATCTCAGGGAGGAACTCAACGCAATGGGGACCATTGCTTCCTAAGGGGGGAGGAATGATCCAGGTGGATGTTGGTGGCAACCCACCTATCCCATTTGGATCCCCACAACTGTCTCTTTCAACTTTTTAGTTTCCTTAATTATAGCACTGTTTACTATTTTTAGCAGTTTTTCGGGTCCTAAACTTCCGGATCCGTTTTGAGGCCCTAAACGACGTTTTTTGCGAAATCCACCGCCAACAATTTTTTTGTCAAAAAATCGCTTTTTCCATTGTAGTCCTCGGAGAGATCTTTCCAACGGGCTATCATGCGTGTCAAACGGAGATAATACGACCAATTCGTGACCCCAGGAAGTTGGTTGTCCAACTCACCCCAAAATGGGGCGCACAATTTGGCGTTTCAGCTTCTAGGGTTAGGTTTTGGGATGTGAAGGGTTTTCCATTGTTTCTCAATAATAAATAGGCCTTCGAGACTCATTGTAACACAGTTCGGAGGCATGTAGCCGCCACATCTCTTCTCAGAGATAAGCTACCATCGCCCTAGCTGGTTTATTTCCATTTCTGGTTGTAAGCATATTTCAGTATTTTCCATTAATGAAATAAAGTATTATTTCCGCTACATCTCTGTATTTATGGTTATCGTATCTCTATGTTTATGGTTATCTCTGTAATTTATTGCATTCCTGTTTAAATCCGGATCATTTATGGCTTATGGTTCTGGAAAATTTGTTAGTTCCTGGTGAGGCAAATTCGCTAACACAGAAAGGAGGAGATGCTTGTCCAGTGTGATATGATGGTGTTTTTATTTTTTAATGAATAAGGATATTCATTTTTCCATGTTAGATAGAACTCATTGAAGGGTCGGGATAGATTTAGATCTAGTTTCATGGGGCTTACAAGCAGTGTCCAACATTCTTTTGCAAAATTACAGTCAAGGAAGAGGTGTTGGATGCTCTCTTCTGCCATTGGACACATAGGGAACCAAGAGGGCCCAGAGAATCATTTTTTTTTAGATTGTCAGATGTAAGGATTTTTCCTTTTAGAAGATTCTAAATAAACATTTTTATTTTTGGGAGGCTTTCAATTTTCCACACCAATTTCCATGGAGTCCATTCATGATTCCCTTGCTATTCTTGGAGTTTTAGATATCTCGATTTCACTTTATAGTCTCCTCCAGAAGGGTCCCATATAAAGGAATCTTAGGTTTCTTGATTTATTTGGGCAGCTCCTTTGAGAAGTGAGGTTAAAGATCCGCATTATTATTTGAGATTTCAAGGAAAATTAGGAGTCTTCCAATCTTTCCAAGTGTTGTCATGTTGATTCCATTGTGATATTGCATCCAGTGAAATTAACCCTTTTGAGCTCATCCACCTTCTTAACCTTTGAACATATAAGTGAGTGGAAAGAAGAGGCTTTCCCATTATACTCTCTTCCCAAATATTTATCTCATGGCCATTCCCTAGTAGTCTTGAAGTGTTCTCCTTGATGATATGAAGAACCTTTTTGATGTGTTTCCACATTTGGGTGTAGGGCCTAGATGGAGTTCTTTCTAAGAGGAGGGGGGATTAAGAGTGGTTTAGGTATTTGGTTTCTATCACCTACTTCCACCAGAAAATGTCCCTAGTAATGAGTCTCCAAGCTATTTTAGCCCCAAGGCCAAATTCACAAGTCTTGGAAGTTTGATTGAGGGTCATCCTTTCTCATAGCGTGAACTAACTTGTTCCCATTTTATGAGGCTGAATTTTCTGTTTCTGATTTCCCTCCTTGCCAAAGGAAGTTGCTTATGATTAATTCGATTTGCTTTTGAATACTTGTCAGAGCTAGGATTGCTGCAAATTGAAAAATGGGTAGAGTTGTCAACATTGACTTGATTAGAGTTACTCTTCCTACTAAATTAAGGCAGATCATTCCCCAATTTTGTATTTTTTTCATCTTCTCGATGTGTTTAATCCACAATTCTGATTTCATATTTTCTTTTGAAACAAGTAGACCTAAATATGAGAAGTGGTTCCAGCATGCCTCGAAATGGATCTCCATAATTTGCACAATCCTTTGGAGGGTGAAGGATGGTACATTCCATTCATAAATTCTAATCTTTTCATTATTTAGTAGACCTCCTAAAACTTCCATGAAACTGTCCAGATATTTTTTAAATATTCAAGAAACTATACAAGAAACTCCTCCCATTAGAAGAGTGACATCTGCAAAGAGGGAGTGATTTACACTTTTGATCCTAGGGCTTATCGATAGACCAGTTAAGGTGTGATCTCTTCTATAGTATTCAAGATTTCTACTCAACGAGACTACAAGTAATATATATAGGAAAGGAGACAAAGGGAATCGTTGTCTCAGTCCTTGAGAGCTTTGAAAATATTCACTAGGTATTCCATTGATGAGAGGGGTTATCCACAAGCCAGCAATACAAGCCCTTATTATTTCTATTAGCTCCATACAAAAGCCAATTTTCTTAAGAAAAAATGATAAAAAGGATAGATTAACTCTATCAAAATAATTTTCCATGTCGAATTTTATAATGATGCCCTACTCATTTATTGCTAAACTAGAGTGCAATGCTTCTTAGATGATCATGATATTATCCATGATCTATCTGCTGAGCACAAATCTGCCTTGGTTTTCTGAGATTAGATTGGGTAGGAGAGGTTTTATGCGATGGAAAGGATTTTGGTGATGATTTTATATGAAGAGTTTCACAAGGAAATAGCCCAAAACAATTGAAAATTGAAGGTCTTACTTCTTTTGGGACAAGGGCTAGGAAGGTTGAGGTTGTATAGCCTCCCAACTTCTTTTTCCCAAAGACATTTCTAATCATTCTTATGAGATATTTTTTATGATGGCCCAATTGAAGCAGTAGAAAGCTATGAAAACCCATCTAGTTTGAGAGATTTATCAGGTTGGAGGCTCCAAACAGCAGTTTGGATCTCACTTTCTTTGACGTCTTAAAAATTCTAATTTTATTTATTCATCTATCCTTTTTGGGATGTGCTTTATGAAGCTCTCAAAGTATGGATTTATTGGGTCAGCTATTAGAAGGTTTTTGAAATGGTTGTGTGCTTCTTTCTTAACTGCATCTTGCCCTTTGATGTCTTTTCCTCCTTCACATTTTATTGTGTCAATCTGATTTATTATTCTTCTTGTCTTTGTTGTGTTGTGGAAGAAAGCAATATTTTTATCCCCGTCTTGTATCCAAAGGTTTCTGGATTTGAGCCTCCATTCCTCTTCCTCCTTTCTATTATTTCTATATATTTCCCAATATAATCCTCTCTCCTTCAATTAATTCTCTTTTGTATCTTCCATGCATTTTGTCTTTTCCTGTATTGTTTCCATTTATTTTTGTAGTTCTTCCTTTCTTTACTGAGATTCATTGTGATTGATTTTTGCCAATGCTTTTAATTCATTTTTTACAATTTTTAGTTTTGTTTCCAAAACATAATTTGGTGAACCAGTAATTCTTTGCGACCATATTGGTGCTATAATTTGATTCACTATTCCTTTTTTGTTCCAAGATGGACAAAGTCAAAATGGGAGGGGACCCAAATTTATAATTATCCTTAAACTGATTGCCACAAGTTTGTGGTCGGAGGCCGATGAGTGGATAATTTTTTATGTAACATAACTAAATTTAACTATAATACTATCTTCAATTAAGATTTGATCCAGCCTCTCTTTAATATTTCTTTTGCCTACCCTTTTGTTATTCCAAGTATATTTCTCATGCTTTGGAGGAATATCCAATATATTATGACTTTCTATAATACTTTCAAGGGTATCCCAAGATGGATCAGCATGAAAAGAGCCTCCAAATTTCTCCTCGACATTCATAACCAAATTTAAATCGCCTCCTACTATGATGCTTTTATTTTGGTCCTCAAGTAAATTTTATTTGAGGGATTTCCAACATGACTCTTTATCTCTGTAGTGATTTGGAGCATAAATATTAAAAAAGTAAATTTTCAAATTAGTTACTTTGTTCCTTAATTATGTTTTAATTCAATGTTGGGCTTTTTGTTGATGTTGCAGTTCCCATTTTCCCTTTCTCCAAATTGTACAAACTCCTCCCAATGCCCTAATTGCTTGTAGAGCTGAGCCATCATAATTCCTTATTTTTTGAATCATTTCTTGTCCATTGATTTTGGTCCCCTAAATCATGAATATATCTGGTTTCTCCATTGATATGAGATCTTTTGCTGCATTGAATTTCGTAGAATGTCCCATTTCTCTGCAATTCAAGGAGACCAAATTCATTACTTATTTTGATTTGGTATAGAGGGACCTTTCCCTTGGTTAGGATGATGATTTTTCTCCTTGTTTCCCATAATTTTTTCAAAGAAAGAGTCCATTGGTTCTTGTCTTCCCATTGCCATTTCCTTTGTAGCAGCTTGATCTCTTATTTCCTTGTTGGTTTTTCTTCCTTATCTTTTTTAAAGGTCTAAGGAGAGAAGGGAGTCTTTATACTAGTTTCTTGTGAGGATTATTTCAAAGGAAGACGAGGGGGGATGAGAGGGATATTAGGGGAGGAGGAGAGTGAAAAAACAAGGAGGGATGGGGGTCCAAGAGTAGGCAGGGGTGGAATATAGAGGGGATAACTGGTTCATGAGAGGTAAGAAGAGGATCAAGGGATGAATTGGGAGGTCCAAAGGGGTTGGATTCAAGGAGGGGATTAGAAGACGAGGGTTGGGGGATGGTTGAGTGAGGGAGGGGAGGAGCTTGAAGGAAGAGGAGATGATTGGGATGGAGATTGCTAGGAAGATGTTTTATTCGCAATCTTTTTTACTAGTTCCCATTTTGTTTCCTGGACTTCTACTTCTTCAGTTTCTTTTTTTTTTTTACATCTATTATAAAAATGAATGTACTTGTTACATACCTTGCATTTTAATGGGATATGTTCGTAGTCTAGTTGCTGAATATGCATCTAGCTATCAAATTTGATCTTTACTGCTTCCAGGAGGCCTTTTTCTAGGTTGACTTTGACACAGATCCTTGCACAAGCATGCATATTCTCCTTTCGTTCACTTCTGTCTATATACGTTCTCACTGCATTTCCTATTTATTTTACCAATTCATCTCTTGAACAATGGAGGGGTAGGTGGGGAAGATGCACCCAAACTAGAATTGTACTTGGGACATCCAACTCAGGATCAAACTCTAGCATCCACATGTTTAGATAAAGTCCCCTTGTATCCATGAAGTAGGGCCCATTCTTGATTATCATATCTCTGTCCTCTTTACTTTCAAAATGAAATGTGAAATATCCTCTACCACAAAAGTGAATAGAGATTTTCCTATTGGTTGAGTTTGACCAATTCTGTTCAACCCATTTCTGTACCAATTTTGGAGAAGTCCAAAGGCCTACTAACCCACAAGACCTCGTTATGATAAAGAGAGAGTTGATCAATGAGCCAATGAAGGAGGTAAGATGATTTCTAATGTATCTTCAAGTTTCTTAACAAATTTGGATACAGAGGCTGTTGATAGAGGAGGACCAAGAGAAGAAATTAGAGAGGCGAAGTCTGAAGCAAAGTCTTCTGGAGGATGTTGAGAAAAGAGAGTTGATCTTGGAGGATGATCCCTAGCTAGAGGAGGCTCTGAAGGGGCCATGGATGCAGCGGGAGACCAAGGCTATGAAGTTTTTTAGGTTTCATAGGCAGTGAAGTGTGACGAATTGTATCTCATGGTTTAATAATTATCTCATAAGGAAACTAAGGGATAAATAACGAATAATAAATAAATAGTGGTTTATTTAATTATTCCAAGGTGGTTAAGTCAAAATGATAAGAAATAATCATCAAATAATTATTTCTAGAGAATATTAAATAAATAATTATTTATTTAATTGTTCAAATGGGGTTTTTAGATTTTAATGAGAAATCATTTAGGAAAAATGGTTTATTAAATTATTTCCTATGGTGAAAGTGGGTTTTACCCTAGTAAAATTGATCCTACATGATGATTTTCGGTCCACCTTATAAGAAATGGTTAGGTGACATTTTTGTGGTGATAACAAAAGTAGTCCAAGTTATGCCTTTGATTTTGTTTTATCTATTGATGATCTATTCTTGATAGCTAATGAGCCTCTGATGATCAAAGTAAGAGGGAGTTCACCTATGAAGTTCAAAATGAAGAATCTTGGTATGATGAATTACTTTCTAAAGTTTGTAAAAGAAAATTATATCATGAAGCTATTGGAGAGATTTTGAAAAGTGGAAATGAAAATCCTTGGACACCCCAATGGAATTGAATTTCAAGAAGTTATGCAGAGATATTATTGAACCTGACTTTATAACCGACAATTAATTTAGGAATTGATGTTCCTTATAACACCCATCTAGATATATGTTTTGCAGAGAGCAATGGGCTGTTGCCAAGCACATTTTTGAGATATTCGCATGGGACGATTAATCTTGGTTTGAGATATACTTGTAGAAATATATGACTACATAGATACACTAATGTTCACTGAGCTGGAAAGAATTATTGATAGAAATATCACATGTGGGTGTTTCTTTAGCTTGGGATCTACCATGACATTTTGATGAGTAGGAAACGGAAGTTTGTAGCTTTAAGCACAACCGAGGTTGAGTACTTTATTACTAGCATGGCTAGTTGTGGGGCAGTTTGGTTGAGGAAGCTCTTTGTAGAGTTGTTTTAACAGGTTGTGGATATGACATTGATACATTGCAACAATAAAGAGTGGGATCTAACTGGTACAAAATCCGATGTATTGTTGAGACTGAGATATCTTCATGCATTGAGACAACACTATTATATGAGACAAGCTTAAGCTTATGGTTGATACCTCCTTGAGAGAGAGGATAAATAAGGTATCCTTTTTTGACATTTTTTTTCTAACATAATATTTGATTTGATGTCCTGCATGAACATGAAAATCATAGGATTGCTGCTCTTGCTAATGTATGAGGCAGTGTGATCGAATTTTTTAGTGAATTTTTAAGTTGGTACCAGATATGAGCACATTGATATGTTTATGATCTACATAGAGCAACATGGATTAATGGATGTGACCCTCCTAGGTAAGGGTCTGGGCTAATCGAGGATGTTGAGCTAGCACTTCCCCCCTTATCTACTCTCCCAGGGAGAGGAAATTAGATGGATATCTCTTTGGGTTGAGGGAATCTAGACAATAAGATAGTTGTGATCCTTACCTCACGGTAAGTGGTATCCTTCCTATTTTCTAACAATAGGATAGTTGATATCCTTAGTACATGGTAAGTTGCATGTTTCCTATTGTCATATTTGGCACTTGACAGATTATATCGCAGTTAACATCCTACCCATAGCCTAGGCTTATTGGGATTGTTCCTCTCCATCTTGCCAATGAGTTGAAGGGACATGGGAGAGTTGCGATCCTTGCCATTCATGGTAATTTGTATCCTGCCTAAGTGACTTTGGATAGTTGTGATCCTTACCTCTCAATAAGTAATATCCTACACAAGTGAGAGGATGCAGGTGTTCGACCACTTCACTCTTCAAGGTCTCAATGGGAAGATCAATGAACAATAGGAGAGTTTCTATCCTCACCTCTCGGTGGATAATATCCTACCTATTGTTCTAGTAATAAGAGAGTTTTGATCCTGAGTTGGATGTCCCAAGTACAATTCTAGTTTGGGTGCATCTTCCCCACCTACCCCTCCATTGTTCAAGAGATGAATTGGT
>Ga0068628_1000757_pt1 | contig 12386 bp, 8 predicted proteins | sample InSIn2gowninarea_FD_77431 | JGI IMG/M metagenome (GOLD analysis project Ga0068628, IMG submission 77431) | Clean room microbial communities from NASA Spacecraft Assembly Facility at Jet Propulsion Laboratory, Pasadena, California, USA -... ... | reverse complement strand
CTAATAGAAGAAATAAAATTCATAAAGGAAAATTGTCATCAAATTCGGATCAAAGAAGAAGACAAGTGGAAGACAACTTTCAAGACCAATGAATGCTTGTAAAAGTGGATGGTCATGCCATTTGGCTTGTCAAATGCAGAGAATACATTTATGCGACTAATGAATGATGTCTTGAAGGAGTTCATTGGTAAGTTTTTAATTGTTTAATTGGATGACACTTTATTTTTTAGTCAAACTAAAGAAGATCACTTAAGACATTTGAAGTATGTTTTTGATAAATTTCAGCAAGAAAAGTTATTGATTGACATGAAGAAGTGTCCTTTTATGAAGGGTGAGCTTGTATACTTTGTTTTTGTCATTTCTAAGGATGGCTTGAAAGTGGATCTAAAAAAGATAGAGGAAATTGTAAATTAGCCCTCACCTAAGAATATTTTTGAAGTGAGAAGTTTTCATGGCTTAGCCAGCTTCTACAGAAAATTTATCAGGAATTTTAGTGAAATTTGTGCACATATCATTGACACCATCAAGAAGAATAGGCATCCATGTTATTGGACAACAGCAACAAAAACAAAATTTCAACTATTGAAGAAGAAGATCACTAAGAATTCGGTGTTGAAGTTGCCAGACTTCAATCAACCCTTTCAAGTAAGATTTTATGCTAGCGGGACAACCATTGGAGTTGTATTGAGCCAAGAATATCAGTTTGTTTCATATTTCAGCAAGAAGTTAAATGAGTCAAAACAAAAATACTCTTCCTACGACAATAATTTTTATGCGGTGGTTAAAGATTTGAAGCCTTGGCGGCATTACTTAATGCCTAATGAGTTTGTTCTATACATGGATAATTTTGCCTTACAATACATTATGCAAAAACATAAGTTAAATCATAAACATGCAAAGTGGGTGGAATTCCTTCAAAATTTCACTTTTGTTTTGAAGCACATTAGTGGGAAGGAAAATAAGGTTGTTGATGCCTTGAGTAGGAGATGCTTAATCATGCAAGAAAGTCAAATGCAAATTTTAGGCTTTGATTATTTGAAGGACTTATATGGCATTGAGACTGATTTTAAAGAAGCTTTTGCAGCGTGTAAAAATACAGTCAATACAGATAGGACTCCATGGAAAGCGTTTATGTTGCAGGATGTGCTATTTTTCAAGAACAATCAGCTATGTATTTCCAATTTATCAATGAGGGAAAACTTGGTCCAAGAAAAGCATAATGGTGGGTTGGTTGTACACTTTGGTGTTGAGAAAACACTTGGGCAACTAAATCACTTCTATTTTTTGGACTAATATGAATATAGATGTACAAAGGTATGTGAGAAAGTGCACGGTATGTCAACATGTAAAAGGGAGAATTCAGAATGTTGGACTATACATGCCATTACCCATTCCCAATAGACCTTGGAATTCGGTGAGTATGGACTTTGTTCTAGGTTTACCAAGAACTCAATGAGGTATTGTTTCAATCCTTGTATTTGTGGATAGATTTACTAATATGGATCATTTTATTCCATGTTTCAAAGCTAGTTATGCCACCCATGTGGCTAATTTATTTTTTTGATGAGATTGTTTGGTTGCATGGTTTGCCAGAAAGTATAATCTTTGACAGGGACACAAGATTCACTAGATGTTTCTGGAGGACCTTGTGGAAGAAGCTTGGCACTAAGAACATTTTAGCTCAACCTATCATCCACATTTTGATGGGAAAACAAAGGTTGTAAGCAGGAGTTTGGGTAATTTGTTGAGGTGTATAGTAGGTGACCGACCAAAGAAGTGGGATCATGTACTAGCTCAGGCTGAGTTTGCATATGATGAATCACCAAATAGGAGCACATTAAAGAGTCCATTTCAAATCTTGTACAACATGCATCTGAGGGGAATTTGTGAGCTAAGAGACTTGCAAAAGATTGAGATTAGAAGCGTTAATGGAGAGGATTTTGCAATAGCCATGAGTGAGTTGCATGAGCAAGTAAAAAAAATATTACAAGATACAAGAAACAACTACAAGCAACAAGAAAATGTACACAGGAAGGAGGTAAAATTTGAAGTGGGAGGTGTGGTCCTAGCTCACCTAAGAAAGGAGAGGTTTCCAAGGGAAAATATAACAAATTGAAACTGAAGAAGATAGGACCTTGTAAGATCCTTTGCAAGTTTTCAGCGAACGCTTATGAGCTAGTGTTACCTCCAGGAACCCATTTTTAATGTAGTAGATTTGTATCTCTACACAATTGGTGATGCAGATCAAGCTTCTGGGAATGTTGACCAGGATGAAGGAAAGGAACAACAGTGGCTGAAGCAAATGCCTGTGGAAAAGAGTTTATAGTCCAAACAAATTTTGGACACACGTGTTGCCAAGAAGACCAGAAGGAAAGGATACTTGGAATATCTTATGAAGTGGAAATATCATTCGATGGATGATTCTACTTGGATGGATGAAGCAGCAGTATAGAAAGTAGATCATTCTATAGAAGATCTTGTGAGTAGGAACACAAAATTTTCTTTCTTGGCGAGTCTGATGCAAGTGCATTAGGTCAAGCACATAAAAATGATAAGTTATTAAATTCAGACCCAGACCCTAGCAATTTGATGGATTGATCACATGTCAAGGCTAGAACATTTAAAGTTTATTTTTGAAAAGTTTTTGATATTTAGTTAAGATCAGTTAGGAATATTGAGTTAAAAGAAATGATTTTATAGCTAGTAGGTAGTTAGGGCTAAGGGAAATTGGTTCACATCCTTGAATTCATTTCTTGGGCATTTTTTTTAGTTTTTGGGGAGAGAGGAGGAACATTTTGGGGTGCTGGAAGTTTTGGTGTGGGATTGAAGTTAATTAAACAACATTGCTTACAACAGTAGCTTTTTGTATCAGTAAATAGAATTTGTAAGTGTGTGTGAGATAATTATTTGCATATGTGTTTGTGAGGTTTGTGAACAATAATACTAATATCTGGAGATTGAAATTGATTTGGTATTTAAATTGTTGTGTTGAAGGAGGAATTCTTGCACTATATTTTCTCTGTTATTTACATTCAAATGAGAACATGGAGAATCATATTTCTGCTAATATTCTAATCTAGTACTTTTGCATCCAAGATTTTGTATTGGAAAGAGTTATTTTGCATTACAGATTCGAGAATATAGAGCACTCTATATCAAGCCGATAGAAGAAATAAAGTTCGTAAACAAAAACCATCATCAAATTTGTGAGTCAATTTCTGCTCAAATAAAGACGAAATTCAAAATTCTGGCATCTGGGTTTTGTGGAGAGAGGGGTCTATTTGGTAATTTGTGAGAGATTTTCCAAAAATATCCTTGGTTAGGGATTTACGAATGGATCTCTAAACTATGTTTTTACAGACTACGAGGCTGAGAAAAAATGATTTGTTGTTCCTCCTGTAACAACAGTGTACTTTTCAATGAGAGCAATGATTTGTTGTTCATCCTATAAAACCACTATGGTTTTCTATGAGAGCAATGATTTGTTGTTCCTCTTGTAACAACACTATAGTTTGCTGTGAGAGAAATGATTTGTTGTTCCTCCTGTAACAACACTGTAGTTTGCTAAGAGAACAATGATTGTTGTTCCTCCTGTAACAACATTATAAGCTGCTGAGATGGAAGCCATCAATTTGTGGGCCATCACTAGCCTTCTTTAACCTTTACCAAGAACCCACCTAGAATTCATGTGGCCCGCATGCAATGCCAACATTCTATACCCTTACTCCTGAATGAAATTGCAAAAGTGATAGGTAGTTGTTAAATAGTTGTGGGTCAAGGTTCCCTCCCACGCCATCAACTCCATCAATTAAAACATGGCTCGAGCTCATTTACCTACATGTAGAGAAAAGATGTAGCAGGGAAAATGGAATACTAGACTCAATAATGATGGGGAACTAGTTAATTAAAATTTATTTTCTTAGAGATACGGCGAGGTAGACATGTCTCCGCCATCAAAAGGCCATGAAGATAATGTTGACTGAAGCTCTAGTGTTTATTTTTTAATATATTTAAATTAAAAATATATAATAAATAAGGTTAAATAAAACAAAAAATAAGGTGAACTACCCAACTGTGAAGTGGGGCTTGCATGCATCCAAATACCCCCTCTAGATCTTCAACTTGAACGTCAAACTCTTCATATGGCTCTCGGGATCTCACTCATGACCATGCAAGAAAAATAGTAGGTTCAGAAGATCTAAGCCAGGAAAGGTATACCAAGCATGCATGGGAGTTCCTCTTAAAAACGTCATCCAGCATATTAATACAATCTTCTTATAAGATAATTTATTCCACAAACAAGTCAAACTCGAAATCTCATTAAGAAGGTATTCCCTATAGAGTGGATGAGGTTACATAGAGAATAAAGACGCCAGAAGCTGAGTTTCTTAACAAAGTTAAGATAGATCAAGTACACTGTAGCTATAAGCAAGGAGTTGATTCAAAATTGCTTGGATTGGAGGGATCCACAACCATAAGGATCTTCAATGGATTTGAAACTCTTGTGATTCCTGGTAGCCAACCTAGGGTTTCAATCCTTCTATCAGTACATATTGTTTTATGCCTAGTTATGCAACATGATGCTCTTAGAAGCTTTCCATCAAATAGAAAGGGAGTTGTTTCAACCCAATTGAGGAGTTGAACCTATAAGACTAATTCACCCCCAAAAGATTAATTCACCCATGACTTAGCTTTGAGGTAACATATTCGATTATTTAGTATATTGATTCATTTTTGGTTGCATTGTTAGTCCCTACACAGTAGTATTGTGATAGATAACACTAATAAAAGTCTTAAGTAAAACACATTACCTTTCCTATGGTCGAGTGCTTAAACGGGCCAAGGCAAGCAGCATTGGTTTGGAACTGGGACCGTCAAAAGGGTTAGAAGGAACCAAAGAAAAAATGACATGCCTATGGCTGTGGTTAGAAAAGAGTTTCAGGTTGAGTTGTTTTAGCTAACAATATGTTACTAAATGCAATTTTTCTCAACATAAACAAAATTTTTCACCATATATGAGTTAAGAAAAAAGCATGGCTCAAATCAGAAGTCAAATAAGAAAATTGGGAAAAATAACTAGTCTGCTTCTACTATAAGAAACAACAAGAATTTAATTAACTTAAATGATTGAGACTAGCATAGTTTAACACGTTTGGAATGTTAGGTTTATGTTCAGGTTCACAAAGAAAAGTACTCAAATCTAGATTCCAAATTGCAATGACAAAAGAAAAATAGAGGGGGGAGGGAGGGGAGACATAAGAAGAGCTTCAAGAATCATCCATTGAAAAAGCTTGATCCTACTAAGTATTGTTCTCATTGTCATTTTCTTTTGTGACATAGTGCAACCTTATTGTCACTTACTGTAGCATATTGTTGTTGTAGTTATGTTTAGAGTTGCAAGTTCTAGCTACCATGGAGTAGGTGTGGGACTCCATTATTGTTGTAGCTATGTTTAGGGTAGCTATGGTCCGTGGAGTAAGTGTGGGTTTTTTTTGTTGTTGCAGCGGGCTATCGAGTCAGTGTGGGCTATTGTTGTTCTTGTAATGGGTTATGCAGTCAACAAGAACAAATCTAGGGGCCAAGACAATGCCTCCTAGAACAGGAGGAAAAGAGTGAAGGCCACTAACAATTGCGAATGAAGTACATGGATACTCATGAAAACATCAAAACATTTAATGTAATTAAACTGATTCTAGCATCAGTTTTAGTGAAAAAATTGAAGATATTGTTAGAATAGCAACAAGAAATCCTAATTTAATTTTTCCTTGAATTATATTAGGAATTAAATCAAAATTCTATTCCCATAGAAACTTGTAATAGTAAAATAAATTAATTTGACTTAGTCGGCTCAATAAATTCCAGTTGGAAGTCTATCGCGAGTCATGTAAAGTGATTCCTAAATTTTAGTGGTCCAGGTTGAGTACTTTTGAGTTGTAATTAATTAACTTAATCTAACTAAGTTATAGTCAGTTAAACAAGTTCAACAGTTGGAGGAAGTAGTAGGAGTTCTAGTAGTGGGGAGTAGCTTCAGCGCATCTCCACTGCTCCACCAGTTAACTAAATATTCACTCATAGATATCGCATCCATGTGAATTCAGAGGAAGACCTAATTGATATTAGAGTTTAGAGAGAGTGTACTATCAGTTGTATAAATTTTTTAGCTATATATATGGTGCATGAAATCAGTAGAAGGCCTATGATGGATTGTGTAGTTATCGTGAGAGATTTTTCCAATTAAATATGGGCTAATTCTATCTAAAATTGAGCAAGGAAGTAGGGGATTGATAGGCAGTAGAATTGCCTAAGTGTTAGCTTGAGCTGGTTTGTGAAGTAGAGAGATAGATCGTACTTTTGTAGGAATTATTCGAGTTAAACAAGAACTATATTTTCTTCTCATATCTTCTAGTTAATGCAATATAGATTGTTGGGGTTTCGAGCAGTTTCTTTCCCCAGAAAAATATGGTTTTATGTGTGATTGAAATTATTCCTTTTTTGATCATTATTTTCATCGGTCAATTTTTGTTTCCGCTGATGATTAGAGTAGATTCAGGTCTTTTGTTTTAGCATATTACATAAGCAGTTTGAATCTACAAGTAAAAATATACATGGTATCAGAGTTGAAGAAATTATAGAAGATGATAATATGAGTTTGTTGTGGAGGTGAAATCGAATTTGCAGTTTCATACTTTAGAGTCAGCAGGATGTCATTCTATAGTTTGAAACTTGAGTATGCCCTAGAGGGTAGCTCGAATTAAATAGCTTGGAAGAATAGGATGGATGCAATGTTGGAAGACAAAAGGCTAAAGTAATTCATAGATCATGATATTTTGAAGCCTCCAACATGCTGAATGGGGAAAGTATGTGGCAAAGGCGAGAAGGATTATCCTATAAGGAGTTCAAGATCATATTGTCTTGAATCTCCATGACAAAGAAAATCCATTTGCAATGTGGAAGGCATTGAAAAACATGTTTCAAAATACTACTGACCATAGGAAGATGGCACTGAAGGACAAGCTTAGAAATATCAAGATGGAGAAGGGCAACTCAATTTTGAAGTACTTGACCAATTTCACACAATATCGAAATGAGCTTGGAAGTGTCAATATTACTGCTGTCAAAGACGATCTAGTGAGTCTAGCACTTCTAGTAATTCCAAAGATCTGGCACCTACCAATGCTTAGTTATTGGGATGGCGAAGCTACGTGAGTGGGAGCACTTGTGGTCCGACTTGGTACAGTAAGAGATTCGGTAGAACACCAGAGATGGATCCACATCAAAGCATGATGATGAGAATAATTGCACCTTATCTGGTAAGGAAAGGAAAGGGAAGGGGAAGTAATCCCATTCCAAATCAAATTATTGTCAAGGAGAAAAGAAGAAGGACATATCAAAAATCAAGTATTTTCATTATCATGGGCTGGGACACTTTGTCATAAAGTATTTGCATAAGAAGGTTGGTAAGAAGCCCTTGGGAGGAGTGGTAGGTGTGATCGCTTCTATGGTGTCATCGATGATGGGTAGTGTGTGGTACCTGGACAATGGAGCTTCATTCCATATGAGTGGTAAAAAGGATATCTTCAATAACTTGGAGGAGAAGGATCTCTAGATGCATATCGAGATGGGTAATGATGGGAGGTACAGCATAACCAACATCGATACAATTACCTTTCAGAGGGAGTCTGGCTCTCGCCTTGCTTTGTGAGATGTTATGTATGTTATGGGTTTGAGGAAGAACTTGGTTTTTGTCGCCATGTTAGAGGATAGAGGCTATGTCACAAAATTTAGTAAGGGAAAGGCATTCCTTCGTCACAGAGCCACAGGATAGCTAAAGCAGATAGGGGTTCGAGTGAATAAACTTTAAAAACTGGAGGTAGAATATTGTAGTGATTTGAGCACTAAAGCAGAGAAGGTGCAGAGGCAAGAGATTGGTGAGTTGTGGCACATGATATTGTGTCACTTACATCATGGCACTTTGAAGATCTAGAAGAAAATTTATACAGTGCTTCCTAAGGGTGCACTAGAGTAGAGAGACACATGCAAAGGGTGTAAACTAGGGAAGTACACCAAAGCTTCCTTTCATGACAAAGAGAGTTGAGCAAAAGAAATCCTTGATTGAGTTCACATAGATGTGTGTGGACCATCCTCAACAGCATCCACAGCCAAGAAAATTTATTATGTAATATTTGTTGATGATTTTTCTCGTAAGTATTGGATTTCCTTCATGCAGAAGAAAGATCAGATGTTCACTAAGTTTTTTGCTTTTAAAGAACTTTTTAAGAAGGATATTAGCATGAAAGTTAAAGCTCTCAGAAGTGATAACGGTGGAGAGTATGTGTCTAATGAGTTCAAAACTTATGTGTAACAAAAGGAATTCGGTAGGAGTTGATAGCACCTCATAACCCATAGTAGAATGGGGTGGCTGAAAGGAAGAACAAAAGTATTGTGGGAGCGGCATGGGTGATGTTGAATGATCAAGGCCTACCATTACACTTGTGTTCTGTGTTAGCCTCTTGTTGCAACAGGTGTTCATATTTCATGATTGACATTTTTACATGCCAAATATGTCATCTTTCATGCTGCTAGGTTCCATATTTCCAGAAGAGGCCATGGAAGTGTGTTAGTCTAAATGCCACTGCTCGATTCCAATTTTGATGACTTAACCATTTTTGAAGAATGTTCTGTAAAAGGGAAGTCCAAACAGCTTAATCTTGGCTTCCTTAGGTTTCAATTTCCTGTTTTAGAATGTAGAGAATTGGTATTTGGCCAAACAGTTTAATCTTGGCAGATTTGTAGATAGGTAGAGAATCAAAGGATCCCAACTGCTTAATCCGGGCCCTTGGCAGAAATAAGTGTAGATTTAGATAGGAGGGAAGTTAGAAGAAAAATTTTAAAGCAGGGTCTGCAAGTCTAAGTGCACCCAAACCAAAAAGAAGAAAAAATGCTAGGTAAGTAGGCTGGGTAGGTAGTTTTTGAGGTTGCAGAATGTTGATATGTGATCAGTCTTGTGTTTTAAAGTGATATTGCACTTCAGATCACAGGTACAAGGCAGTTTTCATTTGGAGGAACTCAAATTGGACATCTCTAACCTCCCCTTCTTCCCCTTCCCCAAAATCACTCACTAATTTACCTGAAGAGGTCAAGCATCTACTTCATTCCTCTTGGTTTCATCATTTTCCATATCATTTGCCTAGTGAAGATCTGCTTCACTCAAAGATTTCCATTCTTCCTCTATGAGTCACTTTTCCCCCTTTGATAGCCTAAGATCCACATACTTAGTGCTTTCTTGTCACCACCATATTAACCACTAACTCTATTATGTAGCTCCCTAAATTATTTCCCTATCCCCTACTATGCAAAAATATATAAAATCCCAAAAAATAATAATACCCCCTTCCCGGCACTATAGCGATATTTTCCCAAGTCCGGGAAATAACAGTCCATCTGGGGCTGTTATCAGCCCATCCGTGTCCTAATAGGAGTTAGCCTGGCACCTGGTCATGCTAACAACTATTCCTTTTTAATCCTGACCCTTCAAAACCCATGTTCCACCCTTATCCTAAAGTCTTACCCATGAGATATTTGCCCCGCTCGTTTATAACCCCATAACCTACTTTCCTAATGTTTAAACCCCCGCTCCATACAATAGCTTTATTAAACGCGCTGCGGGCCCTCGTCCCTTATCCCTCCGCCGCCTCATCCATTCCGCCAACCATTAGATCTAGCGCGCCGCAGATCAACGGTGGGCGGGTCCTTTCCCCTTCAAAGCCGTCGCAGGTTAACGCTCGGGAGATCGGCGGTTTTGTCGTCGTACTCCCGCCACGCGTCACCCTCTTGGCTGTGGCAGAGTGCCCCATGCCAATACCACTTTTTCCCAAAGGCGGTGCGCCCAAAACTGAAAACCACCTCCGCCCAGTGACGTCATCCTGCTACGTCATCAACCTGCATTAGGCCTCCTGCCACCGTACTTCCAAGTCATCACTGCCACATCACTGCCACCATGTACCTCCATGTCACCCGTCGTACTGCTGACGTCACCCTACCACATCACCGATGTACTGGTCCCACCCGCTGACGTCATGCTGATGCCATCACTCAAAAAGGCGCGAAAGGCGAAAATCGTTGCTTAGGAAGCCCGGATTCAAAATATGAGGCAGTTTTTCATGCGCGATTAGTGCCTAGCGCTAATCGTGCATGGCTACGGGAAATAGACCAAAGTGGAAAGCCCCTCACCACGTAGCCCCCAGCAAGCCCGAAAGGCGCAGAATGACCTGTTTTTCTTCGCGAAGCATTCAGAAAGGGGCAAACACACTTTTTAAAGCAACAGAAGGTCGAACAACTGCCATGAAAGATAGATGGGACAGTCTAAACCACTCAAAAGATATTAAAGGCTCCAGGATCAGCGCCAAAGAGTATCACAGGGAAGATGAAGCGGCAAAGAGTATCAATTCAGCAACATCAAAGTAGGTGAAAATTAAAAACCTTCATCAAAGTCAGCAAAGCAGTTAAGGCCATTTAAAAGCCTATCTGGTCGGGATTAGTGCACATTAATGCTAGCAAAACAGCAGCAAAACCAAGTTAGAGGTGGAGATAAAGGACAAATCACAGTTATTACAGGAGGACTGCACCGAGCCACCCAGGACAGACATTAATTCAGTTTTGACACAGCTGCCCTCAGCGCAGCTCAAAGATATTTTCATGCATTTATTTATGGATAAGATTAGGTTAAAGTAATCATTTTCTTTCAGACCCGTTTAGGTCGGTTGTCATAGTTTAATTTTTGGATAATTTTCCCTATTTATACCGACACTCTGTATTGTTTAAAGGGTTGGTTGGTTGATAATCCTCATGAAAGAGTCGCACTGGATATCTGATATGTTTTACTTAATCAAATATTGTTGAAAAGCTTTGGAGGAATGACTGTCTGCTCTGTGTCTAATGGTTTGAAGAATTGAATGCGGAATTCTTGTGCTGCTATATGAATCAATAAGTTTTCCTTACCTCTGTTATTTCGATTTCACACATGCTCAAGTCACAGAACAAAGGATTGGTTTAGAATTTGCTTGGTTGCACTCTATGCTCAGTTTCTGTGGCTTCTTAATGTTTTCCTCTTCAATTAGGCATAAATATGAATTCTGTTAGGAATTCTTAACTGCTCCTAGATAGCGCTCATTTGTCTTCTCTTTTCTAACCTGAATGAGAGATTCTTAATTTCCCCTCATTCCTTAGCCTTTAATCCATCTCTTTTACCTTGAATGATTTTTTCATATACAACTATCTTGCTCCATATTCCTTCTTGTGACTAGGAAAATGCACCAGTAGTCCTACTCCTTGACTCCACGCCCAATGGTTCTAAAACTTTCATGCTATCCCTGCCTCTTTACTTGAAAGCATCATCCTTCCCACCAAGAAACAAAACAAAACCCCTTGAACTCAATAACTAGCCTAAAAACCTTATCAACAAAGCTAAATCAGAAAGAGAGAGCCCTCTCTAATTGCGGGTGGGTTAGAACCTGCAGTCCAAAGATTGGTCCGTGCTTACCTCAGCTTGAGCCGACTAGAAGGGCAACCTGAGTGATAACATAATGGCGACTCCACTGGGGACATCCTCAGTTATTTTCACAAATCAAGTTAGAAAACTCCATAGGAACAAAACTCAGTGTTGTCTATTCCTTAAAACTACAGATGAAGTCTGAATGTCGGTGTTATAGACATTTTTGTGCCTTACAGCTATAAGCATGAAATGTCCATAATCCAAGGGATCCAAAGTCCCTAAAGATGTTGTTACAGCTCCTAAAGGAACAAGGTCAACCAATGACAACTTCTCCCAGAAGTTCTCCACCAAAAGCCACTCAGAACTAGTCAAATCGGGATCAATTCAGAAGCTCCACTAGCTGCCTGCATTGCAAAGCACCCAAATGCACTGGCTAGGTGTGTTGCAACGCACTTGGATACACTACCCAGGTGCGCTGAGTGGGAAATGACAAATGGCAAGCTCATTCAACGAGGTGGAAAGACCATGGAAGCTTCCAGAATCTTCTCCAGTGACACTTGCCTCAATGAATTCGACTAGTGATGAGTAAGAGGCTCTCAACCTCCAAGTGGAAGCAAGAACTGACAGAGAGAAGCCACAAGTCAAAACATAAGCTGACTCATCCTCTCTTCTTACATCTATATATGGATCCCTCATCCCAGAGATCCAGAGGCTGGAATTTTGTACTTTGCAGAGAATTGTTGTTGGTTTGAGATTGAGATTAGTACATTGGGTGATTTATGCTTTGTTGGAGGAGAGGAAGGGATTCCTTTGCTGGGAGGTAGATGCTGGATCGGAACCCACTTGGTTGTATCTCCTCTTGGACTTTCTTATTCTATCAATAAACTATTTGAGT
>Ga0068628_1000755_pt1 | contig 12394 bp, 6 predicted proteins | sample InSIn2gowninarea_FD_77431 | JGI IMG/M metagenome (GOLD analysis project Ga0068628, IMG submission 77431) | Clean room microbial communities from NASA Spacecraft Assembly Facility at Jet Propulsion Laboratory, Pasadena, California, USA -... ... | reverse complement strand
TTTTTTTTTTTTTTTTTAAAAAAAAAAAAAAAAAAAAAAATTCAAGTGTTCTCAATTCCCTGTATTACTGGTGTACGTCCAGCCCATATGCTTTGTTCAATTTTAATTGGATCTCATACTCTGTTCACTTTGCACAGGTTCTCTGGTTTGATCATCTATTTGGAGTGCAACTAAACCAACTCATGTCATGAACAATTCTTGTACCAATATTTAACCAGGTTTCATGGTATCAAACATTTTTTTTTTCTTGTGAAGGTTATATAATAAATTTATCTTTCTTCATAATTTTGAAAGGATTGAAGTTTGAAATCTAATTATGGTTATCAGTTGAGACTTGCAATAGCCAATAGGCATGAAGGGGAAGCAGGCGACAGATTAATAGGTAGTCAAGGTCTTTGGCAAATTCCATTTGGTGATTCTAATCCTTAATAGAAATGAAAGGTATTAGAAGGATTCTCTTTTTATTTTGTGAGAATGGTTTCCTGCTTTTGTCTGTATGCTTATGCATAATCATATTTGTTAGGTTTTGAATTATCAACATGCCGGTATTCAATATATGCATCTGTGCTTCATAGATTGAACTTATTTGGCTTTGGATGAGTTTTGAATTATAAGTGATTTATATCTAGTGAAAATTGAACAGGGTAACACAACAAGAAGATCAATAAGGAATGCGAAGCTCATGTTGATCTTCTTCCAGCAGCATCGGATTGAAAATCTAGCACTGAAAATTACATACATCAGGTGTCCATAGCCTTTTCATTTTGTTTTTTTTTTTTTTTAAGCACAATGAAATTTTAAGTTAACCCATGATTGCCTAACTCTGTTAGCTGATTTTAGAACACCGTTACTAAGTGTATGGTCTTTTAATGTCAAAATCTTCATCATGTATGTGCTTTTAATTTTCAGATGTTAATGTTGGACGATATCTGAACATTACTATCCTGTTTTGATTCTCAATCATATTCAGGTATGATTTTGAAACTTGGATATAATTTAATTTATTTATTAAACTTGTTCATTGTTTTTGTCCACTCATCTCATTGGATCTCTCTTATATAGTAGCGGTCATACGACGGATATTTGACAACTATTTTATGACTTGTGCAGATATGGAACTGGTGGACTCATTGTGTTGAGCACAAAAATATTGCCAGAAATCCATGCCTACCAAGAGTAAAAAAGGTTGGCTGACTAAAGGTTTTTTGTGGCAGTCTAGCAAGGGCCAGGGAAAATTAGAGACCTTTGGTGCTTCTTGAGGTGCTCCTTTCTACTGCAAAACTTTCTTTGCTACTATTCTTGTTACTGGCATACCAGGAACATTAATGATATTTGATTCCATCCTCCTGAAAGCTATACTATTTTTTTTTGCCTCTGGGAAGTGCTATAGTAGGATTCAGTTCTGTTTAAATGTAATATATTGTAAAACCCTATATAGGCCTCTGTCGTAATGTTAAGAATATGATGTTTCTTTACTCAGTCAAAGTTTCTAAACAAAGAAAGTTTCCTTCTTTATGGATTCATATCATTTTGAGGTACATTCAATGTAATTGAGCTCAAATTAGCAAATTACAACGGGTTACTTTCAGGTCATTGGATTGCAATGCTTGAATTTGGGTTCCTGATAGTGGCTTTGTTGTTGAATTTGGGCACTCACTCTCTTAAAACTTCTTCTCTTTAAATTTGTTACTTATTTTTTTTTTTTCATTGAAATTCTATGGTTTCTACTAATTTGGCTTTGTAAGGTTTGGTTGCTTAGAGAATAAAAATGGAAACATTGAACAATCTCCTTTATTGTCTTGTTTTATAAAAATTTCCTTCATTTTCAGAGAATCAAAATGGTGATTTATAATTTCTGTCTTCTTTTTGTCTGCTATATTATTCATTGTTGTTTCATCAGACAATCAAAATTTTCATTCAATTTTAATTCCCTTTAGAGGCAATTCTAAATCTTAGGCCAGTTTCATAGGTATATTATAGATCAACAATGTGAATTTGGGGTTCTCATGATATGTATTCTGAAGTATATTTGTTGGGATTATCTAGGGTGTATTTTGAATGAAGAAGCACGATATGTGTACATTTGATGCTAAGTGGAGCCTAAATAGTTGGATATGCATTGGCTAGCATCATGAGGTCTTTTGGTTCATTTATTTATTTATTTATTTTTATTATTAGATTCTCCATTTTTATGTTGTGCCTCCTACACAACTCAAATATTTTCTCATTCTTTTTAAATCTCGTAGGCATTGCACTAAAATTGTCCACCAAAATTTAATGCCAATATATATATATATATATATGTATGTATATTTTTTTTTCCTTTCAAGATATTTCTGTAGTTCCCGCTTGTCAGATGTTGTACAAGTTTAAGAATCTATTTGTTATTTCTTGCTAAGAATACTTAACTGATGTTAGTTCGAAAAAGAATTATCATGTCCATGAGATGCCACATGACTGGCTTACTGGTGGAAGAAGAAATTGTTTATTGATGTTTTCTTATGCATTATTACCAAAGAATATGTGAAACACAACCATTGAGTGGAATCGGTTTGAAGAGAGTAGTCCAGCTTATTGTTTGGTTTGGACCTGCAAATGAAACCCTCTGCATTCAAGTCCACATTTTCTGTCTCTCTCTCTCTCTATATATACTGATATAAGAAAGAGCACAACTATATAGGAGAATCTAAATTTGCTCAGTTGGAAGACTGTGGCTTTTAAAGTATTGAGAAGTTCACGGATATGTAGTCAATTAGGTAAAACTTGGTGTGGCTTGCATTAAAATCCTAGTTTTCTAGGATAATGGCATGGGTTGTACAAACTTCAAGAGCTATAATGTTCTCGTTTGAAGGCAATTCTGATAATATCCTTCATGAGGGAGAGATTCAGACTCACGCCTGACTGTCTGAGTGCCTACAAACCTAAGAGGTATGTTGGCAGGAAAGGAAAATAGCGAAGGTGTTGACTGGATTATGTTTTCCTATACTGCAATTTTGGTTGATTTCGTTAAAAAATTCCCAGTAAGCACTCAGCAATCCGACAGGTACAGGTACCCATGGTCTCAGATATGCTTCAGTGTTTCTAAATCGTGACATTACTGTGAACCCTGCAAACTTACTTATGGCTTTCTTACAACTGTATGTACATATGATATCGTATCTTGCTCCTATGTAGTTTTAGTTTGTTTTACATAGTAATATCTGAAAATTTGTGTAAACAATTTTCTGTATCCGTTACTTGTGAAAATCATGATAATTTTTCTGCAGATAGCAATGGTTCAGTAACCTGATTTTGAATCTCATCAAAGATTAGTTCTTTTTCACGGGCATTCATATTTGATGCGTAAAGATAAATGAGTCTTTGTATATGTAACGTAAATGCAGTCCAAGCCTTTCTAGTATGGTGGGTGCCCAAAAGATAGATACTGAAACTTTGAATCAACATCTAATTAGTACTCCAGCAGTCCAGCTTAGGCCAAAGCTAAGTATAATGAGTCAAATTCAGAGGGAAAGAAGGGAGGCAAACAAAAGTTAAGATTTAAATATCTTCAATATAATTACACATACATATAGGCTATAGCTTTGTTCAGTTTATTCTTACAACTCTTCTTTGTAGGAAACGACTACAGAAAATTTCCAAGAATACCAAAAATCAAATCCATTAATGTGACTAGTATGTCAAATTGACTTGATGAATGTCTGGATATGAAAAATAAACTTCCTACAATAGAATGGATGATGAAATGGAGCACCGGTTGATAACTCGTGTTTTCTGCAGAAAGTGTATAGAGAATAGAGATCATTTGTTCTTTGAGTACTCATTCTCTAGAAAGGATTTGGACTGCAATAATGACACTTTATCTAATATCAAATCCTCATACCAGCTGGGTTGATCTTGAGGATTGGGGGTCTTGTGTCTTCAAAAGGAATGCCTTGAGAGTAATCATTACCAAATTGGCTTATGCTGCAGCAGAGAAATGCCATAGTCCATGCAGGGCAGGTTAGAACTGAAGAGAGTTTCCAAATTCCGGTGTCAAGGTGATCAATCCTATTCGAAAAAGAATCTATGAAGAAATTTTCAGTGTGAGAACTCATGTTTCAACCTACACTAATTAAAATTTTAATAATATTAATTTTACTAAAAAAGAAAAAGATAAATAATCCCAACTTCTTGCTAATATATTCTTTCATCTTGTTTGGGCTTTCTTTAAATAACTTCATTCAGTTGTACGTTTAAAGAGGAAAGTTCTACAATCTTCTCTCCTTTTCCATTTTCTCTTTCCATCTAAGTAAAAATTCTACAAAGCATGAAGCTCTAATAATCCAAACCTGAATATATATAATTACTTTTTTATTCTTTGCAGAATCAGAATCAATGATAGCTAACATTATATCTTCTAGTCACTAGCTAACCCTTTTATACTTTATAGTCACTAGCATGCTAGTCTTGGATTCGTTTACTCTGTCCAACTGTCTCTCACTATGCGAAAGAGTAATTATTGTTTTACACTCCTTAATGTTACAATGTCCACATTTTCATACCAAATATCTACATTTTACACATGATATATAAGAATGTGAACATGATTTGAAAGAGTGTGAACACCATTGAATGTGAAACAATCGATGCTACTTACAGAGTTACACCTCCATTCCAGCACTAGGAGCAAAGTGTACACACTCCACGTAATTAGATTATGTTTTTATCAACTCTATGTTGAACTCTTGAGGAAATGTTTGCAATAATTTTAAACAAATCTAGTTGTATTGAAACAAAATTTAACATGTGTATCAAGAACGTAAAGAAAATACAATTCAACAATTATAATTTCACAATATGTAGTCATTTTTATTTTATTAAGTAAGGTTATAGCCTCATGTTACAATCAATTTTGTAGTTAAATTTTGCCCAAAAAATAAATAGTCAAGTGTCAAATTTGACAAGCAATATGTGAGAATAATTAAGCATAAATTGAGAATGTGGAGGTGGTCCATACCAAGTGTAAAAGATATAGGGTTAATATATTATCCTTGTTCAATTCTCAAAAAAAAAAAATATATATATATATATATATATATTTGTGTTCATGTGTAATGGCATAAGAGGTCCAAATATATAATTGTACGTACAAATACAATTGAGCATGCATAAAAGATGTAGCCCTAGGTGTTGAGACTGGATTCTCTTCTCTTTCTCCTCACTTCAACTCTCTCTTTCTCAGATCCCAACAATAATTTCTCTCCTTATTATTTTGCAATGTTAAACACCAAGTACCAAGAGCACAAATCTACTGAACAATCCTTGCATTGAAAGCTTTCCAGAACTGCAAATTCTGCCTGAAGTAGTTGGAGGAATAAAGGTGTAAGCATTTTCTTTCTTCATTTTAACAATCAGGAATTTGAGAGATGGCATTCCGTAACCATAACTTTGTGCAGCCTGAGGGTCGTTCATTCAACAGTAATTTCCAAAATATTCCAACTGCTCTTCACATAGCCAGAGCCTTTGTCTGATGTTAAGTCCAAAGCTGAAGACATTCCCCAAACACAATTGTTATTAGATGGTTTTAGCCAAAGAAAGGAAAAAAGAAAAAAAAAAAAAGAAGTTTGTTCAGTTGGAAGTTGGAACTACCTCAGCCTGTTACTTGTTGTATGCAAACCTGTAAAGAGGATATATGTAGTATCCTGCGAAGGATTGACAAGAAATGTAGTTGAAAAATGAAATAGGCAAAGTTCGAGCGTGGCTTCCACCAGTATGCAATGATCCCCCATGCCTTCTGAACTGACAAAGTGCTAGCATTGTCAGTTCTAGCATTGCTGCTACTGTTTATGCAAGGATCACAGAAAGACATAAGTTAAAGCAGATAATTAAGATTTTTTTTATCCTCTTACTGAGTAGATGTTTAAGTTCATGAAGAAAGAATTCACCAATCCACACACCTGGCAGCAAGTATGATATGATGCGCAAAATGAGTACATGAGCAGAAGTTCAATTAGATGAGGAGCTGAGGCTCCCAAAGACTTTAACTTCGTGAGATCACTTCATTGTCAAGTTCTATGACTGGTATATGCTTTATCTTTTGCCAGTCTTCTCCATTCTCACTTTGGCACCGTTCTTTCAGCATCGGACATTTCTTGACTTTCAGAGAAGTTAAAGAAGTTGGCAAACCCCCTTCTGGCATGGACTGGAAAATTGGGCAGTAGCCAATACGCAAATTTTTAAGTTCAGTAAGATGCTGAAGCTCATCACCATTCAGAGATTTCAAATGCTGAAGATCCCAGATATCAAGGGATATAAGAGAAGATGGTAGCAGCCCCCTATCCGGAAAGGACTCCAGATTTTCACATTTACCCTTGATAGAGAAGCTTCTAAGAGAGGGTAGTCCCTGTAAACCCCACCTCATGCGGCTGGAAATGAGTCTGTCACAAGAACAGATTTCAAGTGATTTTAAACTGGATGGCAAACCCCCTTCTGGAAACGACTCAAGTTCTGGACAATTCTGTAAGCTTAAAGTAACAAGAGATGGGAGCAGGGTGTGCATCTGTTCAGGTAGCGCCTTCAAATTGTTACAGCTATCAACACGAAACCAGGTCAAGCTGGGGGCAGGCAGTCCATCTTCGGGAAAGGATACAAAATTAGAACAGTTACTAATTTCCAAGCTTCTGAGAGATGCAAGATGCTGAAGTGGTCCATGATTTGGAACTGAAAGGGACTGAAGATTCAGACATCCATGGATATCAAGATGATTGAGCTTTGGAAATAAGTCTAATTGAAAGGACACGAGAATCACAGCTACATCTTATGTGCAAACTCTCAAGGGATGCATAGCATTGGTGCATTGGAAACAGTAATTTCTCACAGTTCTTGACACTCAGTGATTTTAGTATATCAGATATACCACTACTAGGAAGCAACATGAGAGATGGGCAATCAGAGATATCCAACTCTTGAAGACAATGGTTGTTGTCCATATGGAAGGACTCCAAGGCATCATAACCACTAATTCTAAGCTTCAACACTAGAGGTGGTAATTCATTCAACAACACCTTATGACAATATTGCAACTTCAATTCACGTATGGCTGGAGCACTTGGAACTGAAGCCACAAGCTGCTGACACTTATCAATCACCAGTACTTTTAAAGAAAAAAGGCCATCGGGAAGACCCTTGGTCAGTTTAGGACAGTTTTGTATAAAAAGCTGTTGGAGACAAGGGAAAGCTACCGCACCTCCGTTCACATCTGTGAAAGGAACCCATTCCTCCAATTGCAACATGTTCTTGAAGATCAAAGTTTCTAGCGATCCAAAAGGCTTTATCCCAAAAGCAGCAGTCCCATAAAATTCTGTACCAATAGTCTCTACATTTAATCCCACAATAGAGAGGTACTTGAGATTGGGCAGTTTCCCAAATGGTGGCAAGAAGATGCAATATTTACAATTATGTAGTTTTACATATTCAATTTTGTTGGACGCATCTCCTAACCAATTTGAAAATATTGTGCCACCATAATTTTCAATTGTAAGCCTTTTTAGATATGCATGAGGTTGCAGTTTCTCTAGTACTTCTCTATCTTTAATGGATTCATCCGTATGTCCACCCCATTTCAACACTAATTCTTCAAGTTGTAACTTATCCCTCAAATTGGCCTCCAAAGCATCTCTAGCATTGACAACGTTTTCCAACTTCAAAATAGAAAGGCTTCCCTTAAGTTGCCGAAGTTCCCTCAGATCATTGATTCCTGAGCCGCCATTTTTGCCCAGAATAAAAGCAGATAAAGTCTGGAGACTTTTCAATCTTCCCATTAGCAGTGGCATTTTTTTCAAGTTTGTTCCCCTTATATCAAGATGACGCATGTTGATTAGACATCCCATGTTGGCAGGCAACTCAATGAGAGAACGACAATATAACAACAGCAAAGTTTGCAAATTGTATAGAGTACAGACAGATTCAGGTAATATTTTGATTGCAGTGTGAGAAAGGTCCAAATATCGCAAATGTTTCAGAGTGCAAATCTGGTCTGGCAATTCTGTCAAATTACAATAAGAAAATAGAGATAGTACCCTTAAGCTTCTTAGTGCTGGCAGTAAGTTGGGTATAACATTATTATTTAAGTATCCATGCGCCGCTAACACATTTGATGACTGTAGAAAGGTTCGCAAACCCTTGGCTTTATGTAAGGCTTCAAATCTCTCATAGGCATCACACTTTCTTCTAGAATATGAAAAATAACGAGTCTTTTCCGACATACCATCTGAATTGTTACCCTCCATTCTAAAACAAAACTCCCCAGAGACAAATTTTGCTAAATCATGCAACAGGTCATGCATAACATAGCGTATATTTCTACCACCTAATTGTTGGAGGAATGACCTAGATACTAGCTCATCGAAATACTCACAACCTACTTCTTCCAAATTCTCTGTTTTAGTGGACAGCAAAAAATCTTCCGCCATCCATAAGAGCACCAACTGCTCCTTTTTAAATTTGAAGTTTTTAGGGAAGATTGAGAAATAAGCAAAGCACGGTTTTAGATATGAAGGTAGATAATGGTAACTCAATCTAAGAGCTGGCAGAATATTGCTTTCACTGTCTGAGAAATTCCATATATTGCTCTCCAATATTTTAACCCATTTCTTAGGATCCAACTTCACCCGCAAGAGACCGCCAAGAGTTATTGCTGCTAAAGGCAAGCCATTACACTTTTTCACCACTTTCTTACCAATTAGTTCCAGCTCTGGATATTTTTGAGTATCTATGTGGGCAAATGCAAGTTTTGCAAATAACCAGCAATCTTCATCTGACAATGGCATTAAATGATGAGTTGGAACTGTGCCTGTGCGTACAGTTAAAGCAACACTTATGTGACGTGTTGTTACAATAACCCTACTCCCATATGCCCCTGATTTCAAAACAATCAGAAAGGCATACCAATCTGCGTAATTTTCACTCCATACATCATCCAGCACAATCAGAAATTTCCTTCCCATAAGACTCTCGTTCAAACTAACTTGGAGTAGATCTAGGTTGTCACTATTACTAGTTGAGGAAGTGACTGTCTCAAGAATATGTTTCGTGATCCTAAGTACATCAAATTCTTGTGAAACACAAACCCATGCTCTGACATCAAAAAGATCCGTCACCAACTTGTTGTTGTATACAAGCTGAGCAAGGGTGGTCTTGCCTACACCACCCATGCCCACTATGGGAATCACACTAATGTTATCACCACTGCCATCGTTTGCCTGCAACAACTTGATTATGGAGACCTTGTCATCATCCCTACCGTATACACTGGATTCTTCTACAAAAGACGATGTTTGCCACTTTCGTGACGGTTTCTCACCACCACATTCTTTCAGACCAAGGATGTCTCTTTCCTTTGCAATAGATTCTAGTCTGCCTAGAATCTCTTCTAACTTTGGTTCAATTTCCAGATTAGAAGAACTAAGAGAAGTCAAGTTCAAGCTTCGTACCTTACTTGTGCACATTTCCAGTTCGGCTTCCAGCTTGTAGCGCGAGGCATCAGTAGTAATCTCATCCAGTAAGTCCTGAGCTTGATAGGCAGTATCTTTTAGCTCGTTAACCCACATTTTGACAGCTGGGTTTTTTATTTGCTTCTCTTCAGCGTCATTGAGCACTGCATTGATATACAGTAAAGTTGTGCTCAACTTCCTCAGAGATTCAGGATTAAGCTTCCGTCGGCTGAAGAAGTCTAGTACCTCACGAGAAGCCATCCTGTCAAAAAAAACCTGGAGAAAAGCCGAAAGAAAAGCTCCTCCCACAAAGGCCTCAGCCATTTTTTTTTGCAAAGGATGGAATTGATAAAAATAATATGGAAGTAACTGAGTACAATGGAGTACAAATGGATAGGCTACCTTTGAGGATCTATGATAAGTTCTTTTGAGCCAGATTTCAAAAATATGGTTGGTTGGTTGGGTTCTAAGAAAATTTAGACTTAGACAGTACTCTGTAAGTGAAATGAAGAATGAAAGAGAAGGAAGAGAGAGAAAGAGCACACGGTAGCAATTATATGTTCTAATACAGCAAATGGATCCCACCACTTTAGACACTCTTTAGTGGGGCAATCTATTGAGTGGGACCGCATAATATTCCCTAAGTAAGGACTTTCAGCCGCATGTGAAGATGTAATTATTGAGTAGTTTCGGAGTATCATAAATATATACGTTTTTTTCTTATATAATTATGGGTCTCACTAATTAAATTTATGGTAAGACTCACAATTCATGTGAGTGAAGGGAAATACGTATTTATGATACTCCCAAAATATTCAATAATTTTCTCATGTGAATAGAGCCCAACATTGTTTTGGGAAAAAGTTTGGGATTAGGTGTACAAATTAATGAACTAAGCTGGTTATGAATGGTTTGAACTTGGCTCCTTAAAAGACAAATAAGCCAAAATTAAGTATACGTTTAGGCTCGATTATTAAACAAGACAAACTCAAACATATAATGTGTTTGTGACAAACTTACTCATGAACATGAATGTTCGATTTAACTATATAATTTTTCATATATATTTTTATATGTATACATGTTGAAAATATACTTACATAGACTTAAGAATGAATTATATAAGTATGTAAATAGGTTCATATAATATCAAATTCATATTTGTAGTTTATTGATAATATAAACAATTCATTTACAGTAAAATTCATTGATTTGTGAAGGGCAAGAAATTTTAGTTATGGTTTTACAATATAAGGAAAAAAAAAAAAAAAAAAGTTAATCAAGTAATTCATAAACAAGCTCCAGCTTGTTCGATAAGAAAAGGAATCAAGCTTAACTATATAATCTTATTCGGTAAATAAGCTCGAACTCAGCTTGTGTTTGAAATTAAATTAAACCAACAAACTTGAAATTGTGACACTAGGCTTGACTAAGCTTGTTTATAGGGATAGTTCCATGCAAGATTTGATTATGAATCTCTAAGTCTTTGATCATACCATTTAGCCAACCAGCTTCTTGATTCTTGATGGCTTTATTCACAACCATTGTTTGCAACCTTAGTGTTTGATAATATAATAGTGGACTACAGTGTCGACCTTCAACTTGTTGGTGCTTTAGCAAATGTAAATAGGTAGCATGCAGTAGAATGATGCTTATCTAGATCACCATCATAATCTAGGTAACATAACCAACTATCTCCCAATAGAATCATCACTCCTAAACTTCAAATCCAAATTAGTGGTTCCCAAAATGTTTTTCAAGATCCATTTAGCATGTTGCCAATGACCTTTTTCCTGATCATGCATATAACAATTAATTTTACTAACGGCCTATGAAAAGTCAAACCGAGTACATACCATTGCATATATAAGGCTGCCAACCAAACTTGCATATGAGACATGAGCCATGTGCGCACGCTCCTCATCAATGTGTGATGATAACAAAGCACTAATCAATGAGTACTCACAAGCTTGGTCTTGGAATCCAAACAAAAATGTTGTAGCACTCTAGTCAAATACTATTTTTTGAGTCAAATGATTATGTAGTACCTTCACTCTATCTCATGCAATCTCCATAGCAGGTATTTTCTATTCCTCTTAAGGTTCTTTGTTTTAAATTTTGAACTGAACTAAGTCTTCAGACGATCAATTTCTACCTCGTTTTTACATGAAACCACCATATCACAACATATAAAGCAAGTAGTCTTCAAACGATCAATCTCTTCGTTTACTTTCTCCCTATCATGAAACGGTTAAACCGCTTCTACCACTATCAAGGGGACTATTTCAAACTATACATAATTCCTTTAACTTGAAAACCCAATTTTCCTTACCAACAACTTTAAAACCACCAAGTTTAGACATGCAATCTCTTTCTCCAAATTCATATGCATTATGCAAATTGCAAGAAGGTAGTTTTCACATCAAGTTGTGCCAACTTGGAAGCAAACTGTACAATTAAAGCTAACGGAATACAAATAGAGAAATTTAACCCTTTCCATTTGAGCATATTCGTTAGCAACCTTGAACTACACATTATCTTTGCTTGTATGTTTCTCTTTCTTTGTGTAGACCCTTTTGCACCCAATCTCTTCCTCACCTTTAAGAAGTTATACCAATCCCAAGTCTGATTCTTGTGAAGAGATTGCATCTCTTCGTCTATAGCATTCTTCCATTCACCACTCTCAAATGTGTTCACAACTTCTTTATAGTTGGATGTAATGTTATCTCCAATAATAGGAAATGAATAAGAAACCAAATCAACAACTTTAGCCAGTTTACAAATTTATCATATCCATTAAAAAAAATCTAGCCTTAAACCGCACATTATCTTTGCCTGTAGGTTCCTCCTTCTAATGTGTAAACTCACTTGCACTAGATCTCTTTCTTGCCTTTAAGAATATATATATATATATATATATATAT
>Ga0068628_1000751_pt1 | contig 12416 bp, 13 predicted proteins | sample InSIn2gowninarea_FD_77431 | JGI IMG/M metagenome (GOLD analysis project Ga0068628, IMG submission 77431) | Clean room microbial communities from NASA Spacecraft Assembly Facility at Jet Propulsion Laboratory, Pasadena, California, USA -... ... | reverse complement strand
TGCCTACCGGGTCCTTCCCTTTGGGCTATGCAATGTTCCTGCCACTTTCCAGAGAGCAGTACTAAGCATATTTACTGAGTTAGTTCATGATTCAGTAGAGATCTATATGGATGACTTTACCCCTTATGGGTCCAACTTCCAAGAACCATTGACTAACCTGGGAAAAGTTTTAACCAAGTGTATTGAGATGAACCTGTCCCTCAATCCTGAAAAATGTGAATTCCTAATGACTGAAGGGACCGTGCTAGGTCATACAATCTCTCAGCAAGGATTACAGGTGGATCCTAACAAAATTGCTATCATCCAAAACGTTCCACCTCCTCAGAAGGTAAGAGATGTTCAGAACTTTCTAGGCTTAGCAGGATACTATAGAAGATTCATCAAAGATTTTAGTAAGCTAGCCTCTCCATTGTTTGGTCTTTTTGGGAAAGATGTTGAGTTTAAATGGACTGACAACTTCCAAGAGGATCTGGATGAGTTGAAAGATAAGCTGGTAACTGCCCCATTCCTGAGAAGTTCAAACCAGGCCCTACCTTTCCACATCGACACTGATGCCTTGAACAAAGCCATAGGGGCAACCTTAGGACAAGTTGAAGAGAAGCTACCATATGCCATATACTTTGTCAGCAAAAACCTGTCCAAAGTAGAATTAAACTATACTGTGACTGAGAAAGAGCTCCTAGTTGTAGTCCATTCCCTAAACAAGTTCAGACACTACATCACTGGCTATCAAACATTTGTACACACTGATCATGCTGCGATAAGGTATTTGATGAATAAACCTGATGTGAATGCTCATATCATTAGATGGTTACTTTTATTACAACAATTTGACTTAACCATAGTTGACAAGCTAGGAAAGGAAAATGTCGTTGTTGATTTTCTGTCTAGATTAGATTTGCCTGCAGGTGAAGAAGGGATGGTGGATGACCGTATGCTAGATGAACACCTGGTTGCTATTTTAGTACTCTCTCCATGGTTTGCTGATATAGAAAACTACTTGGTCCCAGCAAAGTTCCCTCCACACATATCCTCGAAAGAGAAGAGCAGAATTGTGAGGAAAAGTGCCCCCTTTACTTGGATTGGGGGCAACTTGTTCAAACTCGGCCCAGATCAGATCCTAAGGCGTTGTGTTAGGGAGGAGGAAGTTTTTGACATTCTCCTAACCTGTCACGATGGACCCTGTGGAGGCCACTTTGCAGCAAAAAGGACTGCCTTCAAAATTCTACAGGCAGGGTACTATCGGCCCACTCTTCATCAAGATGTCAGAAGATGCATCAGCCAATGTGACCGATGTCAAAGGATGGGGAAACCGACTCTGAGGGATGAAATTCCCCTCCAACCTCAAGTGACTTTCAAGCCATTTGAGAAGTGGGGCATGGATTTTGTGGGTCCTATCAACCCTCCTTCAAAGCAAAAGTCTTACATCATTGTGTGCAAAGACTACCTGACAAAGTGGGCAGAAACAAAGGCAATCAAGGCAGCGACAGAAGAAAAAGTGGCTGAGTTTTTAAGGGAAAATATCTTCTACAAGTTTGGCTACCCAAGAGAATTAGTCACAGATCAAGGAAGTCAGTTCACCTCTAACCTGATTGAAGACCTGCTCGCTCATCACAAGATCAAGCACAGAACTTCCACCCCTTATCATCCGCAAGCAAATGGGCAGGTGGAAGTCACTAATAGGGCTTTAGAAGAAATTTTGACTAAGGTGGTGAGCAACAACAGAAAGGATTGGGAAGATCGCTTGGTTGAGGCCACCTGAGCCTACAACACCACTTTGAAAACCACAACAGCTTTCACACCTTATGAGTTGGTCTACGGAAGAAGGCTTTGCTGTCCATAGAGTTCGAGTACAACACATTAAGGTTGGCAGCTCAGCTGTACCTGGATGTTAGCCATGCACAACAGGAAAGGTTACTACAGCTGAATGGATTAGATGAATAGAGAATGCAGGCCCTCATCCACTCAAAAGTAGTTCAACTCCAGAGAAATATATGGCATGACCGACACCTTAACACAAAGTAATTTCAGCCAGGAGATTGGGCGCTATTATATGACTCAAGATACAAGGATTTCAAAGGGAAGCTGAGAACAAGGTGGCTGGGACCATATACAGTGGAGAAATTCAACGACAATGGTTCAATCCTTATTAGAACCATTGATGAAGAAGCCATCCCCATGCTCATCAACGGGCATTGATTGAAAATCTACCGAAAGCCCCTTTCCAAGGAGGAGTTCATTGAAACTCTAGATAAATCAGTGCTAGTAGTGGAGCAAGGCCCTGTCTCTACTCCACCCACACCTTGATCATCAAAAAAGCAAAAAAAAGAATAAAAAGATCGTTGGGTGAAAACCTCTTAGAGGTGCTCGAGGTAGACAGTGAGAGTGAAAATATCCTGGAGGCACCCCAGCTGTCTCACCAAAAAAAAGGAAAGGAAATAGGCCTAATTTCTGTTGAATAATTGCAGGGTGCAGGGAAGACATTGCAGGTTAGGAGGGTTGCACAAAATAAGGACAGAGGTCAGCAATAGGCTGCAAGCATCCCTCATGGACACTTCCTCCATGACAACCCCACTTTCCTAGGATTTGATCACATTCAGGCTACGATTTCACCTTCTACAGGAAGTTCTGGATCTTCTACAGGAAGTTCTAGATCTTCTACAGGAAGTTCTATATCTTCTACAGGAAGATCCTGTAGAACCTCCAGACAGGAAAAATTGATTGTGGAAGGGAATCTGAAGGTTGGAATCGGCCTGCTAGGCCTGCAACCACCCCTGTTTATGTCCATCACCATACATCACCCTGTTTCATCTCTTTACACCTCCATTGCACCCATTCTGTTATTTATTCCTGCATAGTCACACAAAAAAGAAAACCATTGTTTTCCTCATATTGCCAGCAAGAACTTTGAGTGGAAAATCTAGCAGTGGTGTTTCACTCTCCCTACCTGTCAATCTCCATCTGGACTCCTCATCATTTGAATCCCTCATTGGCAGTATAGCCCTACTCATTTAGCTTGCATCCCAGGAGGAGAAGCAGCCACAGGACATCCTACAGGAATCCTGTAGCAGCTGATCCCTCTGGAAGACATACGACATACTTTGGAGATGAGGACAATTGAAAAATAGCAAAGGAGACATGCAAAGAGCTCATCTTGAACATGAAAACATCATCAGCAGCCAAAACCAAGCAAGACCTGAGCATGCAGCAACAACAACCAATGGAATGGACTCTGAAACACATGCATGTAGCATCAACGAATGAAAGAATGGGTTCCAAAACCTGTTCAGGAAGTAGCAACAAACGAAGCAATGGTTCCAAGACCCGAAGTCTGCACAACGCGACTGTGACCATGCAGGTAAGTGCCTAAAGTCATTCGTCAATTGCGTAAACTATATTTTAAAATCTGCATGCCTATGGAAATGGTTTGGATAGAATGGGATCGGTGGCCAGTCAATTGGCCACCCTCAGCCAGTTACATAGCCTCATGGGATTAGAACAAGCTCAGTTACATTCAAAATTGCCAACAAGACGTGCAGCCAACATGTGTGGAGTGTCCATTCAGGGAGAAATCGTCGGGATTGGCAGTGGTGGTGGCGATTAACGGCAGAGGGAAGGTGATGGCGGCCAGAAACATGTAGAGAAATTATGGCTATGACATTGCATCAATGGTTCGGTCCAGCCACCTCATCCCCTCACCACAAATTACGCTGCAGTTAAAAGATGCTCGGCTGAAACTCACACCACCCTCTGTTCATTTGCACTGGAAATGTCCTCGATTGAAGTACATGTCATCCGCTTCCAAAAATTGTTAACTAGTCGTCCACCACCAATTTTTCTACCTGTTCTTGAGAATATCCTACGTATCGGGGTTGCTCAGAGGCATAGAGACACTGTACAGGAACTGGGGAGTCTTCTATAGGAAGGGTTCTACAGGAAAGCCTGCACAGCTTTCCGAAAAAGAGAAGCCTGGGATTTCTCTTCATCGAATTTGGAGCTGAGAAATGAAATTCTTCCTTTCATAAACAGGCAGCCAAGTTTTGGGCAACAACAGTGTTGAAAACCAGGGAATATAGCTGCTAATTAATATTGATACCTGAGAAATCCCTTCTTGAGTTCAGGGGAAAAACCATAAACAACATTCCTTTTTCTGATAAAAGCAAAAAGAAAAAAGAGCACTCTCACCATGCCAGGGGGATTCATGAGGAAAGAACCCTCGGACACCAACAAACTACACGAGCATCCTGAGGTGGTGGACCTTTTCACCCGAGCCAATTGGATGTCATTTTTTTGACAAAATTCGGGGTCATGACGAGGAGATAACAGAGGAATTTTTGCTATCCCTGAGACTTCAATCAAAGACACAGGCCACAGTAAGTTTTAGGGGTTTGACACTAGAACTTACCCATGAGCTCATTAGTCATGTTACTGGTCTGCCATTAGGGCTCCCTTGGAACAAAGAAGAGAGGTCATTGGGCCAAGTTGCCAAGAAGACATTCTTCCTACTCGAGGAACATCCTATAGAAGACAAAAACAGTGTTAGGAGAACCAGCTTGCCTCCTCTCTAGAGTGAGGTCAATTTCCAAATTATGAAGTACATTACATGTGAGGGGAGGTTTAGCATTGTCTATGGATATCATTTCAGGTTACTGTGTGAACTAAGGCATCGGATTGATTCACCTCCAACCCAGAAGCTGAGCATTCCCTATTTTCTTCTCCAATCACTAATTGAATGTGGTACAAAATCGAATGAAGGGATCCCAGATCAGCTGGCCCATCATGGGCTCATCAAGCTATTAGTGGAAGATGCCCTACACACCTACACTATCCCCATATCTTGGGAAATCTTCTAAGACATGTCCTAGGATGACAATATTAGAATTCTAGCCAAAGACATCACCTCATCCAACAGTGAGGAAGGAGAACACACTGAAGAAGGTAAGAAAACCAATGGTGAAGGAACACAGGACATTCAAGCACAACAAGGACAGAAGAAAAAGTGGGAGAGGCCCAGATTGCTGAGCCTAAAACAAAGGAAGAAACAATAGCACAAACACCAAGGGAAAAGAGAATGTAGAGAAGGTAGAAAAACCCCAAATGAAGGTTATCACAGCCAAAGTAGACACACAGAAACAAAAGGTAAAGATAGATCCTGAAATGGCCGCAATACAAACAAAAACAGTTGACACAGGGACTTCTACAAGAAGCATGGAAAAATAACAGCAAAGGGGGAAATCACCTGAAATATTGGCAAGGGAGGTAGTAGCTATGCTTGCCACCTTAAGAACACCTCCAAAACAAAAAGGGAAGAGAAAGAGGCAAACCTCCATGTACTTTAAAGCAAGAAGGAGCACACAGATCAAAGTAGGCAGACCCCAGTTGCAGTCAAAGGAGCCAATTGTCATTGAGGGCACAACACCTAAACCAAAAGAAGGGTCTCCTTCAAAGATATCCGTCACCTATGAATGAGGAAGCCCAAAAACCTCCACCTGGAGAGAGAGAATAAAGACAATGGACTCAAAGACAACTCTATAGAAAGCTGAGAAATCTCTATAGGGAACTCGGGCTAAGCTAAAAGAGACCGAGAAATTGGAGGAAAAGGCAGCCAAACAATCACAGGAAGAATAAAAAACAGAGGAAATATTGGAACCAAGCCCTCAGCCCAGCTTGGGCTCATACTATAACCTGTTAGAAGCTGGAAAAATAATTCCCCAGAAATTGGCAATGCCAGTCTTCTTTGCACTGGAAGAAGAAAGAATTAGGACTCACACTTGGATGAGGATTGCCAAGTCCAAGGGTCTGGCAGACATACACCACCTAGAAGAAAAACTCAAGGAGTCAAGGGGAGAATTGGCCATGGTGAAGAATGTGGAAAGTAGTCAAAGGGCCAAACTACAAGAAGAGAATGAGCTGATAAAACAATAGCTACGACTACAGGGAATTCATAAGGAAGACAGGCCCTCCATTCTAGGAGAACAACAACAATAGGAAAAGCCTCCAGCAGACAAAGAAACCTCTGATGAACAATAGAGAGTGGAAAGGTTGTGACCCGAGGTTGAAGTGCTAACAAGACAGCTACAGGAGAAGGAGTCACAAGCAGCAGAGGAAATACAGTCTCTAAAGCAATAGGTACAAGAAAAGGAAGCCCAACTGGCCTACATGGCTAGCTAGGCAGTAGAGGCCTTGCAGTGTAGGCAACCTTCCAAGTCATATGCCTTATATCTTAAAGATCAATGGTTGAAGTTCCATATTAACACCTTGGCCCAAAGGGGCACCATTCCATTTCAAAATTACCATCAATTCATGACTTTGTGTGACAGCAGCTCAGCAAAAGATAAGGCCAAGTTATCTGAATTCTATTTACACAAATTGGCCCTTCCAAACATGACTCTTTGGGACCCCAATGCTACATTGGGAGATGTGAAACTTATGGCCATGGCCTCTTGGTTAAATCATGAGGAAAAGAGAGCAGCAGAGATTCAGGATATTATGAACAGGGAGCTAAGTGAACTACTCATGATCAGGGTATAACCAAAGGATACATTAGCTTTAATATATGCCCATCAACACCTGGCCAACAACCCTCAGGTTTTACCAGATTACATTGAATGACAAGCTCAAGCCATTGCTCACTTTGAGGACATGGAAAGATTGTTTGGGGATAACTGCATTCATGCTTGCACAAGGAGGTGGAACACACTGCCCCACAGTTTGAAGATAATAGAATACCACTCCCCAACCAGGATGAGGGAGGCCTTGGCAAGGGTACCCCTCTATAAATAGTCAATGCAAAATCTGCAGGCCAACTGGATCAGCCTAAATTTCAGTCCTCCCTTGCTTTTAGGATTGCTAGAAGGAGTCAAAGAAGAAGAAGAACACATGCAGTGGGAGGAAGTAGAAAGAAAAACAGGATTTAATAACCGAGAATAAGACATCACCTTGGAGGCCTGGGATGTGAGAGAGGCAGCCAAAACAATCAAAGATGATGAGCTAGATTACTTGCTCAGAGGATGAGCAACCCATTTAGCAAGGGGGTGATGATGAGACCCAAAAATGGGTAACTTATTGGGCTCATTTTTCCCATTGTTCACCATTAATCCACCATTCTTCATAGTTTATGTATGTTTTTGAAGTATGTTTATGTTAATTGAATGAATGATAATAGTCACTTGACCATGAAGGCTAATATATGTTTGTTGTAGATTTTTGGACAACTTTTGGACCAAGGTCAAGCATTTATGGGCCATTTGACAGCCAAATAGGAGGGAACAAGGCTAAGGATTCATAGGAAGGTTGTCTCCTGCACTAAATGGCTCCTTCCTTGAGTTCTCCACCATCAACTCGGAGTTCAGTAGCCCACCAAAGTTGATTTCCAAGGGCAGCCGAGCAACTTTTGTAAAGTGGATGAGTACTTGCAGTTTTGAGCAGCCAAGCCCCTTGAATTAAGGAGGACTACTGGAGGTCCTCATAGTGCATAAGTAGGAAGTCTTCTAGCCTTTGTAGGCTACTTTTTGAATATTTGTATTTGGCACTATTGTGTTTTTGTTTCTCAGCCCATTTTGGAGCTTCTGCTGTAACACATTTTGGACATGGTTGTTCTTTAAGTAATGGAAACCAGTTTCATGTTGCATCAGTTCTGAGCTTCTTTTTAGGATCCTGTAGCTTTTGGGGTTGGGCCCAACCCAAGCGCTAGGGCCTCCTTTGTGTACTGTTATATGTTTTTTTTGCTGTCTTCATAAAATAACTTCTACTAGTAGATTAGAATCTTGCTTGGTTATCTAGGTCATTTTTGATGATTGAAAGAGATTTTCATGGTTCGTAGTGATTTGATAGGTTGAAAATAGAAAAGATCTTCGAAAAAGGCCATCAAGCAACCTTGGATCTCACCTCTCCCTCCTTGGGACCATGAGTTGAGACCCAAGTGTCCTTGCTGCCACAAAACACTATTTTTGCTTCTTCATGCAATTGTTAGTGTTAGTTTCTCAGTTGCAAAAGTTGATACTAGATTTGATTACATGCGTAGATCCATTCTTGTGTGGTTTTCATAAGTTATTTTACATAATTTTCTACCAACGAATTTTTGTTCATCATGGGTGCTGGTTCCTAGGTCAAATTAGGTTAGAATAGCTAGGTATTTGGTTTGCATGGTCTTTGTTTGGTTAGTTTCAAGAAGTAGTGTGTAGAACACCTGTGATACCTCCTTGCCTACCCTTCCGCTATCAGTACAACCTGTTCCATCCCCTAACTTAGATTCTTGCCCTTCGTTTGTCACATTTTCTCACTTTGACCTAATTTCCATATTTTTGTGCAACATTGCTCTATCCATCCTTGAACAAATCCAACCATTCTCATGACTTCTCAGCTTCATTTACTAGGTTCTAAACCTCTTCACACCCTCATCCAACCTCCATCTCCACTTCTCCACCTTTCTTCCACCTTCAACCCTCCAAAATCTCCTTTCGGAACATCCTGTAGAACTCCTACAAACTTCCTGTAGAAGATCACAAGAGTGGTTTTTCGAGATCCAATCATGGTCAAACTCTTCGGAAGGATGTTAGGGACCCCTTAGGCCCTCTTCTCACCTTCCCAACCTCTTGCAAGCGCCCTCACCATTTCCTTCCATCAATCAACCTCTGCACAGTCAAAACAGTTAAGCACATGCATAATAATTCTACAAGATTACTCAGAAATACAAAAAGACATTCCTTTTTAGATTTCACTGCAAGAGTAGCTTAGTCACATGCATTATACATTTCTAGAAGTCAATGACATCCATTTCCACTGCTTTCATCTCTTTTCTTGCACCAGTAGGGTTAGTCTGTAAACCTAGGGCTTGCTAGGGTTTGCATTCCTTTTCCACTTTTAGCTTCTTTCTACAAGTAGACTGGCTTCCTTTGAGTTAGCTTTCATCCATCACTGTTAAAAGCTTATTCTAAGAGCTCATAGAATTTGGCTTAAGCTCCTAGCAGACTTGTGCCAGATGATCTAGTGACAGCTTGCGGCAAGAGCTAGTACTTGTGCATATAACACCATCGCTTCTAAGTTTGTAACGAACTACCAAGTTGATAAAAGTAAAGAAGGGAGTCCCAGGAGTTGCAGCATTATTGTTGCAATACTAGTGCCCACCAGCTAGTAGGAAAAATAACTGACATAATGATGGGAAAAATTTCCATACAAAAATATGTAGATCCAAGAAGTCCAATTGTAAAAACACATATCAATGGAGTTGAAATTCCAAATACACTGATTGATTTAGGAGTAGAAATAAATATCATGTGCAAATGAACCATGGAGCAGCTCAAAATTCCCAATCTTTTTTATACATCTAAATCACTGCAATTAGCAGATAGATCTATAAACAAACCAGATGGTGTGTTAGAAGATATTTTATTATCCTTAGACTCTTGGGAGTACCCTATTGATTTTATGATCCTAACCCCAAAGAACAATCTAGGAGCACATCCACTTATATTAGGAAGACCTTGACTAGCTACAGCTGATGCTTTCACTAGCTGTAGATCTGGTGATATGTATATCTCTGATGGTAATTCAACTAGGAAATTAACTATATATACTCCAGCATGAAAACTCACAGAGATAGACGACAAAGAATGGATTGATGATGAGAATGATATTCAGCCTCTCTTCACTATTTCAACCATTAGTGAAGATAGTCAAATCTTAAATACAATGGAAAATTTTGAATCATCTCCAGAATATGAACATGATCAATTTCAAGAAAAATCCAATATTGAATATTTGTTATCTAGGCAAATGTCTCTTTATTCTATGGAAGAATTTTGGTAGCTCTACAGTTGAAGTGTTTCCAAGGAAAACATTGAACATAAACAATAACTTGGAAAAAATACAAGAAGAAAAGCTAATCAAAACTTTACAACAACATTCTTCTGCATATGCATGGGAATACACTGACATGAAAGTAATTAGTCCTAATACTTCTATACATCACATCTACATAAAGGAAAATTTTAAACCTATCAGACAACCTCAAAGAAGGATGAATCCAAATCTTAGAGAAATTGTGAAAGAGGAGTTGCAAAAATTGTTGAATGTAAACTTCATTTACCCAATTTCAGACAACCATTTGGTTTCTCCTCTAGTGATTGTGCCTAAAAATAATGGTAAATGGAGGGTATATATTGATTATCAAGAATTGAATAAAGCTACCCTGAAAGATCATTTTCCTTTGCCCATTATAGATCAAGTGTTAAATACATTAGCAGGTAAGAAGTATTTCTCATTTTTGGATGCTTTTAGTGGTTACAATCAAATTCAAATAGCACCTAAAGATCAAGATAAAACTACATTCACCTGCCCATTGGGAACTTATGCCTACCAGGTACTCCCTCTTGGATTGTGAAATGCACCTGCAACATTCCAAAGAGCAGTACTAGGAATTTTTTCTGATCTAATACATGATTGTGTAGAGGTGTATATGGATAACTTTACAGTTTATGGAAATACATTTGAAGAAGCTTTAGAAATTTGGGAAGTGTTCTTAAAAGATGTAAGGAAGCAAACCTTTCAGTAATCCATGAAAAATGTTTGATGATGTTTACAGAAGGATTATTTTAGGACATCACATTTCACGAGATGGAATTAAGGTTGATAAATATAAAGTTGAAGTCATCTCTAAATTATCAATTCCAAGTTGTCAAAAGGATGTTATAAGTTTTCTAGGATTCACAAGATACTATAGAAGGTCTATAGAAAATTTCACTAAACTAGCATCCCCACTCTTCAAATTACTCACCAAAGATTGTTAATTCAATTGGAATCCTGATTTCTAGTTAGAATTTAAGACTTTAAAAGAAAAAAATTCCGAGGCACCCATCTTAAGAGGTCTAAATTGGAAACTACCTTTTCACATTTCAACAGATGCTTCAGATACAGCTCTGGGAGTTTTATTATGAAAAAAGTATTTGATTCCCTATGCCATCTATTAAACAAGCAAGAATTTGACTCCCACTGAGTTAAATTACAATGTAACTAAAAAGGAATTCTTAGTTTTTGTTGATGGTATCAACAAGTTCAGACATTACATAACAGGCTATGAAACCTTTTTTCATACAAATCACTCTGCAATTAGGTACTTAATGAATAAACCTATTGCTAAGGGCTGACTTACAAGATGGTTATTACTCCTGCAAGAATTCAACATCATTGTTCTAGATAGGCCTGGAAAACAAAACACAGTTGTTGATTTCTTGTCTAGAATTCAAAATATCAAAGATGACACTCTTGTTGAAGATAAATTCCCTGATGAATATATTTTTTCAGTAACTACTCAAACCCCTTGGTTTGAAAATATTGATATTTACTTAGTCACAAGAAAATCACCTTCACAATTGTTTCCTAAGGAGAAAAGTAAAATCATTCAAACAAGTGCAACTTACTCATGGATTACTAATGAATCGTATAAAATAGGTCCAGATCTCATGATGGGAAGATGTGTTCGAGAAGATGAAATACCTAAAATTCTTAAGGCATGTGATGATGAACCTTGTGGTGGGCACTTTACTGACAAGAGGACATCCTATAAAATCCTTCATTAAGGATATTATTGGCCCTCCATCTTTAGAGATGCCAAAGAATATGTCAAAAGTTGTGATAGCTACCAAATGGTAGGTGTTGGCTTATATGCGCCTAACCCAGGTTCAGAAGAATTAAGTAGCTAAACAAATCCCCCAGCTATTGGCCCTTTCGACAACAGTCCGTAGAGCGCGGACTGAGGTATCACCTGAGGTAGTAGGGGAGGGTGATGGAACCAGGTTTCCGAACCCTTGGGATGTTTAGATGTGGTCTGGAGGGTTTGCGCACTATTTTGCAGCCTCACACTCCTTTTCTTCCGCATAGATCCAGACCTAGGCTAATTCATAATATTAATTACTTGATGAGGTATTATAATTCAGATCTACTTAGCAGGGTCTTTAAGCAAAGTTTATTAGATTTAAGCAATTCATGTATTCAGAATATACTCAGATTCACTTATATTCATAACCTAAGCATATGCGCATAGATCAAACAGTTATATTAACCATGCAAAAAGCTAGATCTGTGATAATTTAGCTTTAACACAGAATTACAGAAGCAACTTATATTTATTTCCACTTTATTACCAATACATTTATATCTTCCCTCTGCACTCAGCTGCAAGGGTCTGCACACACAGTTGCGGACTCTTCCAGGGCTCTATGCACACAGCTACAGAGCCTCTATCCACTACCCAATACCCTCGACTCGGACTTACAAATGCTTTTAGATTGTCCTTCTCAAAAACCCATTACATTTCAGATCCAAGATCATATCAAAGAAAAACTTCTTTCTACCCATAAAGCCTCACTCTATTTATACCTTTCCATGAACCACAATCCATGGGTGGGCAGACTCACTTA
>Ga0068628_1000750_pt1 | contig 12417 bp, 16 predicted proteins | sample InSIn2gowninarea_FD_77431 | JGI IMG/M metagenome (GOLD analysis project Ga0068628, IMG submission 77431) | Clean room microbial communities from NASA Spacecraft Assembly Facility at Jet Propulsion Laboratory, Pasadena, California, USA -... ... | reverse complement strand
ATGTAACACTATATGGTGCAATGAAATGGTTCTATTGTAAGGCTCAGCGGAAGTGTCTCTCTTAACTAAAGGTGATAGTGGAAGCGTAGCGGATAAAGTGAGCATGGTCAGAAGCTACTCTTATAGAGGTTGCAACTGACTTCAGCAATGGACACAGATGCAATTCCAAGTTGGGTAAGTGTTCGTTGGTTCATGGATGCGTTGGGCACTATGTCCCTAAATGCTATCTGCTGCCATGCATGTCAGAGATTACCACAGAAAGGAATCCCTCTTGGGTTGCTCAAGACAATTAGCACAAAAAGGAATCCCTCTTGGGTTGTCCATGGACAGTCAATATCAAGGGTAAGTTTTGGATATTAATCTTTAAGTGGTTGAGATTTAATCTAGATATGGCTGTATCAATAAAGCAAATGAAATGAATGAAAGAGTGCATCCTAAGTAAGAGGAATTCAAATTAAGTGCATAGTGAACTACCATGATGCTACAAATAACAACTTAGTCAACACAGCCAAGAGATTCAAGGAGCTAGAACAAAACATAATTGTATCAGATAACATATTAGGGTAACTTGAATAAAAGCACAGAGGACTAGCCAATTATCGATATGGTTTTTCGATTCCACTTGCATCTTCCAGATTGTGAGATTTATTTATGTAGGGGGGAGCTCTGATACCAACATAACACTCTGCATTGACTATAAGTGTTCAAATCAGTCTTGTTAGAAGATGGATACCAACTCTGCAAACAATGGAAAAATAGTATTTATGAACACTGGGATTGGGAACATAGAACACAAGATAATCTATGCCACTGCGTTTTACTTCTGTAAAAAGACTTCAAGTAGCAACAACAAGAGCTGAGGAAATGCTAGGGTTGCTTAGGGAGACTCCCCCTTAGGTGAGCTTTGGTTAAAATGGGACTTCTTATACACAAATTCCAGAAATTCAAAACACGAGTAGAAAGGAATCGATTATTGTTTACTGCATTAGCAGTTTTGGGGGTTGACGAAGCAAGTGTTTAAGAGTAATAGGATCACTGATTGGAGGATTGCACATAAAATTTTGGCAAACATTAGATTATAGAGGAAAAATGCAGCACAGATGGACAATTACTCTCCTTTTTGTCCCTCCCTCTGTTCTATGGGAAAAAAAAGGAAGATGCAAAGTGCACAGGTACTGAAGCCTCAAGCAATGCCATCAAATTGTATATGGCCTCAGTTTTATGGAGGAAAAAAGAAAAACAAAGAGTACACAGGCACTGAGGCCTCAAGCAATGCCATCAAATTGTATATGGGGCAGCCTGTTATATGTACCCAACATGTATGAAGAGGAAGAGAGCATTGATATGCTGTTGTAATAAGAATAGTGCGAGGCCTGAAGAGCTGAGGAACTGAAGGAACGAAACAATAATAATCGTCATCTAGTACCTGAAGATCTAGTACTTGAAAAATTATGCCTTAATTAACTAGTGTTTGGCGAGTTATTATTCAAAGCCACAGGTGTATGAAGCAGGGACAAATTAGGGTGCTCGAAACATAGCAATTCATTGAGAATGTGTATCCTTGTAGAGGACTTAAAACTAGAAGTCTGCAGGACAGAGAATGTACATGACCAGGTTTTAGGTGTAGAGGACTTAAAACAAGAAGTTTGTTGGACAGAGAAAGTTAGTACTCACTGACACTAAAGAACCAGATGGCTATGTAATATTAAGCAATGCAATATTATGTAATCAACATGAAAAGAGCCAGATGGCTATGTAATATTAAGCTATGTAATTAGGCTAAAAAATTCCAAACAAAAAATGTTATTAGATTAATGCTACGTGAGACTTAGGATTAGTTTTTTGAAATTAAATGTTTCCATCATATTCTATATATTATATCTAAACTTGACTCTTTAACCCAATCTAAAAGTGAAAAGCTTGTAATAAACTTCAATAAGACTCCTAAGTTGCTTGTCCAATAAAAAAAATTAAAAATAAAATGAAAATAATTTTAAATAAAAATTTCTAGAAAACATTGGCTTAAATCAAGCCATTTGGAAAAAGTCGAAAGAAAATAATAGGCTTTCAATGATTTATCGATCGCTATATACCTAACAGTGGGCAGGTATAATAATAAGAAAGAGGCTAGGTACTTTTTTCACTCATTTGATAAAAAATTCTCACCACTCCTTATCTTTATTCTAGCAGTTGATGTTGTATTAACTCACTGTTTATTAAAAACATCAACAATAGAAATCAAATAGAGAGCTCTATGGTTCAATGCCTAAACAGCGGATATCAAGCTCTACAACATCTTACTTCGATTTTTGATAAACAAATTGCACAATGAAAAGGATGCCAACTTTGATGGGTATTGCACATCCACCATAGAACGTGTCATGACTCCTTATGTTCTCATTTCTTCCGTCAAAATCCAATATAAGTGTTTAAACAAATAACGAAACTTCTCTTGCAAAGTATTTACAGTGGTTGAATTTAATGTGATTGTACATTTTTGTTGCATATAGAATATTTTTAAATTTGATTGATAAAAATGATGTCAATTATTTAATATTTTGTTCGTCAAATTTTAAAATAGTTTCGAAATCTAATTAAAATAAAAATAACCAGTGTAAAATAACTTAGATTTTTTTTCCATTTGTTTACTACAACGAGTCTTTTACTGTACTATTGTGACAATATTTGCCCTGGAGCTTATCATGAAAGAGACAAGGTGGTTGCAAATTACATATCAATTCCCAACATTGAGCGAGATGTATGCACTATATGGCAGAGTAATTAAAGCTACGACACACCTGCACATATGTCACTAAATCTGGAGTGGCTTTATTTAGAGTTGGCTCTGGTCCTTAATGTTCATGTTCATACTCTTCTTTCTCCTTAGTTTTTTTCAAATGTTCAATGGTGTACAATGTAATTAGGTAAATGTTTAATAATATTAATGGATTAGGTAAATTTTTAATAATATTAATGGTGTAAAATGTAATTAATTTAATTACATTTTTTTTCATTATTTTTGGGTGAAATGTTTGATATATTATATTATAATTTTGGTTACTAAAAATAAAATAAAAATAACATTATTAAAATAAAATTCTAATTTATTATTTATTTTATCAATTTTTGTTGGGTAGTTAAGGTAAATTTGAAATAAATATAAAAATAACCCTATATTAAAATAAAAAGTTATTATTTTTTTAATTAATTTTTATTGGGTAGTTGTGGTAAATTTGACTTGGTCAAGTTAGTTTTTGAGTGAGTTTATGAGAACCCATGGTATTGTCCATGGTGATTTAATTCCTTTTGAGTAGAAAAAGAGTTAAAATGGATCTAGATTGGTATTAATGATAGACAATTTTACAAATTGTTTAAATTAAATGATTTTTAACTAAATAAATTATATATAAGAGAGCCTTCTAAGTCATACGTTTGAGTTTTTTAATTGAATTATGTATAAATGTTAATATCTTTAAAGTTTTGAAATTTCAATAGTGATTTTAGTGAACTTTTTAAAAAATAATTAAATTTTAATATTTAATAAAAATAATGAAATTAATATAAGTTAGACAAAATTATCATTAAATCTAAAAAAATTAGATTTAAAATTTAATATAAATGATATATTTAATTATAAATTATTTAACAAGTATAATTTATCAATATATTTTAAATTAAAAGAAATATAAAGTTGAATTATAAATGATTTAATAACTTTTTATATTAATACAATGTGAATTTCAGCTATTTAAATCATTTAACATATTAGCCTAAATAATTTATCAATTATTGAGAGAGGTCAAATCTTTTGAAGTGAACCTCTTTTTTAGTGCAAAACTTGAAGAAATGTTTGCATGCCAAAAAATTTGATCCCTCTCAGCATTTAATAAATTCAGAATTAAGATGGATCTAGACTGGTTCTAATTAGTGTGCCATGTCATTGCTACTCAACAAGTATTTAATCTTATTTATAAATTAACATAACATTTATTATTAGGCTTACCAATCTAGTTCCAAAATGACATTGGTATGTTTACAACGTTTGATTGAGTGATTACACTTGTGACTCAATTACAAGGTAATATTCAACTATGAAAGACATAATTCCACTAGGAGGGTATGCTACCATTTGGTTCACTTTCCATATACTTCATGATAATTGTTCTTTTTTTGCAAGGTGTTGGTTCTCATTATTACCTTGATTATAAACAACATATATAATAAATCATAAGACTAGTTCAACATATACCATTCATGAATTTTAGGGTTAGCATTGAATATAGTAGTAATACGTAAGCATACTCTTGTATGCTCCTCATAGTACAATGGTATTTCACTTAAAGTAAATTTTGTGATTATGTTGGAGTCCTCAACAATAACTACATCCCTTTGCACAATGTCCTTGAGGAACCTAACTCCTTGATACATTGTTAGTGCTTCCGCTTATTATTAGTTGCTTGTCCCTATCTCTAGGAAAATTTTAATTTATAGGGACCTCTTCCACTTAGCAAAACACAACGCAAGGTCTTGATCTCCATTGAATCCATTCCCTCTAGTTCCATAGTGTTGGCATAAAGAATTTTAGCTACTGGCTGCTCTTTGGGTATCCCTAAAATTTGTATACCTTGGCTCATTGCAGTGATGAATCAGACAAGTGTATAATGTGATTTCAAGGACACCTTATCTCATTTGCAGTGAACATTTCTACCAACTCCATGCAGAGGACACTCTTTTCAATATGTTTTGAATTTCTTTTAATTAGAAATGTAAAATCATAAATTTAATTAATTATATGTTTTAATTTAATTTAATTTTTAAATTAAAAATATAAAATCATAAATTTAAATGGTTCAAATTACATTATAACGCACTTAATATTTATAATATGGGTAGCCCTTTCCAAATTTATACTTTCCATCATATATTAAATATTATCCATTAAAAGGAAAATAAATATCTACAAATTTTAATAATAACAAAGAATTTGGTATGTTAATATTTTTTTATTAGTGATTTTAAAATTATAAATTACAATTTTTGAAACTATATTACATTTTTCATGTATTATTGTATATAATGTTTATAAAATTAAATAAAATAACCATATATTTAATAATTTTTTTATTATTATCAATTTTATGGTTTGAAATTTTTCCAAAATAAAAATATAAAATTATAATTTTAAATGGTTCAAATTTCATTGTAATTCACTTGATATTTATAATATTTATGGGCTTTTCCAAGTTTATGTTTTCTACTTTATATTAAATATTATTGATTAAGATAAAAATAAATATCTACAAATTTAAATAATTGCATGGAGAGACTTTAGTCCAACATGAATGATTATATGGGAGACTTTAGCCCAAAGTGAATGAGATGTTCTAAGGTTATGTAATGTTATTTAAACTTGTTAATTTAGTCAAAATACATAAATATAAAATAAAATAAAATAAGAATTATAATTATTAATAATTAAACCATTTTACATTCATTTTAACTCTAGATTTAGATAGCCTACAAAGGGATCAAATTTCTCAAGGTGCAAGGTTTTCCTTTAGATCCATCTCAACTCTAGATTTAGTCAGCATAGAGAGGGAATTTTTTTCTTGCTGATAATGTTGAGTTTGTTCTATTTGCATAGTTTGGGAAATCTTACAAAGACCCAGGATTTCACATGAGTGAGAGAGACAATTTACTTGATGTGGTTTATAAACATGTATATGCATCTCCTAGATGGGAAGGAGCATGTGGAGGGATATGGAGGTGAGTATGAGATTGTTTTGTGTGGGAAATCCATCACAACTTGTTAGGTTTCTCACTCTACAATGTTTTTATGTGCTTGAGTTTGTGCTAAAAGGAAATCTAACACATGTTAGATTTTCTTTTACATTCAAATGTTGTTAATCTAGCACACATTAGACTTATTTAGTCCTAAAATGTTGTTATGTTCTTATGTTTGTGCTAGAAGGAAATATAGCATGTGTTAGATTTATTTCAAATTTAAATATGCTTGTGTTTGTGTTGGAAGAAAATTTAACACAAGCTAGATTTTTTATACTCTACAATGTTGTTGGCAACGTGCGTGTATTTGTGGTAGACATAAATCTAGTACTTGCCAGATTTCTCACTCTACAATGTTTCTATGTGCTCGAGTTTGCGCTAAAAAGAAATCTAACACATGTTAGCTTTTATTTTACATTGTAATGTTGTTAATCTAGCACACATTAGACCTATTTTGTCCTATAATGTTGTTATGTTCTTGTGTTTGTGCTCAAAGAAAATATAGCATGTGTTAGATTTATTTCAAATTTAAATGTGCTTGTGTTTGGGTTGGAAGAAAATTTAACACAAGCTAGATTTCTTATACTTTACAATGTTGTTGTTGGCAACATGCTTGTATTTGTGGTAGACATAAATCTAGCACTTGCTAGATTTCTCACTCTACAATGTTTCTATGTGATTGAGTTTGCGCTAAAAGGAAATCTAACTCATGTTAGATTTTCTTTTACATTGCAATGTTGTTAATATAGCACATGTTAGCCTTATTTAGTCCTAAAATGTTGTTATGTTCTTGTGTTTGTGCTAGAAGGAAATATAACATGTGTTAAATTTATTTCAAATTTAAATTTGCTTGGGTTTGTGTTGGAAGAAAATTTAACACAAGCTAGATTTCTTATACTCTACAATGTTGTTGTTGGCAAGGTGCTTGTATTTGTGGTAGACAAAAATCTAGCACTTGCTAGATTTCTCAATCTACAATGTTTCTATGTTCTTGACTTTGCACTAAAAGGAAATCTAACACATGTTAGATTTTCTTTTACATTGCAATGTTGTTAAACTAGCACACATTAGACTTATTTAGTCCTAAAATGTTGCTATGTTCTTGTGTTTGTGCTAGAAGGAAATATAGCATGTGTTAGATTTCTTTCAAATTTAAATGTGCTTGTTTTTGTGTTGGAACAAAATTTAACACAAGTTAGATTTCTTATACTCTACAATGTTGTTGTTGGCAACGTGTTGTATTTGTGGTAGACATATATCTAGCACTTGCTAGAATTCTCAATGTACAATGTTTCTATGTGCTTGACTTCGAGCTAAAAGGAAATCTAACACATGTTAGATTTTCTTTTACATTGCAGTGTTGTTAATCTAGCACACATTAGACTTATTTAGTCCTACAATGTTGTTATGTTGTTGTGTTTGTGCTAGAAGGAAATAGAGCATGTGTTAGATTTCTTTCAAATTAAAATGTGCTTGTGTTTGTGTTGGAAGAAAATTTAACACAATCTAGAATTCTTATATTGTACAATGTTGTTGTTGGCAATGTGCTTCTATTGGTGGTAGACATAAATCTAGCAATTGCTAGATTTCTCACTCTTGAATGTTTCTATGTGCTTGAGTTTGCGCTAAAAGGAAATCTAACACATGTTAGATTTTCTTTTACATTGCAATGTTGTTAATCTAGCACACATTAGACTTATTTAGTCCTAAAATGTTGTTATGTTCTTGTGTTTGTGCTAGAAGGAAATATAACATGTGTTATATTTCTTTCAAATTTAATTTTGCTTGTGTTTGTGTTGGAAGAAAATTTAACACAAGCCAGATTTCTTATACTCTACAATGTCGTTGTTGGCAACGTGCTTGTATTTGTGGTAGACATAAATCTAGCACTTGCTAGATTTCTCACTCTACAATGTTTCTATGTGCTTGAGTTTGTACTAGAAGTAAATCTAACACATGTTAGATTTTCTTTTACATTGCAATGTTGTTAATCTAGCACACATTAGATTTATTTAGTCCTAAAATGTTGTTATGTTCTTGTGTTTGTGTTAGAAGGAAATATAGCATGTGTTAGATTTCTTTCAAATTTAAATGTGCTTGTGTTTGTGTTGGAAGAAAATTTAACACAAACTAGATTTCTTATACTCTACAATGTTGTTGTTGGCACAGTGCTTGTATTTGTGCTAGACATAAATCTAGCACTTGCTAGATTTCTCACTCTAAAAATGTTTCTATGTGCTCGAGTTTGCGCTAAAAGGAAATCTTACACATGTTAGATTTTATTTTAAATTGCAATGTTGTTAAACTAGCACACATTAAACTTATTTAGTCCTACAATGTTGATGTTCTTGTGTTTGTGCTAAAAGGAAATATAACATGTGTTAAATTTCTTTCAAATTAAAATGTGCTTGTGTTTGTGTTGGAAGAAAATTTAACACAATCTAGAATTCTTATACTCTACAATGTTGTTGTTGACAACGTGCTTGTATTTGTGGTAGACATAAATCTAGCACTTGATAGACTTCTCACTCTACAATGTTTCTATGTGCTCAAGTTTGCGCTAAAAGGAAATCTAACACATGTTAGATTTTATTTTACATTGCCATGTTGTGAATGCTAACATGTTTCTGTTTAGGCTAAAAGGAAATCTAGCTTGTGCTAGATTTTTTTTGTCGTGTAATGTTGTCATTGGAAATATTTATATGTTTGTATTATAAGTAAATGTAACACAGACTAAATTTCTCACCCTACAATGTTGTTATGTGATTATGTTTCCATTAGAAGGAAATATAGTATGCATTATATTTCTTTCACCTTGTAATGTTGTTATTTGTAACATTTTTGTGTTTTTTATAAGAGGAAATCTTTGTACACTATCCCATTCTTAGACCACATATTCCATATGAAGGGCCTTCTAATCATTCCAGGGTTTAACATTTTTTATATTGTAACAACAGTCTATGTAGACATGGACTAAACCTCATCGTCTCTAAAAGGCAAGGTCAAATGTCCCAAGAAATATTATTATTGCAATGTTTTTATTGACATTGTGTTTATGTTTTTGCTAGAAGGAAATTTAGCATCCACTAGATTTGCTTTACAATACAATGTTGTTGTTGGCAATCTTCTTGTATGCGATAGAATATAGTCTAGCATGGGTTACATTTCCTTTGCCTTGCAATATTTTTAATGACAATGTGTTTGTGTTTGTGGTAGAAGGAAATCTAGCTTGTGCTATATTTATTTTGTTTTGCAATGTTTTTCTTGGAAATATGAATGTGTTCGTACTAAAAATAATTCTAACACGTGATAGATTTCTTTCACCTTACAATGTTTTTTTTAACAATATCCATGCATTTGTAATAGAAATAAATCTAGGATGCGAATATTTCTTTTGCTTTGCAAGATTCTTGTTGGCAATATGCTTTTGTTCGTGTTAGAAGTAATTATATCACATTTATATTTCTTTCACCTTGCAAAGATGCTATGTGTTTGTCTTTGTGTTAGACGAAGATCTAGAAGAAAATCTAATGATCGCCATAGTTAATGTTCTTTCATTATGTTTTGCTTTTATTTTTTCTAAAGCAAACTAAGAATATACATGACTATAAGAGATAATTTTTGCGTATATATGATGTTGTTGTAGTCTCTACAATTGTTTTTATTTATTCACAATGTAATGTCTTTTGGAAATGTTCTTATGCTCGTGCTAGAAGGAAACCTAGTAGATGTTTGCTTTCCTATATTCACGATTAAAAGAACATAATAAATTATTTGGGGGTGCCCTTTTTCTAACCTTGATTAGCTATTATTGTGAGTTCTACTCTTGTTATTGTTCTTGTTCATTTTGTTACACATATAATGATGCGAGTAGTTATAGTATTTATAAATTCATATTTTCTTCAATAATTTGAAACTGTGATAACAATTTTTTACTTTATTTTCAGATACCATGGACTATGAAGCTAGTGAGAATTCAAAGGAAGCATCCAAGGAAAAAGGAAGTTCAAGAAACACGACACCAAATTCTTTAAATGGTATGATAATTTTAGTTTATACTTTGTTACAATTGTTAGACATTGTGTTAATAACTCGTTGATTAATAAAACCTATGGAAATAGCCTTAGGAGTGGGGTTTTAATGAGGACAACCCATATTAACATGGGTATTTTTTTTTCCAAGAAATTTTAACTATGTGATAACTTTTGGTGTCATATACTAAACTTGCATAACATATGTACTCATTTATTATTGTGCGTGTAAATGGAAATCGTGTATTATAAGGTTATTGAATATTATTTGTTATTTCATGTATTCCATAATATTTTTCTTTCTAAAAACCATGGAAATTGCTGGGCGTGAAATTTGAAGTAAAGTAGCAAAGAGAAAAAGAAAAACAAGTGATATACAAATGATGCCCCCTTCAACTAGTATGGTGGTTTTATATTTTATGTACTCTTTTAGAAATGGTTGGATTAGGTGGTTTCTTTTCTTAGCAATTTTACCCGTGATAACTTTTGGTGTCATATAGTAAAACTTGCATAGCATATGTACTCATTTATTATTGTGCATGTAAATAGAAATCATGTATTATAAGGTTTAATAATATTTGGTATTTCATGTATTCCATAATTTCTTTTCTAGAAACTACGGAATCTGGTGTGCCTGAAATTCGAAGCAAAGTAGTGAAGAAGAAACAAAAAAAAAGTGATATACAAACATTGCCTCCAACTCATATGGTGGTTTTATATTTTATGTACACTCTCTTAGAAATGGTTAGATTAGGTGGTTTTTCAGTATTTATAAGAACATTATGTGACAATATTTGAAATTATATTTTCATTTTGATTAATGCAAATATTTTTTTGTTGTTATTTGTAGAATTGGTTGGTCCAAAAGCAAATGAAATGTTACAACCATCACTTAAGAAAAAGAAAAGTTATTCAACTCAAAAGGCAGTATCAATAACACCTTCTACTTCTACTTTTGAAATGATTAAAAAATACAATACATATAATAAATATGAGTTTGTGCAAGATTGGTACATCCAAATAGAAGCTCCAATGAATATGTTTCTCGATATGTATCTATTTGGATCAATAGATGGAAACGAACCAGAGATGTTAGGAATAATAATTAATTGCTATGCTTACAATGAAGATGACATCGACTTTCAAGTGGAAATGATTAAAGAAAATGAGGTAATATTAATTTCATGTCAAGTGCAGTATACAAATTTTAGACCAGATATGATTGAAGCTTCAAGTACTGATTCAACAAATACGATAAAGAATTCAATGTTCAAGTTGGATAACTTTGAGAGCTTCTCTAAATCTGGACTAAATAGTTGTGCAGATCTTTTAAAACACATCGCCACCGTTCTGAGATATCACTATGTAAGAAGTAAAAAAAACATCATCTGTATTTCTTCATTTACAACATAAAGGTAAATTTCTTAATAAAATACGAGATGATAAAATTGATTCTCAATTACTTTCTTTGAAAAGAGTATATTTATTTGATTTGGAGGAGAACATAACAAAAAGTGATTTCAAGCTCACTATGGAAATTCAAAAAACTAGGAAAGTTGAATCTGAGACAACTAACCTTGCAAATCAATGTGATGAGATTCATCAAGCCTTCAAGCATTGTTATCTATTTTCAAACTCCTTTAATAGAAAAGTGGCTGTTGAAAGATGTACAGAAGCCCCCGAAGTGTTCAAATTAAGATCACGAGATGATTTAAATGTTCAAGTATTAGTGAAATCATCCCTAGAAAAATTTCAAACCTCATTACCCGATGCTCTTCTGATTCCATTTGACATCAATGAGCCTGATCCATTGGTCAACTCTATCGAAATTATAAATGAGTTAGATCTAAATTCTAAGAATATCAATTTTTCGATAATTGATGGTCAACATACCATTCAAGCAGCGAAAGAAATTTTAACAAATCCTAAATATAATGTATCGAGAGAAGCGAAAAAAATATAAAAAACGTAATGCTCGATTGTTGCATCCATCAGTTGAACCCACTGAGGTGATCCGCATTTGTTGTCAATTAAATTATGCAAATAAGGTATTCTTCAAAAGTCCATTTATTGATTGTGTGCGCTCGGCAAGACATTCCTTAATTGCCAATGACAAATTAAAGAAAAGGAGGATTGGATGTTCTAAGACGGCTGAAGACAAGGTATGTAATTTTAATTGAGAGAGTGAAAGAGAATCCAAAAGAAAATGTGATTCTTTCCCCTCCATTCATTGGAGCAAATCAAGGGGATAATTGGTTGATCAATGAGCTATGGAGAATATTGCATAAACTCAACAAGGCTACGGATGTGCGAGCTATTTTGAAGGATGTTCAATTACATTTAGAGGTACCTTAAGATTACAAATGTTTATATCATGCTATTACATGTATGACATCATGAATTATTACTTTTATTTCACAACACTAATAAAAGAATTGTTGATTTGGTTTTTCATTACTAAAAATAAAATATTTTGATTTTTTATTTTTGGTGAGATGAATGGTCATTTAATGTTTTCATATCAAAATTTCCCATGCTATATATATATATATATATATATATATATATATATATATATATATATATATATATATATATATAT
>Ga0068628_1000749_pt1 | contig 12424 bp, 13 predicted proteins | sample InSIn2gowninarea_FD_77431 | JGI IMG/M metagenome (GOLD analysis project Ga0068628, IMG submission 77431) | Clean room microbial communities from NASA Spacecraft Assembly Facility at Jet Propulsion Laboratory, Pasadena, California, USA -... ... | reverse complement strand
GTCACACAGCACCATGATAAATCCATGGACTGCCCGTCATGCACATGCACTCATTTATGTCTCGTGGGCACTTTGAATCACAAAATGTGGTTGTCTTCATTGTTATATCTTTCTTTCTTGCTAGTTCACACAAGTGGGTTGCTCGTAGACCAAGTTGTCACCAACATGGGTCTACCAATGCGTCGGTGATTGCATTGGAAGTATCACTTCACATGATCAGGACCATGTACCGTTAGTGTAGGACTTGGATTAGTGTTTGCTTTCAGTGGGTTGCTTGCATGCTCGTTTGCCTATTGTTAAGATATTTAATGGGTGTATTAATTCTCCTGCATCTATATGTCAATCCGAGCTCATAAACATGAGTTGTACTACGCTTTCTAAATTTAGTTCTTTGTCAATGTTCTAATGGTTTCCTTTATAAAATGATTTAGCTGAACCTAGCACACAATTCATCAAATTCTAATAAGAAGAATCAATAATCAAATTTCAACTTTGAAACCCTTAATGAACCTGTACTTTAAAACTATTATGAAATCCCAATCTGAATCACGAGATATATGCTAAGAGAAAAATTCCAATTAAAACACTTTTTAAAATAACTCAAATCCCATGAAAACCATAAGAAAACACTAATTTTATTACCAATGCTACTCTTGAATGAAAGGTTGCAAATTCTAATCTACTTCAAGCATGTTTGAAAGGCAAGTAGACTTGAAACTAATTTTTTCAAAGGTAACTTTAAATATTTAGGACTCTATGATAAGCTTCACTCTTGGGCACAACTCAGAAGAATTTCCAACTAAAAACCCATTTCAATCATCTTTCTTATTTGAATAAGTACAAACCTAAATCCTATGCCTGAAATTAAGAGGATACAATAACTTTCAATCTGCTATCAAACCCTAGCTTAACAAAATACAACCTCTAGCATTGAACCATCATGAAAGGAAAACTTAACTAAATGAGATGCGAACTCTTCTTATTAAACCAATGAAAGCTTGTCTTCAAACTGATAAACCTATGTCACTCCAAACCTATACTTTGTTTCAAATAGAAATTTGAGCTAAAAGTAATCTTTTGCCTGATCCAATCAATCAAAGAGAGAAACGATCCTCCAGTAACTACTATTTTTCAATTCTATTCTGGAAATCGATTTTTAATTCTTAACAGATTCTCTTCTTGTTTGCAAGTTATGATTGTAAATAGGGACTGGAATTAGCTATCTCAGCAACTCAATTATCCCAATCATTATAGTACCAAGTTCAATTGAATTCTAATTCTCTTGCTGCATAAACCTTACATGCAACATTAATTCAGTATTCTTCGAGCTCAAAGAAGTATTTGTAATTAGGTTTTTATGGAGGAATTGACATGATCCTTGTGTAATTCACTCATAAAGGCATGCGTACAGGTTTGTGATTTGGGTTATGCCCACGACTGGGCAACGCTACTATGCAACAAGGGATAGAACAATCTCACAAAGGATATGAAATGCATTTTAGATCAGAAGCAAAGAACTAAAGCTATCAACATGCTGGATCGAAGATGAAGTGAACAGAGGTCATTATGTTCACCATTAATTCGTTCTGAAAATAGAGTGTGCCTAAAAAGAAATCAAAGGAATGTGTTTTTATTGAGATCAACTTGTAGTGAAAGCTCAATCCAATCAACTGTAAATTCTAATTAATCTACTCATTCACCATATAACCAAATCCAACCTTACAAAAACTAGCTCACTCAAAGACCAGAGTAAGATATGCCAAAATTCCAAAACGTTGTTATATAAACAAAATGAATTTAGAAGCTTTAGAAACAAATTAACACAATCAATCAAATGTGAGAAACTAGATTTAAATTCTTTTCAAAACAATTCAAAGAAATGAATTAAAACTTAAATCAATCAAATCGACTACTAGCTATGGGATTAAATTGCCCAGTGGTGGTGGGCCTTTGCCACTACTGGGTATGAAACCTACAGTAAAATGAATAGAATTAGATAACTATATCAACCATTTACAAACTCTTGCAATCACAATTTCTTATTCAACTCAAAACCAAGGCAAAGATAATTTCCATTGATAAATCTCAGTAGAACAACAAAAGAGTTTATATTCCTCAATATGTACGCATGTATCTATCCCTTCTACATTGTTTCTATAGGATTTATAATCCATTTTACATATGTCAATCTAATTTCCATTCTAATCAATGCTTAGCAACCAATAGTTTGCTATACAAGATCTAAAACATAAGATAGAATTCTGTTTTGGAAGTTGAGAGCTGGCTATGCATAAGAAGCAATGATATTCCTCGTGTAATTTGATGAGGTCACGTTGACCATATTTCTTGTCCTTAAGTGCAAATCTTCAAGTGTAATTTCCTAGAGTGCAATTCTAGATTACTGCCTTAAGTGTAGTTCCTTCTTTGAGTGCAAAATTCTCTTTTGATGTAGAAGTCTTGGATCCATGTGAGAGAAATCTTCACATCTATCACCCATAATAATTAGTAAACAAACAAGCACACATTAAACTACCTAATATTGATCATCAAAATAGCTAAAACAACACCATTTGTAATGATTTTACCTTGGATGGGAATTTGGTATAGTCCAGGCACAAGGAGGTCAAAATGACATGAAAAAAGTTCAACTCTGAGTTAAAATAGGGAAAAAAAGTAGTATGAAAAGTGTATGAATAGAGACAAAAACAGAGTCCAACATCTCCCCCACACTTGAGGCGATGCACGTCCTCATGCATCTTAAACCAAAAAGAGATTGAATCACCTAAGTGTCTAGTCAAAGGCCAGTTGCATTGACCAAGACTTCAAGTCCTCTTTTCAGTGGCACTAAACATTTGGTGAACTTCCTAGCTAACTTTTGAGCATTGATCCTTTTTGCAGGATGAGTCTTGGCTGCTTTCCATGTCAAAAGATGTCTATCCTTTCTCTTCAAAGCATCATTTTGAGTGAAGAGTCTCAAGTTACTATCACGTTGCTGATCATTCACTCCTCTGACATAGTGAAATAATACCTTAAATTTATGAGCTTGATCTTTGAGTTTACCAATCCTCTTATGGAGTCTGATCAACTTAATTCTTAGGTTCTCTTCTTCTTCAAAAACATGTGTCCTTGCTGGAGTTGTGGATTATTGTGAAGGACTTCCTCCAGGCATCTGACTTGCACTATGTTTAGGTGAAAAGAATTGTTTGTTTTGATTGGCTAAAGGCTGAGTGGAAGTGTGTAAATCCTAGGCAATGTCATCAGGAATTTGGGACTGCAATGGAGGTGAAGGAGACTAAGGGAGGGATAATGGAGATTGAGCAACAAACTCTAGAGATGAGGTTACAAACACTTGTTGAGGACTGGCAGCTTGAAATGAAGATGGGGTGTGAGGAGGTTTGTTCATGCTTCGAGTCCTTCTTTTGCCTTGTATAGAAGTTTCTAGAGTAGGAGTTGAAGTTTTACGAGCAAGAAACAAGGTTATCCTAACATTGTTTTTGGGTTGATTACTTTGTTGACCTGTTGATGCAATTTCAGCTGGCTCATTTGTGGAGGTTAAGGTCTCCCTTCCCCTTTTCTATTTTTTCTTCTTTTCTAACTGTATCTTTGAAGGCTCAACTACCTAGCCAGAAGAGGGATCAAGAATTTTAAAATTCTTGGGAGGAGGTGACATAGAATGGGTAAGAGAAGTGGGGGAAGTAGGGGTACTTTGTGAGGTAGGTGCAGGGTTTCCCTCCTAGACTTCAAGGTTATACCAACAAGCCTTTGTCTCCACTTGACTTATGTCTCTTCTCCTGGAAAGTTCTCTATGAGAAATTCTTCCCAAGACTTCTTCCTCTTACTTAGTTCAGCCACAATCAAAATTTTTATCAAACTATGATGGTAGAGGGAAGTCTTTAGTTTCTTACCCTTAGATTGCACTCCCTTGGCCATCTTGTGGAGGCTTAATTTTAAGAAATGGGGAATATTTATGGAGCAGTCCTCTGTAAAATGCATAAAGAGCCTGATATAATATAGAAAAATGATGTTTTACCTTCCTTAGCAGGTTAAGAAATGCTGGGTCATAGTTAACAAGGGATGCCATTGATCCTAAATGCAGGTACACAAGACTCCTTTGGCCCAGCTTAGTGACTGATAAGTTGGTTTTAGAAATGCTGCACAATTGGGAATGTGTAATTGGCCGCCCTTGAAGAAATGCACCCCACTTGAAGGTAGCCCTATTTCTTTGCTAAGAGACTGCTCTGTGATCTTGAGTTGCAAGTTCCGAACTTTGACTCTCTTCCTATCAAACATTTGGGCAAAGGCCAAAGAAACTGCATTGTTGTACCCCTAAAAATTTTGGAGAAAAATTGTCCATCCCTTATCTTCGATGACCGCCTTACAAGACTAATATTCAAGGGTCCAAAAAAACTGACCAAATGTTGGCTCATGATTATCCACTCCCATGGTCAAATTCTACATGCACCTGTAGAATTCAGTGGCACAGACAAGTGATCAATTGAACCAATGAACCAACTCTCTTATAGCAAATGTCACTACACAATTAGCACCCAATCAAAATTACGGGACACCTCTGCGGTGAGAACAATTTGTATGGAGTGATCGTGAATAAATATAAACGATGCAACAATAAAAAATTCAAGAATGGAACTTAAGGTAATGCACTTAAAAAGGAACATGTATTTCAGGCTGGAGTCATGGCCATCGAGAGAAATAATGCATTGGCCACCTTTTGGAGCGAGAGGTGACAATTGTTCATCATTACAACATCACACCTATGAACAAAAGTTGGTAAAGGATCGCTGATACAAAATAGACTCAGTGTCGACCTCAACCAAAGAATACTCGTCACATCATACTAACACCTGTGCATACTCTAAAGAATAATACCCTGCATCAAGCCCATGGATCGGTGTATGTTGTTCCCATCAAGGGAAATCATGCCCGAGTTATAAATATACGTGAGGAAAGGATAGGGTCTATAATCATGAGGAAGCCAAAATGGGAAGTGGTTCAATACGTTAGGAAGTGGGAGTAAAAATAGGAATGGAGCCCTGATTTTTAGGAAATTAGGTAAAATACAATTACATTTGGTGAGCATTAGAACTATCCGAGACCAAATTAGGTAAGTTAAGTGCAATAGTTGTGTCACTGTAACGATCTTGGGTATAAAGGATAGTGTGAGTGCCTTCTAGATCCATCAGTTGAAACATGTTTCCTCATTGTGTAGAGAACAACGATTTTTGCAGTGAACTGAGAGATCCAATCATTTGAGAAGAATTCTTAAATCTTTAGTAGCAGAATTTACATATTTTTGAGAGATTGATGGTGCTGATGTTAGGATTAGCACTTGAACATTCATATATTTACAAATATTTTGGAATCTTGAAACAACTGAATCTCAAGAAGACTCCAGCCCAAAATTAAGTACTTGAGAAAAAAACTAGTTAAACATAGGAAATAGAACATAGATCTATAATTCTTTTGACAAATTGGAACCAAATCTGCTGTGGGATAGCACTAGAACCCTGTCTATCATCTCATGGTTTTTTACCAAGCCTAAGATGACAACTACCTGGGGAATTTCTTATTTAGGGAGCTGGAAATGTCCGGAAAGAGAGCTCTGAGGAGGCTTATTTTCTGTAATTATTTCCTTGGGCCTAGAAAAGAATAATTCAATGCCTAAAGGATCCCTAAAATACCACTACTTTATTTTTTTAGTGACCCTAAAGTATTTTGTGCTCAATGAATTCAAGTTGAGAGAGTATGAATTTCCCATAGTAGACTCTAGGGGGTTTCCTTTCCATAAACATTTCCTTAAGCCTAGAAAATAACAATTATATACTCAAGGAATCCCTAGACTAATACTGGTCCATATCATTTTACGAGCCTAGATTAGTCAATGCTCGAGAGCTTCATGTTTAGAGAGTCTGAAGGCCTCCAAAGAAGATTCCATAGGTTCCCTTTCCATAAGTAATCCACCAGGCCTGGATAAAGGAATAAACTTGCTCCTGGTGAATTCCTCCTTTATTCTACATGGGCTGTGGGGAGAACCACCTGTAAATATGAAAAATAAAAACCCATTGGTTTATATATATATGCATAAATAAATATAAATAATTTAATCATCTGAACCAATAAGGGGTTGGTCATTTGCATGAATCAACTCCAACCTTGGATCCTTTCGTACTTCCTACAAAAAATGATCATGTGAAAGTGGTTTGTGATAAACTTTAAGTCGATGACCATTTACTACAAAAGTCTTATCATCATTGATAGTACAACTACGAACTGAACCATTATCAAAAACTTCAATTACTTCATACGGTCCTAACCATCTAGTAGGAAATTTACCTTTAAAATGCTTAAACTTACTATGATATAACAAGGTCCAGTCACTTGGGCGAAAGACTTTCTTCTTGATAAATTTGTCATTCCATCGAGCTCTTTGGCTCTACACCAATGTGGTTCTATGGTAGAAATCTTGTCAAATTTTGTCAAGTTCATTCAATTTCATCAGCCTCTACTCTTAAGCTTCATTTAGATTCATGCCCAACTGGGTGGCAGTCATGAATGGTTTTACTTGGAACTCAATGGTTAAGAGCACTTGTTTACCATAGACTAACTCATAAGGTCTGTGTCCTGTCACATTTACCCAAGTGATCTGGTAAGCCCATAGTGCCTCCAGTAACTTATCTGCCCAATCCATATGATGTAGTTGAATAGTTTTTATGAGGATGGATTCCAAAACTTTGTTCGTGGACTCCACTTGCCCATTAGCCTGGGGATGTTAAGGAGTCGATTTGTGATGCTTAATTTGATACTACTCCATGAGTGTTGTGAACAAATTTGATGTAAATTGTGTACCCTAGTTAGTGACGATTTCACGAAGCACACTGAATCTCGTAAAGATGTCCTCGAACAAAAATTCTACTACTGCCTTTTTAGTGGCAGCATACAATGATTTATCCTCCACCCACTTGATGACGTAGTCAGTGGATACCAAGATATACTTTTTCTTCTTTGAAATTGGGGAGATGGGCTCTACGAAGTCCGATGCCCACTTCTCAAAAGGTTTAATGGCGATTTGTTGTTGAAGAGGCATTTCATCAGAGGAAACTGGTCTCCCCATCTGTTGGCAAGCATCACAACTCAAAACAAACTTCTTGGAATCTTTAAAAAGTGTAGGCGTATCCAGTAAGGAGAAATTTGTATGCAGTCCTTTTATCAGCAAAATGGCCACCGCAAGGCTCGTTGTGACATGGTCTTAGCATATCATACATTTCATCTTCCCGCACACACCGCCTCATAATCAAAGTCTAGCCCGGTATAAAATAGATCCCCTTCGATCTAAGGGAAATTAGCACTACGTTGCACTATATTATGTTTTTCTCGGGCCGACATGTTTTGAGGTAATTTCCCTAATACCAGATAATTGGTGACATTATCGAACCAAGGAGTAATAGTAGAAATGGAAAATAATGCTTCATCTAGAAATTCATCAGGCACTGGTGTTGGCATGCTTCCCTGCGCAATGTTTAAACGAGATAAGAAGTTAGCTGCCAAGTTATTCCTTCTAGGCCTATAAATTACAGTTATATTGAATTCTTGTAAAAGAAACAACCATATTGTTATCAAACCATTAGTAATAGGTTTATTAATTAAAAATCTAACAACAGATTGATCGGTATGGACAAATGTTTCATAACTAGTAATATGATGCCTAAACTTTCCTATAGCATGCACAACTGCTAACAACTCTTTTTCAGTAACCGTATAATTTAATTCAGGAAGAGAAATAATTTTTCTGACAAAATAAATAGCATAGGGAAAGTTATCCTCCCTTTGTCCCAAGGCCACTCCCAATGCAGTATCTGAAGCATCTATAGAAATATGAAAAGGTAAGGACCAATTTGGCCCTCTCAATACTGGAGAATTGGAAAACTTTTCCTTTAGTACCTGAAAAGCATGTTGATAGTCAACATTCCATACAATGTCAACATCTTTAGTTAACAATATAAATAATGGTACTGCAATTCTAGTGAAATTCTCAATAAATTGTCAATAATAACCTGCATTCCCTAAAAAACTTCTTACCTCTTTTTGGGAACTAAGAATAGGGATACATGATATTACCTCGATTTTTTCTGGATCAACTTGAATTCCTTCTAATGACACGTGATGGCCTAGAACATTCCCCTTAGTTTGCACCATCTTACATTTATCACTACTAAGGGCTAGATTAGCTTCTTGACAACGAATCAATACTTTCTCCAAATTTGCCAAAGCCTGTGAAAATTCATGTCCATAAACTGTGAATTCATCCATATATACCTCCACACAATCATGGATCAAATCAAAGAAAATGGCAAGTACAACTCTCTGAAAAGTGGCAGGGGCATTACAAAGCCCAAAGGGGACGACTCTATATGCATAAGTGCCCCAAGGGAATGTAAAGGTAGTCTTCTCTTGGTCTTCTTCAGCTATTTGTATTTGATTGTAACCACTGCACCCATCTAAAAAAGAAAAATACTTCTTACCTGAAAGCGTGTCAAGGACTTGAGCAATGAAGGACAGTGGAAAATAGTCACGCAATGTGGCCTTGTTTAATTCTATGTAGTCGATGTAGATATGCCACTTTGTATTTTTCTTTGGAACCACAACCAGAGGTGACACCCACCTACTGTCAGAAATGGGGTAGATGAAATATTCAGCCAAAATTTTCTGAAGCTCATCTTTGACAATGTCTTTTAATGTTGGGTTAACGAACAAGTTTCATTTCTTCATTTGTATAGGTATGGTGGATGCAGGTGTTTGAATGTATGCCCCTCATGTCCAATTAATCCCATGCAAAAGCTCTAGATTATTCATGAATCATACTCATCAACTATTGCCTTTGTTCTGTAGTCAATCATGTACCGATATGTAATATATTTCCTTTAAAAAAATTTACATGTTCCATGGTGGGTTCTTGGATTTCCTCCGTTTCTGTAAAAGAGGAAAAGATAGCTGGATGGAAAGTTTCCTAAAACTTGTCACTAAACACATGCTGATAACCATTAAAAGAGATAGGATAATCAATACAAGAGCTATCAGCTAAAAATTGCTGCAAAACATGTTCATCAGAATGCTCCTGGAGACCTCTAGACTGATCTAATGACAACAAAGGAAACATACAATCTTTGTCTCCATATGGGTTATCGAGCCATAATGGTACTTTAGCAGTCGTCTGAGCAGGGGGGGAAAATAGACAGAGTTTGGTTGTGGGGCCCATTATAAATAATCATTTCTCTATTTCTACATCCTATGACGACATCAACAGTTGCCAACCATGGTCATCCCAGAACCATAGGATGTCCAGGCCTAGAGGTTTTTGGAGAAATGACAACAAAATCTATGGAATATTTCCAAGAAGAAATAGTGACACTATGTCCTCTAGGGTTCCCAATGGTTTGATCACGGATTTGTCTGCCATTTTTAGAAGGATAGGGTGGATTTAAGTCCAGTTATATGTAAAGATGTCATTGTTTCATAGGTCATTGCATTTATTGTTGCTCATAAATCCATAAGGTTATTTGGCAGAACTAATATCTTTATCTCAATGGTGACAATGGCGTTCCCTGGATCATTGTACTTCGTAGGAAAGTTGGAAATCATAGTGGACATTTGGATTATGATTTTGACATTCTAGTTCTTATGCCCCTTTCTCCCCGGTTTCTTAAAGCGGAGATATTTGACAATTTTGGTGTAAATAGGAATGTCTCTGATTGCTTGTAAAAGTGGAATTTTAATAAAGACATTCCTTAGTCATTTTCCAAATCATATTCAAGTGGTGTCTCTTCTTTATTTACAATTAGTCTTTCTGGGTATGGTGGTTCATTTGATTCTTCTTTATGTGGTTATTGTTGTTTTTCTTTTTGCAATTTGTTTTCGGATAATGTGGACGACACCTCTTCCTAGATAACAACAGATGATTTTCCTTTGTTAACTGTCTTTCTTGATCATAATTGGATTTCATTCATAGGAATGGCGGTGATCATATATGTAGGAAAAGGCTGGATATCAATGTTTTGTACAGGTTGAGGTGACCTATTATGACTTGGGTTAGGTATGGTTTATGCAGGAAACAATGTAGGTCAAGGTGGGTTCAAGGTAGCAAGTGCCTGCAAGGATGATGGGTTATAAGGTGCAAGTAACAATTGATGCAAAGGAGGTGGTGGCAGTGTGGGTTGTTGATACATGTTAGGGTTATGCCCTTACTGATAAGGTTGCATGGTCAAATTATACGAGGTACTTGGCATGTTTGGGTAAGGCACATAGAATTGGGTTTGGGGTTGATAGGCATTAGTATAGGGGTTTGTCCTCCAATAATGGTTCCAGGGAGTGTTTTGTGGTTGCAGAATAGCCCAAGGAGGTTAAGATGTTTGGAAGGTCCAAGGCTGAGTCTAACCATAACCTTGGGAGTTTGGATCTAGAAACACATTCTGACTCTGGCCTCTTCAGATGGGTCTTTTGGTGGCTTGAGATTGGTGAATGGTTTTAGCGTTCCCTTTATAGATAGCTTGTAGGCTGAGAAGTGATGGGAACTTCTTGGTCAGGTGTTCTAGAGTACATATTCCACAAATCTCAATGACATTTAAAGGACATTTCCTGTCTAGATTTTTGTGCCTACACTTAGGACAAAACACTGCCATGGCTGCTATTTCGACCTCTTGTTTTTGTTTGATTTTCATAGTGTCTAGCTGGTCACTGATTGTGTTGAGTATATCATTTTTAAAGTTTTCTAATAAGTTTCCTAGTTTGACTCTCGTAATAGCATTAGCCACATTTTTCTTTAACACATAGTCTTTGGAATTATCTTTAAGTTTGTGAAGCTTTTTGCCTACTTTAGCTTAGCTCATAGAATATGTATGACAAAGCTCAACTACTTCAGCAAATGGCTTCTTATAGATGTCCCCACCGCTAAGAAGGTTTAATGTTTCAATGCAGTCAGCCCTCAGTCCTTTTAGGAACACAATTTTGATAGTATTTTCATCTAAGTTTGACCCATGAGATTTGTGAAAATTATATAGGAATCGTTCAAGATGCTCTTCTAGGTTTTCCTCTTCTATTTTTTGCATCCAAAGGATATCGTTGATGTCCCTACTCCTACAAAAATCTTGATACTTTTTAAGGAAAATTGATTCATGTCATCCCACAAGTATATAGTGTGTTCGCCTAGACTCATGAACCATCTAAGGGCTACATCTTTCAAAGTGGTGGGAAAAGAATTTAAGTTTATGTGCATCCCCATAGTAGTTATAAAATATTGAATTCAAAAATAAATGCATTGGGATCTTCAGATGATTTACCATAGAATAGTGGAAGAGATTCCATTGGGATGTTTTTCATGTTGATGTTGTGAGTCACATCTAGAATAGGGAATCTGAAGGTAGTTTCCTCATCTTATTCCTTTGGTCCTCCCCTTGGTCCTTCTGGGTTGTTTCCTCCAAAGAAGTTAGCATTACGTTAAGGGCCTTCTCCCTCTCCATGGTGTTCTTCATTATTTTTGTTCTCCCTATCTTGGTGGTCCATATTTGTGACGGGCACCCGAAGAGGTTTGCTGATTATAGTGTGAATAGAAGGTACTGGAATGCAGTTGATGTTGGCTAATTGTATGTCCATGTTATCTTGCAACTCTACTAGTTATTCTACCTCGATCCCTTCAAGGTTGTCAAAGAAAACCTATTGAATGGTCTTTTCTCCTGGATCTAAGAATTCTCGATCTAAAACTAGGTTGGTATCAAGACTTGCTCCTTCTTTTCTTAGTCTTGCATATTGATTAAAAACATTAATAAGAGGTATATCAACTAATCCAAAGGTTGCAGGAAATTTAGAGCTACAAATTAATCTACCCCTACTATCTCTAGGTCTACCTGTACTCTTACGCATAAAGATAAAGGAAATAGAAACTCAAGAACAAGCAGTAATTGGTCAGACTTTGGAGTAACCCCACAAAAGTGGATGCGTGGCTCTTCACTCATGTCTTACCTTACACTCTCCGCTCTCTGATAGTCCTGCAAGATCCTAAAACTCTGATAATAATAGTTACCTAAATAAGAAATTACAACTCCCTAGCAATGACGCCAAAATGTTGAGAGATTTAATGGGTGTATTAATTCTCCTGCATCTATAGTTCAATCCAGGCTTCTAAACACGATTTTTACTATGCTTTCTAAATTCAGTTCTTGGTCAGAGTTTTAATGGTTTCCTTTATAGAATGATTTAGCTGAACCTAGCACACAATTCATCAAATTCTAGCCAGAAAAATCAGTAATCAAATTTCAACTTTGAAACTCTTAATGAACTTGTACTTTAAAACTATTATGAAATCCCAATCTGAATCATGAAATATATGTTAAGCAAAAAATTCCAATTAAAACACTTT
>Ga0068628_1000747_pt1 | contig 12432 bp, 9 predicted proteins | sample InSIn2gowninarea_FD_77431 | JGI IMG/M metagenome (GOLD analysis project Ga0068628, IMG submission 77431) | Clean room microbial communities from NASA Spacecraft Assembly Facility at Jet Propulsion Laboratory, Pasadena, California, USA -... ... | reverse complement strand
GATCCACAAAGGGGTTCTGAGTCCCCTCAGGGGATGTGGAGATTGTGGCTTTTACTTGAATCGCCGGGGTTTCAAAACAGCCGGCCGGCCGAAACCCAGACCCAGGGGGAGCTTGTGATCCAGAAACAGGGGCCGCCACCGAAGGGGTTGGAAGAACTGTGGAGAGGGGCAGGTGCGGATCAAGGGATAGCTGGTGGGGTGAGGAGGTAGATAGGATATGGAGGGTACCAGGTGATAGGGGAGGTGCTTCCAAACCTGGCGAGAAATCAGAAATCCGTGCAGAGGTCGATGGTTCCGGTATATATTCGGGCAAAGAGACCACGGGCGAGGTGTCCTGCGGAAAGGAGTCTGAATCCCCTGGAAATTGTGAAACCAACACTAAGAAATTAGGGTTATCAAAAATGACCTGGTCTTCGAGCGGATCTGCGGAGTAGTCAACTAGGTCGGTCTCCATGTGACCTTCCATCTTTGCTAGCGGGAACGGAACGCACAATAGCGATGCGAGGACGGCGGGGAAAAACGACACGGGTGCAACAGTGCGAAACGGCGAGAAAACGGTGAGAGACAGTATAACCCTCATGCGCCTGCGGTATCAACAGGTGCCCTAACCCTTGTTAACCGAGACCGGCGCGCTCCATCTTTCCAACATCTTCACACTCTCCTATATATATATATATATATATATATAGATATATAGTATTTGATAATGAGTTCTAAGTGGTATATATAAAACCATTTATCGACTTTTATTTTCTTATAATGAGGTTTAATATAAATGTATAAATTTAACATTTTTTTTTGAAATAAAACTCTATGTAAAATTAAATGATTTTCATAACAACACATGGAATAATTAATTGGTAATGAATGTTAAGTAGATTGTTCAAGTTCATGTAGGATATGGGTCAAAAATACATGTAATTAAACTTTCTACAACATATGACATTTGATTTTCCCACGCTATTAACATTTGGTAATTATTTGTAATTGAAATAATCTCATAGAAGCCAATAAGACAAGTATGTATTAAATTCTATCTAGTATGTATGTATGTATACATGCAGTTTTTTTTTGAAATAAAGTTCTTAATGCAAGTACAAATATACTTTTTAGAAAACTAATAATTTAAAATCAATTGTTGATGAGTTCTCGCTGGTTTATTCTATTTTGAATTGACAACTTTTTCTAACTATGCATTCTTAAATCAATTATTTCTATATGTAATAATGTCATATAAGTCATTGAGTCAAGAAACCATTAATTGATTTTTATTTAACTATCATGTAGTTTAATATGAATGTATAAATGTGACATTGTTATTTCTAGAATAAAAATCCATGTAAAAAATGCAATTTATAATAAAACATGGATTAATGAATTCACAATGAGTATTAAGTAGACTATTTAAGCTAATTCAATAGATGAGCCATAAATGGATGGCTTTAAACTTTTTGCACCATATGACATGATTTTCCTATCAAGATTAACATTTTGTAAACTTGATTAACATTTTGTAAAACTCAATCCTTAAAGAAACTATTTGTACTTAAAATAATCTCATATAATCCAACAAGACTTAGAAGCTATTTATTCAATTCCATTTAGTTATATGTATTGATATAAGTTTATAAATGTAATTTATTTTTGAAATAAAGCTCTTAATGTAAGTAAATATGTATCTTTTACAAAACTAATTAGAATTAACTGATAATGAGCTTTAAATGGTTTATTTAGACTGTATGAAAAATCAAGTCCCATAGATGAATGCATTTTAATACATATTTAACCTTCAAAATCAATATCTTAATGATAATTTATTTGTATTTACATTAAGTATTTAATAATTAAAGAACACGACCCCAAATGCGGGTGTATAGCATAGAGATCAAAAGGATGGCAGCGAAAAGGCATAGAAAGTGGCTTAACGCAAGTGCCAGCTAGCATCGCACAAACCATGATTTGATATCACCGTCAATAAACATTAATGCAGCCATTACGCAGCTCACCAACTCCTGTAGATATGTAAGTATGGTGGATACTCTGCACTGTAAGTTACTTTGTCCCGCTCCTCTCTCCGGCACTTGTAGGTTTGGCAAGGTGGAAGATAGCCCATGCTAGCAACGGTCTCAGAATCCAAACGAGGACAAGCGTAGGGGTTGGTATGCTTCCAACTCCCTTGGTCGCCACCTCTCAATCCTTTCCTCAGACGGCTGTTTAATTCCTCCAGAATTCCTCAAAATGTCGAAGTTGCGAACCAGAATGATTAGCAAACGGGGCGGTTCACGGGGACGTGCCTCCCATCAGCCCTCCTCTTCTACCTCAGAAACTTCGTCAAAGGCCTTGAATTTTCGGTTTGACAGGTATCCAGCAACAAGAAGCGGTCGCGGCATGGGTCCTGGGCGTTTCCTCTCAGACGAGCATTCTCTTCATCCCAACACCCAGACGGTGCACTTTCGTTTCCCGAGCACCCTTGGCCACTCCTCCATCATAGCCTCAGTTACTGTTGAGCTGAGTGAAGCTACTGAGGATTGGGAGGCTGATAGTTCGGGACACCCTTCGGATCCAAGAATGGAAGACCAGATGGCTACAATGCAGACTTTGAATGCTCAAAGGAACACCCAAGGAGGTTCTGCATCTCAGGCAGCGCCCTTCCAAGCTGGTCCTAGTGCCCCTTTAGGTGGAAGTCCTTCAGAAAAATAGGGCCAAGCCTCTGAAAGTGAAGAACCTGATCGTTATGACTGTCGCATAGTCGAAGAACCACCTTCTACACAGCATGAAGAATGATCAGGTTAGTGCCTCAAGGTTTTTGTCCAATTCTGTTTGAAGTCACTCACTCTCATCCAAATTCACATCCTTTTCATGGTTCTAGCTCTCAGAACTTCGGTCTTCAATTTCGGCTTTACCGGTTACCCAGGTGTGGGCGGTTTACTAAAGTTCCAGTTCAGAATGTTAATGGGTCATTTTTTTGGCAGCGGTTGTGCTATTCCTTTCTCTGGTCTTGGTATTCTTTTAATGTTTTTTAGATGTCTCAAGTCTCAAAGTAAGTCAGTATGCTGGGTTTTGGTCAATATCCCCAGCAATTTTTGTAAGCATGCCAATACAATGGCTAGAAATCTTGAGGCATTTGCCTCTCTGTAACAAAATTTTTGTATCAATATAGAAGTAGTCATATTCAGAAAAATAATTAAAGAACACGAGGACTTATATAAATTTCAACTAAAATCCATGTGTTATGTTTCACAGTTATTTTTTCCCCATTAAAAAATCTTTTCATTTTCTCCTCTTAGTGAAAGTAATGGTCAATCATGGCTTTCCATACAATTGAGACTAGTATTTACATACATTGAGACTATTATTAGTTTTGAAAATGTTTACAAGGAGATATCAATATCCACACTATCATCAACTGTACTAATATTTGAAAACCCTTTCCTCCACTACTTCCAAGAAGACCACTAATTCTTATTTACTTCAATTTGTGACACCATCCATCACAATGTAATGACTTGAGTACCCATTTAAGAACTCTCATTTGATGTACTTGGATTTGAGTGGAGATATATCAATGGTGCCTAACCTTCTTGAAATACCTAGATCAACAATGCCTAACTTTTATAATGGATGCATGGATGCTACGAAGATGGATGATCAGCCCCTCATTAGTGCTTCATAAAGGCACAAGGGGACCATAGGAAAATTGAGCACGAAAACATTTTACTAAGTTTTTAGTATAATAGTTTCAATGCAATGCAAGGGACACACATCCTTTCCATTTACACTAAGATCCTCACATCGCCATGTTTCAATCAATAAATCTGTCGTAGGTTGTGGGAAACTGGGTTAGAGTCATCAGACACAAAATTCAAACATCGAGGAATCTAGTCCGTGATCTGTAACTATAACATCTTCATTGGATGTTAGACATACTAATATGATTTAGCTTAAATCAATCACTTCTAAGAGTTTGATTTCACACTCCTATTGTGTATTGATACTATTGTACATAACAACTCCGTGTTTGACCTGTTCATGATGTCTACTTGGTTTGAAGTTACTAAAATTATTTTTATGGTGAATTAAGTTAATATGGCGATTTACAAAAGAATGAATGTTGTTGAAGGCCTTGTAATAGAAACATCCAAATTTAATGAAATATGTGTTCTCATCCAATGCAAGAAACAACAACATTCAAACCTTGTATCGCACCAACGAAAATCTATCCTCCTCCACCGTAAGCATCCACCCAAATGACTGAATCATCCACCCAAATGGTTGAATCAATGTTCCTCGAAAGCCCCAACAATTATATATATATTGTCTTAGACATATCATTGTTTCTCTCTCCAGATATATCGACAACACTACTCTATAGGAGAGAAAAAAATTATATGAGCATATTACATCTTTTCTAAAGTTGTCTTGAAGCAACCAATTATATGCAATGGGAGCATGTGGGTTACATCCAAGCCAACATGCCACCCAAATATTTATTTTTTATTTCTATTATTTTTTGTCTGACCATAATTTTCTTTATTGTTTTAATCAAGTAAATAAATAATACAAAGATAAATATAAATTTATATAAATATAAAAATTAAGTAATTAAAAATCATAAAACAAAAAACCAAGAGTTGCATACATGAGGGCACGTGTCTATCCCAAGAGGTAATATGTTGAAGCCTATACTTGCATTAGAGATACCCCTTTATTCATGAGGATTCCCCGTGATGGCTCCTAATCATTTCTTTTTCATTGTTCGAAGGGTTGTTGGTGGAATCGATGCAGGGCTAGATGCTAAAATATGTTAGGATAGTTTTATAAGGTTTAAATGTCTATGGGGAAAATTCAGGTGAGCGAGGTCAATGGTATCGCCTATCTGTTCTATACCTACTACAACCGAGGAGGAATGGTCATACCACTTTTGGTGCTATGGAGCTGGACTTGTGACTATAACTGATAGTAATCTTCCTTGTCGTTTCTAAGCTTGCTGAAGATCTAAACTATGGAATATGTGTAAATTCACCATTGTCATATACAGGAACAACATCATTTTGTATATTTTATCGTTGCAATTATATGAAGATATATATGGTCTCCATTGTTTTGGAATATTTTTATAATGGTGCATTTTCTATTGCAGTAAAAATGTTAATGAGTGGTATCTCAACCTTGGTTACTCAATAACTCGGTTACTAAGTCGTTCCTACTCTATTTGTTCCCCTTTCTTCCATCATACAATTATCTTGAGTTTTATACTGAATTTCTTTCACTTGGAAATTGTGTGTAATATTCAAGTTTAACTTTTGTTTTTATTTCGTAGATAATTAAAATTTATCCTAGCAATAAAGAATATACTAAATTCTGGCTAATGAACAACCTAACAATTTTCTGCAAGGCTCAAAAGAGTCCCGAAGGAAATGTTGTAGCTAATGTTTGCCAAAATTCTATAAGGAATCCTTCAAATTTCCAATCAATCTCCTTACTCTTAAATAGTTCTTCTTCAACCCCCAAAACTCCCAACATATAAAATTGGTGTAAACAGTAAACAATAATCGATTACTTTCAGGTTCTGTTATGAATTTCTTTTTATTCTTTAAACTATAAATAGTATATGGTGAAGTCCAATATATGCATTGTTACTAATACTTAAGTTGTATATCTGGAATGCATTGTTACTAATACTTAAGTTGTATATCTGGAATTTTTGCATAGGACATACAGTTTGTGTATTCTATGTAAATGGTTATGCTGAAAACTAAATACTCTATCGTTCATTTTAGTGAACATTATGAGAGTCTCATATCAGTAACTAAATTATGTTGCACATAGATATGTTAAATAGAAATAATATGATCAAAGCGCTTCAAATTATACTTCTGGTGTTCAATATTCATTTATCCATACATGTTTCAATATAGGAATTTTCTCCATATAATTTTCTACATCTAAAACACAGTATCATACATTAAAACGTAGCCTGAGAAAATTTAGTTGTCGAGAAAATCTGAACATGGTCATCTGGGAGAGCTTGTAAATAAATGTTAAAGGATGGCTTGGCTTTGACTGTGTTGAAGAATTTCAATGAATAAGAAATGATTGCTAATTTGATCTAGTTTTAGCGGATAATAATATTATCTCTATCGTTTGAATACAAAATTATTATGAGTTGATATGCCTATCACGGTTAATAGCAGGACCATATTAAGATATTTTATTGTATTGAACATCTATAACCTATAAAGAAAATAAATTAATAACATGACCATATTAAGATATTTTATTATATTTAACATCTATAACCTATTAAGAAAATAAATTATTTATTTGATAAGTATGTAGGAGCATCACAACCTTGTTTATATCGTATGTTTCTATGTTATTTCATACTTATTTCTTAGCGCTTTTATTTTTATTTAAAAGCTTGATAATAGTGCTTATGGCCGTAAATTATGTCATTTTCTACCATTTTTATTAAGTAAACTAAATTTATGCAAATGGTTGTGTGATCATAAATGTTAAAAAAATTTTTTTTTTTCAAATCTTTCTTAGAGTATTATTAAAGTAACACATTCTTGGTATTAGTGGTATCTTACTAGCGATATCAACATATCAATTAAAGCATATAAGAAGCTTTTCCCTTCTTTGACATTTCTTTTCATTTTTTTTTTTCCATTTGAAAATAAAAAGGATGGAAGCACTTGGTCACATGGCAATGGTTGTGTTGATAGAGTGGCTGGCCTATGACATTGGGTTCCTTGGCTTTCGCATTCATGTTGGCCGATACGTAGATGGAAAATGATGCTCTTGTCATGGTGGCTTGGCAATGGCACATCCCTTGTCTATCACTGCCTCAACAATTTTTTTACAAAGACCTAAGACTATGATATCGCCTACATGAAACACATGTTTCTTCGGTGAAGTATAGGCATGTTATTCACTTCATTTCTATAGAGACCATATATGGACTTGAAATCACTTAGCTTAATCAAATTTCCACGGTTATATTTATCAAAATATATGGAATTGATTCATTTGATTTTTGTATTTGTATTTTTATATTTTTAAATTCTATTTTTATTAATATATATATTCCAAAGGAAAAAAAATCCTAATATACATGGTTCAAGTTTAACTTTTGTTTTTATTAACTAGCCTCTAGACTTATTTGCATTAAAAAATAAAAACAGAACCATGTGAAGAGCTCAGTGCGATAGTAATAATTTATAGTTTCCTTTCTCGCCTTTATTTTTTTGGATCTTCTACCATCCTACTACGTTGGGGTTGTGGAACCATTTCCAAATAAATTCCGGTCATCTTTAGTGGGAGTTCCTTGTTTGAATTTGCACATTCTAAAACATGAGTTCTCTTTGTGTCCATCCTCCCATCCTCTTTGCATGTCGCTTTCTTCTATTGTTATAGTTCATGGATTGATTTTGATTTTCTACCATTCTTCTTGCTGGTTGTAATGAGATTCTAGATTTGAGCATCCCCTTCTTCTTGGTTTGGAGGGTTCTCTGTTATTTTTTCTTCTTCTTCCTCCCAGAGGTAGAAATCATAAGGTCATCATCCTTTTGTTTTGTAGACTTGACCTTTTTTCTTTCTTGGGTTCTTCTTTTCCCAAGGGCATGTATTCTACAAGTGTCATGATTGGTAACATGGTGTGCATCTAAATGCCATATTTTCGTAATCCAAAAGTTAGCTCTACTAGAATTTTTATGTTTCAGTTGAATGTGACTAAGTATTGCTTTACTTAGGTCAATTTCTACACACAAATAACCCTTTTTCTATTATGTTGATGTCCATGTTTTTGAATGATACTCATCTAAAAATGGAGGAACACTCCTATCAAAAATTGACCATCCTATGATACTTTGCGAGTTAACAAAATGGGTCCTTAAAGGTAAACAAGTTTAATAACCTCTTCAAGAACGTGAGTTAAGTATTCACATAAATTTAAAAGAGAAACAAATTCACATGCATCTCTGAATGATAAACACGAAGAGAAGAAACCAACATTTGATGATGGAGTTCACCCCTCCTAGGCTACATCTTCGGGCTGCTCCAACAACTAGATTGTTATATTAATTCTAGCAGTGAATGAGTAAATACAAGTGGTTGATAGTAGAGTGGCTCGTTTCTCCTACAAAGGATTCCCACTCAGAAAGATAGTTCCCTACAACAAGTCATAAAAATGTCAACATAAAAAGGACTTTGACACAATAGGTCCTTGTACTCCACCTAAAATCAAAAGAGTAAACATGCAACTCCTCCACAATGTAGAGTTAAAAAAGGATTCTCTCCTTAACATATGTAAAAAAATTAAATTAAAAGAGACACTTTACATAAGTAACAACTTCTATTGATGAAACTAGAAGGTTGTAAAACCTCTAACTAGGCTCTATCCATGCTCAAATATGCCTCTGAACAACTTCAAAATTGGCTTTGCCTCTAGAACTAAAATACTTGATTCTAAAAAAAAATTATCATTAAGTGTTCAAATTAGAAAAATGATGTTTCCATTTAGTCTAGGACACTAAAAAACCCTATATAGGCTCGTCTTGAGCTCAAAAAGGTTAAAAATTCAGCAAGATATGCTTCTCCGAGCCAAGATTTGTTATCTATCTTGCAAATTGGAAAAACCTAATAACTCTAAGACAATTTCTTCCTTTTCTTTGTCTGTTGAGCGATAATTTCACCGAAGGTTGATGAGATTCCCACTACAAAAAGTGCAATTTGTTTCCTTGTTAATTTTTCCAATAAACCTATGCACTAAATCAGGGCTACATGGCGCCTATAAGGCGAGGGGTTGGGACCAACTTCCTAACCCCGTCGGTTTAGCACCTTTTCCATCGAGGCATGGCCATATAGCTATTAATGGGGTTAGGGGATTTGGCTAACTATCCTCCCCTTCCATCGGAGCTCCTGGGTAATGGGCATATGGTCACCAGTGGGACCAAGGGTTTGAGTTTATCTGTAGAAATGTTGTCAAGGGCCAATGCGTAACTTCCCTGCCCCTCCCGCTAACTCTCGTTTTCTATTGCATAGTAAACACGGAGACCAGGGACTAGATCTTCCTGCTCACCCTTCTACACTCTTCCTATGGTCATGTGTGTCAGATGTGACCAAGGGCTAGGGCTAACCACCTGTGCCCTCCTCCCAACCACTAAAAACTTTAAATTTAAATATACCACATGACCCATATGGGTTAAGAACTAATCGGCAGTGTGATGGTAGGGTCTAAAGTTATTATGGGACAAGTGGAGGGGTTGAACCCCAACGAGTGTTGGGTATTGGTTATATCCATACCCAATAACAGTTTAATGGACCCAAGGATGGGAGGTGACCCAAATATGTTCGGTGGACCTACCCATGGTTTTGTGCATGGGTTTTGCACATGGTTTTCGGCATGATGATTTTCTTCCCATGGTATTTTGTAGAATTGGTATAGGGAACTACGATTATGTTCTAATCCAGGTTTATGGATTGGGGTTTATGAATGTTTCGTCATGTATATATATGTATTGTAACATTGAAAGGAATATAATCAAAAATAAATCTGGTAGTATTCGTTTTGGGATCCAGGGGAAAATATCTGTTTATATTTTTTTATGTTCTCACCATTTTATATTTTCCTGCTATAAGAATTTGTCTGTAGCTCATTTTTGTGCAAGGATAAAACCTACTTTTGGCATCAGAGTTGTTTTGGATTCAAGGGTACTCCTTTGCTCAAGCTTATGGTAGGCCCCGCTCAGTGGGATATTTGTTGGATTGCTTCTTACAATGAAAGAAGATGACAAATAGTGGAAAGATAGAGATCAAGAAATTTAATGGTCAGAGTTTTGAGTTGTGGGAGTTCGATATGGAGGATCTGTTGATGGACCACGATTAGTGGATTAATGTAGGTCCTAGTTCAGCACCAACAAGAATGTTGGTAGAAGGCTGGTCGAATATAGATAAGATGTGGAGGAGCATAATACGATTGTGTCTCTCAGATTCAATATTATTGAACATATCATGGGAAGCTATGGAGAAGGATTTATGAGACAAGTTAGGAACTTTATACCAATCTAAGTCTTTGGTGAACAAATTGTTCCTATGGAAAAATTTGTATAACCTCAGGATGAAGGATGGAGACTTAGTGACAGAGCATTTGAACGCATTTAATACTATGGTAAGTCAATTTTTATTTGTTGATATAAAAATTTTAGGTTAAGATATGTGTATCAGTTTGTAGTGTTCTCTACCAGATTTTGGGATAGTTTGGTTGTTGCTATAGGTATCCATACAACTATCTTGAAGCTTTATGAAATAGTCTCATCCTTTTTGTTGTTGGAGATGAGACAAAAAAATATGGAGGGCCCAAATGGATATGCCTTGTCAGTAAGAGGACAATCTCATAACAAAAACAAAAAGTAAGTCCTTGAGTGGGAGATCTAAATCTAGAGGGAGATATAAGTGTCAAGTAAACCCCATAAAGGTATGATGGAAATGTGGAAAGGAAGGGCACTATAAAAAGGATTGTAAATATAAAACTCCTGAGAAAGGGAAGGGATCTGGTGATGCTCCTTCTAGAGAGGTGAAACCCACCATAAATGAAGGTGGGGATGTGTGTTTTTCTTCTTCTTCAAGTACACATGTATATCATCGGGGATGGTTGATTGACTTAGGTGCATCCTTTCATTTCACTCCCCATAGTCATTGGTTCTACAGGTACAAGAAATATGACGGTGGTTATGTTTTCTTAGGGGATTACAAGAAGGAAAAAATCATCAAGCATGGAAAACTCAAGTTGAAGTTGCAAGGTGGAAGGATTAGAACACTTCTTGGTGTTTTTCATATTCTTGCATTGGCTAGAAATCTTATTTATGTAAACAAGATGTATGATGCAGGTGTAAAAATAGTGTTCAAGAAATATACCTGCAAGATGGTTTGGGGAGGACCAATATTGATGTGGGGAGTTCGAATTGGAACTCAGTACAAGCTTTTTGGTAGCACTGTTATTGATGGGTGCAATAGTTCTGTGGTTCCTGAACGTGGAGCTAGAAAACCTAGTGGTCTCTGGAGAAAAGACCATGCTATGGAATGAAAGACTTGGGCATATTGGAGAGAAAGACCTTTTAATACTTCATGGTAATGGTGTGGTATAAGGTATGTCTAATTTATCTTTATATTTTGATTTCTATGAACATTGTGTATATGGGAAGCAGAATTGGGTAAGTTTCCCCTTTCGTGCTAAGAGGGTGAAAGGATATTAGAGCTTGTGCACAGTGATGTGTTTGGACCTGCATTGGTTCCATCGCTTGGTAAGTCTGTGTACTAGGTCTAATTTATAAATGACTTCTCAAGGAATGCATGGATATATTTTTTCATGAATAAATTTGAACTCTTTGATAGGTTTAAAGAATTTAAGGTTGTCGTGGAAAATCAGACAAATAAGAAGATCAAGGTGTTAATGAAAAATAATGGTTGAGAGTTTTGTAAAAAGTGTGGTATAGCATAGTAGAAGACTACTTGATACACACCTCGGAAAAATGGATTTGTAGAAATAATGAACAAGACATTGACGGAAAAGGAAAGAAGCATGCTCAATGGTGCCGAATTAGGACAAGAATTCTAGGCATAGGTAATGGATATTGCATGTTACCTCATTAACATATCACCTTCATCAATGTTGGAGGATAAGACTCCACATAAGGTATACACTAGTAAGAAACCCTCTCTTTCACATCTAAGGGTATTTGGTTGTGATGCATATGTACATGTTCCAAAGGACAAATGAACCAAGTTGGATAGTAAATATTAAATATGCATCTTTATTGGGTATAAGGATGGTTTAAAAGGTTATAAGATTTGGAACCCATAAACAAGGAAGGTTGTGTACAACCAATATGTGGTGTTTAGAGAGGTGAAAGATGTTATTAAACATGAATTCTTACCAAAGGAACTTCAGAAGATAGATTTTGACTAGAAAGAAGAATAATCAAACAAAAATCAGAAGAGGAAGAACCACAAACTCCAGTTTTGAGAAGATCAATTTGAAAGAGAAGGCAACCAGAAAGGTATAGTCCATCCACTTTCGGTTCAAATTGTTCTTTATCTATTACTAATTATGATCCCAGAATAGTCAAGGAGGTAGTATATTTAGAGGATGGAAAACTATGGAAAGAGGCAATGTTTGATGAAATGACATCCTTGCATAAAAATGAGGCTTGGGATCTGGTGGAGTTGTTGGCCAGAAGGAAACCCATTGGCAGCAAATGGGTGTTTAATAAGAAGATGAATGCATAAGGAAAGGTGGACAAATACAAATCTTGGTTGGTAGTAAAAGGTTATTCCTAGGCACCAAGAATTTATTTCAATGATATTTTTTCTCTTGTTGCCAAGTTAGCTTATATTACATTACTTTTATCTATTGTCGCTACTTTTTATTTT